>Ga0209609_10000812_pt1 | contig 18289 bp, 19 predicted proteins | sample LakKivw325mmetaG_FD_184136 | JGI IMG/M metagenome (GOLD analysis project Ga0209609, IMG submission 184136) | Anoxic lake water microbial communities from Lake Kivu, Rwanda to study Microbial Dark Matter (Phase II) - Lake Kivu water 325m metaG... | ecosystem: Environmental > Aquatic > Freshwater... | reverse complement strand
ATATTCATATTAACTGGTATGCATGCGCCCCGTCGGCATACGGCCTGGCAACAAAGAAGGCGGTCCATGTACCTGCCGAAGCCAAAGGGCTCAAAATCAGATCCGCCGGTGGCGCCATGGATGAGCTGATATCCGGTTGGGGATGCAGCACGGTTACCCTCCCGACGTCCGAAATGTACCAGTCCATACAATACGGTGTTTCGGACGGCACGCTTCTTTCAGTTCCGTCGATGGTGTCTTTTAAGCTGCCCGAAGTCGCCCCGTATTATTGTGACCTGGACATCGGAACCGGGGGCTTCCTGTTCTACATAAATAAGGACAAGTGGGACAGGATATCTAAAGCAGATCAGGAGGCGATCGCTAAGGTCACTCCCGAATTCATGAGAGTTGTTTTGCAGGTAAACGGCGCCAATATCGAGAAAGGTCGCAAGGCTCTGCCTGAAATGGGAGAGACCGTGTATGTCCCGACCGCAGATGAGATGAAACTCTGGAAGGCGCCCGCCAAAGCTATCTGGGACAACTATGCTGCATCCAGCCCTGAGGCAAAGCAGCTTACAGAAATATATATTAAACATGGTGCGGGTTATTAACAGGTCTGTCCCGACACGGCACGCTTCCCGCATAAAAATATATGGGATTAAACAGCTGTGATAAATATAGCTAAAATACAGCCGGCGCTGAGCAAATTCAATAAAATCTGCGCCTCCATCTCAGGTATCGGGTTCCTCATCATTATATTTCTAACCGTATATGAGGTCGTTGTACGGTATGCGTTAAAAGCGCCAACGGCCTGGACTCTGGAGATATCTTCGTACATACTGTTGACGGCCACTTTCCTGTCGGCGGCATACACACTTGAAACCGGTGGCCATATCAAGATAGATCTGATCCCAACTCTGATGAAGCCGCAACCGAGAAAAATACTGGCAATCATTGTTGATGTACTGGGGATTGTGTTTGTCTCTCTATGGCTCTGGAAGAGCGCTGCACTGGCATGGGATAGCTTTAACCTGCACTGGGTTTCAAGAACGAGACTGGGAGTCACATTGTGGCCCTTTTATGCGGTAATCCCTTTCGGACTGCTCATATTGCTCCTGCAATACATCCTGCTGCTTGCCCGTGCCATAGCTGGCATACTGCCGGATACGGCGAATAAAGTGGAAGAAGAAATATAATGGACGCTGGCATCATCGGGGTTTTGCTGTTCGCATTCCTGATTTTACTGGTGATCATCGGTATGCCGATCGCCTTCGCCATCGGCCTGAGCAGCCTGCTGGGGATCTGGGTTTTCATCGGTCCCAATGCATTATCACAGCTGGCGGTCATCAGTTATAAATTCGGCACGGATCCTACACTGGTACTGGTTCCCATGTTCGTCGTCATGGCGGAACTCCTGAGCAAAAGCGGCGTGGCCGAGCAGGCATTCGATGCGGGCAGCAAATGGTTCAACCGGGTGCGCGGCGGCCTCGGGGCGACGGCTGCCGTCGCGGGCATGCTGTTTGGAGCCTGCTGCGGCAGCAGTTCCGGCGGTACCGCCACCATTGGGCTGGCGGCCATGCCGCAGCTTGCCAAACACCGTTATGACGGCGGTTTCGCCGCCGGAATAATCGCAGCTGCCGGAACCCTGAGCATCATCATTCCCCCCAGCGCGATGTTCATCATATACGGCCTGTTGACCGAGGAATCCATCGGTAAACTGTTTATCGCGGGTATCTTGCCCGGAATGGTAACCACCGTAATTTTCGTTATTTATATTCTGGCGTACGCAAGATTCAGGCCTCAGGATGTGGAACCTGCCATGCCCGGCGTAACCTGGCGTGACAGGTTCGCATCACTGAAGAACATCTGGGTATTCATACTGATCGCGCTGGGCGTGCTGGGATCTATCTATGCAGGTATTTGCACACCTACCGAAAGCGCCTGCGTGGGCGCTTTTCTCTCTTTAATTGTGGCAGCCTTGTACAGAAAGCTGACCTGGCGCAGCCTGCGGGACGTTTTATTCAGCGCAGCAAGGATCTCATGCTTCATTATTTTCATCCTGTTTTCCGCCTTTACCTTTTCATATCTGCTGACTTACCTGGGTATACCGCAACTGATCGCTGAAACCATAGTTAAGAGCGGCATGTCCGGTACTACGTTTGTGGTATTGACAATGTTCATTTTTCTGATACTCGGTTGCCTACTCGACCCTGCCGGGATTCTGGTTCTCACCCTGCCGACCCTGGTCCCGGTTATGCGAATACTGAATATCGATTTTATCTGGTATGGAATTTTAGTCACAATGTGCATGATGATAGGTAACCTGACGCCTCCCGTAGGGCTGAACCTGTTCGTGATGAAGACTATAGCTCCGGATATCCCTATGAAAAGAATAATTATGGGGACGGTGCCGTTTGTCGCCCTGATAATCGTCGGCATGCTCATCGTTTTCTTTTTCCCTCAGGTGGCAACGTACCTGCCCGATATGATGCGTAATTAAATAGGAGGACGCTGACAATGGACAATCCGACGGACGAGCTGTTATTTGAATGTGATAACGGTATCGGCGTTATCACTCTCAACCGGCCTGAAAGAAGAAACGCCATCACCAGCACGATGGGTGAGCGCTTTGTCGAAATATTGGCAGAGGCCAGAAAGAGGGATGATATCAAGGTACTGGTTATCACGGGCAGCGGCGAAGGCTTCTGCGCCGGCGCCGACGCTGCCAGCCGCCTCAAAGAACGGATCGGCGATGGAGCTTACAAAGCGCTGGAGAAATCCCGCTCGGAGCTTCTGGAACCCGGCATGATCGTGATGCCGCAGGCGCTCATGAACCTCGGGAAACCTGTAATTGCTGCTGTCAACGGTGTCGCTGCCGCCTCAGGCCTTTCCATAACGCTTCTGTGTGACTTTCGCATAGCTTCGGAAAAAGCCAGATTCGTAGCTTCATGGGTCAGAATAGGATTGATGCCGGATGCGGGCGCGAGCTACTGGCTGCCGAGGATAGTGGGCGTTGATAACGCGTTGAGGCTATTCTATACTGGTGAGGCAATCGATGCGGCCGAGGCAAAGAGGATAAACCTTGTTACACAGGTTGTCCCTCATGAAGAGTTGATGAAAACAGCCCTGGACTTCGCGGGTAAAATAGCCGGCATGCCCTCGGTGTCGATTGAGTTGACCCACCGCACGGTTTACCGACTATTCAATGAGGAGTTAACCAGGCAGTTGTATAATGAAAACCTGGCCATGAACATCTGCTTCAATACGGAAGATTTCAGAGAAGGTACCAAGGCTTTTCTCGAGAAGAGAAAGCCCGTATTTAAAGGCATCTAGTCAATCAGAGAATATAGAAGGAGTGCTAAAGTGAAGAAAATCAGGATCGGGGCGGGTTCGGGTTACGCGCCCTCCAAGACGGGTGAAGCCCTGAGGCTCGTGCTGGAAGGGAATTTAAATTACATCTGCTTCGACCAGCTGGCCGAGCTAACCATGTCCATCATGTCCAAGAACCAGCAGAAGGACCCCTCCAGGGGTTACCTTACCCAGCACATCGACGGTATGAAGCAGGTATTACCCGAAGCTCACAAGAGGGGCGTTAAAATCATCACCAACGGCGGCGGAGTCAATCCTGAAGCTGCGGCGGACCAGATACTTAAAATAGCGGCCGACAACAACATCAAAGGTTTAAAAGTTGCCGTGATCAAAGGTGACAATATAGCCGGCAGGATCGACGAGCTGCTTGAGAAGGGATGGAAATTCACCAACCTGGAGACGGGCGATGATGACATCGGCAAGATCAAAGACAGCATCCTGATCGCCAACGCTTATATCGGCTCCGATTCCATTGTCGAAGCATTGGAAGCCGGGGCTGATGTGGTGGTGGCCGGCAGGTGTTCGGACAGCGCGCTCTTTGTGGCGCCCATGATGCACGAGTTCGGATGGAAGTTTGAAGACGCGTACTGGCAGCGCATAGGCGCCGCTATAACCATCGGACACACGCTGGAATGCGCCGATTTCGTCACGGGAGTTGCCAGCCCGGTGTGGGAACATGTACCCAGGCCGAATGAGATCGTCTACCCTCTGGCCGAGGTGTCCGAGGACGGCACAGCCATACTGGAGATGCCGTCATCGGGAGGCGGCCTGCTCAATGAGTGGACCGTCAAGAGCCAGCTGGTTTATGAGGTGCATGATCCTAAAAACTATATTATGCCGGATGGCGTGGCCGATATGACTGCCGTGAAGGTGGAGGACCTGGGCAACAACAGGGTGAAGCTGAGCCATATGACCGGCAAGCGCAGGCCGGATACGCTCAAGGTGATTATTGGGTATCCGGGCGGGTTCATAGCGGAAACCATGAACTACATCTCGGCGCCCAAAGCCCTGACTAAAGCCAGAAGGGTGGAGGAGCTGGGCTGGAAGAACCTGACCAAATACGGCATGAAGCGCGAGGAGGTGGACGTACAGATCGATTACGTCGGCTTGAATTCGATACTAAAGTCCATAGTCCCCATGCCGGACGAAGACAGTATCAACGAACTTTGCCTTCGTATAGCGGCCAGGGGTAAAAACCCGCTCGAGGCGGGCATGATAGCCGTATCTTTCCTGGATATGTCGCCCGTGGGCTTCACGGTATCCGTTCCTTCCAAGCCGAGGAGCTACATCTCCCTGTGGCCGACATTGATACCGCGCGAAGAAGTCCCGACTAGTTTTATTATGAAGAGGCTGGAATAAAGATGAGCAAGAAAGTATTGATCAAAGAGCTTGCCTACGTCCGCAGCGGCGATAAAGGCGATATCTCCAACGTAGGGATAATGGCCTTCAATAAACAGAACTACGAGATAATAAAAAAGCAGGTTACGCCTCAGAAGGTCAAGGACCATTACAAAGAGCTGGTCAAAGGCGAAGTCAAGGTATACGAGATGCCTAATATCGACGCTCTGCAGGTGGTCATGTACAGAGCCCTGGGAGGTGGCGCCACCTCTACACTCAGGTTCGACGAGACCGGCAAAGCCATGTGCCTGGGCATGCTATTTATGCCGGTCGAAGTGCCGGACGGATTCAAGCCGGCCAAACCTCCCATGTAAAACGTGTTATAAAAGGTCCAGCGCTCGCCTGCCGGTCATACCGACTTTAATGCCGAGTTTACCTGCCTCGGCATTTGCCTCCTCGTCCGCCTGCTTATTGGTCAATTGTACTTTCTGGTGAACCGTTGTACCCTGTACCCGCAGCTTGCATTACGGTTTGTGCCGGCTCCGCTGACACCTGGGGCGCTGCAGTATAGCAGTGTCAAGGACAACAATGTAATTAAAGCCAGTACCGGTGAATATTTCATTTGATTTTTCATCATCTCTTCTGATTTAAGTCAATAATAACGGATTACCTAGCGGAAAGTAGCGTCATTATAACAAACCTTCGAAAAGCCAGACATCGGCCACGATGCAGCTATACGACAATGGAACAGACCCGGATTATAAGCACAGTGAACGATCTCAGTTTGTACTTGCCGTCCAGGAATGAATAATTTTACAATTAAACCACTTTATCCTTGCGCGAACATCAAACTATGAAAAACAAGCACCCCGGAAGAATTGAAACGGAATCGTCGAGGACCGCCGCTTTTACATGTTTATCAAGAGCAGCCTCATACATGGATAAAAGGGAATGCTATTCAGGTCCGGACGATATTGCGTATTTACTGGTTCCCTCATTATTTAAATTGCTAATAAAGTTTAGATGGCCGTTTGATATTTTCAAACGGATATTTTTCGCCAGGGGCATATATGAATATGTGATAGCCAGAACCACATACTTTGATGCGGTATTTACAGAGGCCCTTGAAAAAGGCTTCGACCAGATTGTGATTTTCGGCGCCGGATTTGACAGCCGGGCGCTGCGCTTCAGCAAGTGTAACAAAGATACTCGCATATTCGAACTCGATGCCCCCATAACTCAACAGGAGAAGCGTAAAGCTTATTTGTCGAAACGACTAACCATACCGAAAAACCTTATCTTTATACCGATCGACTTCAATAAGGATTGCCTGGCGAAGAAAACCGCCGGAGCCGGGTTTATCGCAGGCAAAAAATCTCTGTTCATGTTGGAAGGCGTCACAATGTATCTGTCTCAAGCTGCCATAGAGAGCACCTTCCGCTTTATCGAAGATGTTTCCGCTACGGGAAGTATGGTCGTCTTTGATTATATTTATGGCGGTGTTTTACGCAAAGAGAATAAATACTACGGAGAGAAAGATATCTATAAAACGGTGGCGTGAGTTGGTGAGGAGTGGACGTTTGCCCTTGAGGAAAACGAGATTGAAATATTTCTCAGCAGGTACGGGTTCCAGCAAAAAGACCACAGTGGTCCATCTACAATGGAAGTCAGATATTTTCGGAATTCCAGCGGCATCATTGCAGGGAAGATAAACGGTACTCACGCCATTGTGACAGGTATTAAGGGATGATGCGATCTATATCTTTTAGTATGCTGCTAGCACTGTATTGATAATGGTCTGAATCCGCTTGCTTATACCAAGGGCGGGGGCCGCTGGCGAGCCGTGTCATTTCCATGCGATGGCGGTTTGAAGCAGATATGGGAAGGCTGTCTTGATATGAAAGTCGGTAATCCCGGTCCTCTGAAGCATCTCTTCAATCTCTTTCGAACTGAAGGAAGCCCTGAGAGACTCCAACTCTCTCCATTTCACAGGCAATGAGCACAGCCAGCCTATCCTGCGAAAATCCAGGATATACAGCGCGCCGCCGGGTCGCACAGCGTTCCAGAGATTGCGGATAGATTCATGCGGATCTTTCCAGTGATGTAAAGAAAAAGTTGTATACACCAGGTCGAATGTCCCCAGTTTTTGCATAAACTGCTCTTCGCCAACATCGCCCTGAATGTAATGTATCTTGTTTTCCAGCTTCTTCTCCTGAATAAATTCCCCCGCGACCGCTATCATATCCGAAGAAATATCAACCGCCGTGATCTCACTATCAGGTTTACGCTCTGCTATCATCATAGCCAGATATCCCGGCCCGGCCCCCATTTCAAGATAGCGGCCTGAAAGATTCAACCCATCGATATCCTTGACCATGCCGCCATACATCAGGCCCGCATATTTTCGATGGGCTGCCGCATACACTCTCGCATTTTCCATGCCATCGATCGCCTCTTTATGCTCATCTCTGTCGGACATTTGAACCCTCCTTTTATTTAGTTAGTACTTACAAAGTAACAAGCATAATTTAAAATGCTGTCTTTTAAGCCAAACTGATATTTTACCTGCTGTGCTTTTTTCTTAATCCGCCCAGGAAGATATCGACCAGTGTCTCCACCACCTTTTCGTCGGAATAAGGAAGCGGCGGGCCGGTGATGGCTGTCGATTTATCTGCAATATGCATAAAAACAGCGTCGACAAAAAGCCGTGCAGCGATCGCAGCATCGGTCTTTATAAATATTCCTTCATCGATCCTTTTCTGTATGTAATCTGTAATCAGCGTGATCATCAGCGGTCCGGTTTCATCGGATCTGGTTAACTCCCAGAAGTGACCATCTTCGATTGAGCTAAAAATGGCCAGCTTCATAATTCTAGGATCCTCGCGGTTGTGCTTGATAAAATGTAGTGCGAGCGTGTGAAAGAAACCGGCATCATCGTCTGTTTTTTTCAGCTGCTTCATCAACTCACCGCTGACCGGATGCGAATGAAATAACGTTGCCAGCGCAGCCCTTATCAACTCTTTCTTGGTCTTGAAATGCAGGAAGATGAGCGTCTCACTTATTCCGGCAGCCTCCGCTATTTCATGGGTCCGGGTTGCGACAAATCCTTTTTCCGCAAAGAGCGTGAGGGCGATATCTATAATCTGCGCCCTCCTGTCCTCACCACTGAGCCGTTCCCTGTCCTGCTTCTTCATTCTTTTCAACCAATATTATTAGTAACTACTTACTTATAATAACTTGGGGTACGTTATGTTGTCAAGTTGTAAATATTAATGCATTTCAGGCGATATCATTGGCGATTTCTTGATTTCGGCGGACCGATCCATCTCGGCGTTCTGTTCATATATTCGACATAGATATCACCGAATTTCCTGCAGCAATACTTCTCTTCATCGATCATCTGCAAGCGCTGCAGGAAAAAAGTGATGGCTGTGATGAGTAAAAATAGCCATGAAGCGGCTGCGATGCTGACACCCAGATAGACGAGGATCATGGAAAAGTACATGGGATGCCGGGAAAAGCGGTAAATGCCTGTGGTAAACGGCGTATCGGACGCCGTCCGCACGACGATCAGCGTCGCCCAGACAAGGATCATCAACCCGATAACAAATACTCCCAATCCAATGTAAAACCACGGTGTTCCAGCTTTTAGTGGCAGAAAGATGGAATACAGGGTTGCGCCTACCCAGAAGATCTGCGTTACCCAGTCGGACACTTTCTCTCTGAGATCCTTTCCAAGCTCAGCAGGATGGCTGGTCCTCCGTCCGATTTGCCCGGGTAAGACTATCACGATAATCCATTGCAAAGGATAAATAAGCATAAACAACCAGGCATTGTATACGCCTATCTCGAAGGATGGTGCCAGTGACATGATTATCTATTATAACCTCTCTTCAATATTTTATATTCGGCCTTGCTGCGATAAGAGAAAAACCGATTTGCACTTCCCGGATTTTTATGTGATAATTAAGCCAGCTTAATTAAACTCCCTTAATTTAATGGAGACCTGCGATGGAAAGTGAACGAATAGAGGAATATCTTGAGGCAATTTACAAGAGGCGGGATAGAGAAAGCCCCGTTTCCACATCGTCGCTGGCGGCTGATCTGGGGGTATCGCAACCTGCCGTCACGGATATGTTGCGAACACTGGAGAACAGGGGGCTGATCGATTATAAATCCAGGATGGGAGCTTCGCTCACCCGCTCGGGGGAAGAAAGGGCGCTTGCCGTGGTAAGACGCCATCGGTTGTGGGAAAGGTTTCTGACCGATGTGCTTGGCATGAAATGGGATAAGGTTCATAAAGAGGCCTGCCGCCTGGAACATGCAACCTCGCCCGATATAGAAAAGGGATTATCAACCATCCTTGGTAATGTCGATACCTGCCCTCACGGGCATGCGATACCCGATGAAAAGGGCAATATCAAACAGGTGAAAAACACACCGCTATCCGCGTTCCGGGCTCCGGCAAAAGTACGCATATTCTCTATTGACTACGAGGACCCCAAATTATTGAGGGCGGTGGAAAAGCTGGGATTGCTGCCCGGCGCGATTATCAGCGTTACAAAGAAAAACAGGGACGGCTCGCTCGATATCGGATTTCAGAATACAAAATTGACTCTGGACAATGTCACAGCCTCCTTTCTGACAGCCGAACAGGTGCCGGTGATCTCTTTAGCAACTGACGAATGCGAAATCTCTCTGGGAGAGCTTCAATCAGGTGAATCTGCCGTCATCAAAAATTTCGGAGGCGGGCGAGGATCCCTCGGGAGATGCCTTTCATTAGGCTTCACTCCGGGCAGTATCATTAAAATGGTAGAGAATTATCGCCGCGGCCCCGTACTGGTAAGGGTGCATGATACGGAGGTGGCAATCGGCAGGCAGCTGGCTGAAAAAATATCAGTAGTGCGAAAGGAAAGCTAATGCCAGAAAGCGCAAAAGTAAAAGAAATTACGGTCGCCCTGGCCGGCGCGCCCAATGTGGGGAAAAGCACCATTTTCAACCTGCTAACCGGCCTTTCCCAGCATGTAGGCAACTGGCCGGGTAAAACAGTTGAACATAAAACCGGTGTATTCCACCATAACGGTCTGACGATGAACTTTATCGATTTACCCGGTACTTACAGCCTTACAGCGAACTCGGTTGAAGAGCAAATAGCCCGCGATTATCTGGTATATGAAACTCCCAACGTCGTAGTGGCTGTCCTCAATGCCGCCAGCCTGGAAAGAAACCTCTACCTGGTAGCTGAGCTTATAGAGCTGGCCCCACGCCTGGTTATCGCCCTCAACATGCTTGACGTTGCAGAACAACAGGGCATTAAAATCGATCACGAAGCTCTCTCCCGGTCGCTGAATATACCGGTTGTGCCGGTCGTCGCCCGCGCCAACCGGGGTCTGCGCGAGCTGGTTACGCGGATCGAACAGGAGTGCGGTACGGCCGCCGGCCTGCGTAATGTAAAGCATATTGAATACGGCAGTGAGATAACGGAAGTGATAGACCATGTTAATAGTCTGCTTGATGACGGTATAACCGGCCCATACCCCAAACATTGGACGGCCATGAAACTGCTCGAGGGGGACGAGCAGATCAACAAGATGATCAGGACACGTATGACGGCGGAACGATGGCCTGAGCTCGACTCCTATTTAATAGAACACGAGTCGGCGGCTGTTACTATAGCTACGCTTCGTTATGAGTGGGTTGAGAGGATGATGGCTGTGGCACAGCAAAAACGACGCGTAGGCCGGGTCTCATTAACGGAAAGGATCGATCGCATTGCCACGCATCCCGTACTAGGCCTCTTCATGCTCATAGCCATTCTGGGCGTCATGTACTGGCTGGTCTTCAGCATCGGCGTTCCCATACAGGAATTCCTCGATATCAATCTGATTGAGAGGACGCGGGATTTCATATACACCCTTTCATATATGCCGCAGTGGCTCCAGGGCTTTCTGGCCGACGGCGTTCTGAGCGGCGCCGGCACGGTCCTCACGTTTATCCCCATACTTTTCTTCTTCTTTGCAGCGTGGGCTTTCCTGGAAGATACCGGCTATACGTCGCGGGCTGCCTTCGTAACAGACAGGTTCATGCATGCGCTGGGACTGCACGGCAAGTCGTGCCTGCCACTGGTTCTGGGCTTCGGCTGCAACGTGCCCGCTGTCTTCGGAACGCGCATCATAGACTCGCCACGCGCCCGGCTGTTAACAATACTGCTGACACCACTCGTACCCTGCACAGGCCGAATGGCCGTAATAGCCATCATTGCTGCAGCCTTCTTCGGCAGCGCAGCGGTGCTGGTATCAATCGGAATGATAATACTCAGCTTGTTAATCCTGGCTATCGTCGGCCTGATACTCAACAGGTTCGTAATACGCGGCAAAAGCAGTGCATTGATTATGGAACTACCCCTTTATCATGTGCCCGACCTTAAGCTTATCGGCATGGTAACCTGGCAGAACATACTGGCCTTCATCAAACGCGCCGGCACCGTGATACTTGCCGTTTCTATACTAGTATGGATGTTGGCTATGATCCCTAACGGGAATATCAACGACAGCGTGCTGGCCGATATCGGAAGGTTCTTTGAGCCCGTGGGACGATTGATGGGACTCAACTGGCAGATGATGGTGGCGCTTCTTTCAAGCTTCGTGGCAAAGGAAAACACTATCGCCACTTTGGGCGTAATGCTGAGCGGCAGCAGTGGCGATTTTACTCAGCAATTGAAAGCGATTTTGACCCCGTCTGCAGCAGTGGCCTTCCTGGTGGTTCAGATACTATTTATTCCGTGCGTGGCTACAATTGCCGCCATCCGGCAGGAGACCGAGGGTTGGAAATGGCCCGCGCTGATACTTGTTTTTCAAATGCTTCTGGCCTTCGCCGTAGCTATACCGGTATACCAGCTGCTGACATTGTTCCAGGGCACATAACCCTCCACACCTCGCAAAATTTTTCCAGCTCCCCTTGACAACCGCTTTATTCCGCATTTATAATATATCAAGATATATCTTGATAATACTACATTTAGACAGTCATTGGAGGTGCAACAAATGTTCAGGCATCAACATTTTGGACACAATCGATTTTTTCAGGGATTCGACCGGGAGAGTCCTTTCAGCAAGGGAGATCTGAAATATGTAATCCTTGATCTTCTATCTGAGAAGTCCCGGTACGGATATGACATCATACGCGCTCTTGAACAGCGTTCATATGGCTTTTATTCGCCCAGCCCCGGAGTTGTCTACCCTACACTGCAGATGCTGGAGGAGCTTGGTTACGCCAGCTCGGCAGAGCAGGACGGGAAGAAAGTTTACACTATAACTGAAGAGGGCCGTAAATTCCTGAGCGAGCAAAAGGACCTTACCGAAAAATTGAAACACCACATGCGGCGCCGCTGGAACCCTAAAAACATTGCTGCTTTTGCCGGCATGATGCGTGAATTCAGCGAAATGGCGCGCATTGTGCGCCAGGGCGCGCATCATACGACACCGGAGAAAATAGAGCGTATACGCGAAGTGATTTACCGCGCTTCTTCGGAGATAAAGAGTATTCTGGAAGAATAAAAGGGGGGCATGTGTAAATGCCGCGCCAAAACGATATACATTTAGAGCTCGATGAGTTAACTCACGATTACTATGCTTTCTGGGAGCCGGTTGCCATGGGGGCGGGCAAAACGATGCGCGATGCACTGGACGACCTGCGACAGGCGGCTCACTTCGGCATAGATACATTTATCGATTTGAAGTTGAAAGATATTAACCTTTCCCCGTAAACCCACGGTCATAAGTTATTCAGATGTCACCGGGCTTATGCGCCACGGCCCGCTGAAAAAATGGGGCTCGTTACTTGTGCCGCCCAGTTCTTTTTGTATACGCTCGGATTCATTGTAAGTGGTTACCTGATAAGTGCTACTGAACTCATTTCTCCTGGGCAGGTCCCTTGTCACATAATAGGGCGCCAGACACACAAACAGAAAAACGATTGCCACGAATGATACCAGCACCAGCGATCCCCTTCTAGAGTACTTGTTGGTCAACGATTTTATCCAGCCCCAGTGCAGTACGAGATGAAGGATTATCGCGATGATGAACAATATAGATGCTCCCCAATGCAATGTGCCCCATGTATAGCGTGTCAGGCCCAAAACAGCAGTGTCTGTCAGTTCAACTGGAAAACGATGAAGAATTATGCCGGTGAACACCTGGCTGAATAACACTAAAAGAATCAGTATGTCCGCAATATAGTTTAATTTCTGCTTTCTCATCGTACGTGTAACCTCTCTGATTGACTGATGTCCTGTGCGCTCAATCACATCTGCTGTTTTTTTAGCTCGGGCATAAATTTTAACGCGATAACAGCTCCGGCCAGCGCGAGCACACTGATAGCCAGTGCAACGATCTGCCAGCCATTCATAAAGCCCTGCTTTGCCAGCAGTAATATCTCTTCTCTTACGCCTGCCGGAAGCATGGCGATTATTCTCAACGCCGCCCCCACCGACTCTGCGGCTATGCCAGCTATATTAACCGGAATATCACTGAACGCGGTTAACGCAGACACCATCTTCTGCCGGTAGACGCTGCTCAGCGCTGCGCCCAGCGCCGCCACTCCCAGAGCGCCTCCCAGTTGGAAAGACATATTTCCTATAGCCGAACCCAGACCGGCTCTCGATTTAGGCACCGCACCCAGCACTGCATTGAGACAGGGGGTCATAATATTGCCCATGCAAAAGCTCACAGCGAACAGCAACAGGCCTATCTGCCAGTAAGGAGTATCTATCTGCCAGAAAGACACGACCGCGGACAGTGCCATCATGCCCAAAAAGCCGGCCGTTACCACTTTTCTGGTACCCCACATAACGGCTGCTTTGTTACTTGCCATCGACCCAAGTGCATAGCCGAAGGCCATAGGCAGAAACCGCACGCCCGTCTCCAAAACCGCGTAATTTTTTATGAACTGCATATACATTGTCAGCCCGAACAGCATCCCGAACATGGCGACGGTCATGATGGATATACATGCGGAAGCAGTCGATAAACGCGGATTGCTGAATAGCTGTAAATCCAGCATCGGATCGGTGGTCTTCCTCTCCCACCATATGAAAAGATATCCGAGTAATATGGCAGCGGTCAGAGACCCCAACACCACCGGATCGCTCCAACCCCAGTCGCTACCTTTGATCAGCCCGAAAACCAGGGCGGACAGGGTAAGAGCCGACAGGATGGTACCGGGAACGTCGACCCTGCGTGATTCCGGATCACAGCTATTGGGCACGAGAAAGATTCCTGAGATTAGCGCGATGGCTACGATCGGTACATTGATAAAGAACACGGCATTCCAGGTGAATTGTTCAATCAATATTCCGCCCAGCAGCGGTCCGATCGCCACGCCGACCCCGTTCATAGCGCCCCAGATAGCTATAGCTTTATCACGCTCTTCGTCAGGGAATATATTCGTAATTATAGCCAGCGTCGCCGGCATTATCATGGCGGCGCCGACCCCCATAAATACGCGCGCCAGTATCAATTGCCAGGCTGAAATAGAGAATACCGCAGCCAGACTGGCTGCCCCGAATAACAGCATGCCTGCACGCAACATGGTCGCCCGCCCGATGCGATCGCAAAGCGTGCCCATCGTTAACAGCAGCATGGCAAAAGCCAGAATGTATGCGTCAACCATCCACTGAAGTTCCGATAGAGTGGCCCCCAGCGCCTGTTGTATGGACGGTAAAGCCACATTGAGAATGGTATGGTCGATCACCACGATCAGGATTGCCAGCGCCAGCACCGCAAAAGTCCACCACCGCCGCTCCAGTATTTGCGCCTGATCCAACGACTGTTGCTTGATCATTATTCAAGATCCCTCTTATTAGTAACTATTTACTTAGTATCATCCCGTTTTAAAATCCGCCTGCATATGGGCGGATTTAGTCTATTACTAAGTACTTACTTATATTTTAGTGTAGCGTTTTCTTTTTGTCAAGACGCAAGGGTCATCAGGCGACAGGACCGGCTATATTCCAGCCAGCCACTCCAGCAAACCGAACACCAGAATGCAGAGGATAAACGATATACAGATACCGAATCCTACTGCCCTGACAACTTCGCCTTTACGTTTAATGGCAAAGACGATCAATACTATTAACGCTATTCCTACCAGACCGAGAGCGATAACGAAAAAGGTATTTGCCGGAACTGATACCCCCGCTATTGCGGCAACATTGCCCAGCAATTGTGATGCAATAGCCAGCAGGAGCGCCAGACATGGCGGGATTATCGTTGCGAGAATGGACACCCTGGCGGGACCAACCAGTTTCTCCCTCGGCCGGATCATCCACGCTATAACTCCAACAACAATGATCAGCGGGATCGTTACTATCATAATGATTGCTCCTTTATTTTAGTTCCTTCTCAGTATTTCATATCGCAAGCTTGCTACTATCTCTCTTTATCATCCAGAATAAAAATATCTTCGATAGTGGCGCCCAGTACCCGGGCGATACCGTATGCCAGCTTGAGAGAGGGATTATACTTACCCTGCTCCAGAAAGATAATGGTCTCGCGGCGCACGCCCACCATCTCAGCCAGCTTCTCCTGGGTTAATCCCAGGCGGGCGCGGTATTCTTTCATCCTCGTTTTCATGAGTGCTCAACTGCTCTTAAGCCTGAGCACAAACCTTTGATATAAATTGCCAGGCACCCCAGCAGGCTTAGTGCCAGCATCGCCGGCGCCACCAGCAGTGCGAGTATAAAGAAGACGGCATCCTCAAAGCCTAACAGGACGCTGACCAGATTATGTAATACGATGGCCAGTGCAATAGTGCTCAGACAGAGACCGGCTGTGATCAGGCATATCTTCAACCACCTCAATGCTCTGCCGCCCAGATAAGGCTGGACTCGATCGTAGTAATAATAGCTTACTACATAGACGAAGCCCACGATCACCAGTTGTCCACTTATGATCAGTTCCTTGGGAGTATTTTTAAACACATTGAACATGAACAGCAAAATCAACACAATGCTGAGGATAAAGAAAAAGATGCCGGTAATCCGCATTGCGCCGGTGAGATTATTCTGTACTCTCTCATCTATGACGGGCATGCGCCCGTGTCTGACCAGCGACCATAACTCACGATGCCCCAGCAGCAGTATACCAACAACCAACGCAATAACAACGTACAGATTCTCTCTGGACAGCATCAGCATCAAAGCCAGCAAACTGATAACGGCATAAGCTATTAATATCCATCTCGCTTTCAATGTATGTCCCCCTTCTATGTTAGATATATATAACGTTAGATATATATAACATATCACGTCCAAAAGGAGCTGTCAAGGTTTCTAATGAAGCAATCGGTGTTTAATAGATGACCTTATCAGTAAAGTCAGGTTTGAAGGATGGAGCTGTCACGACCGGTACAGGGCCCGGACTAATCCTTTCACACTGGTCAGACCGGCCGCCTGTTCTTTCTTGCCGTAATATAAAAGACCCCAAGAATAAGGGCAATCAGTATCAGTGCAGAGCTCAGGTAAAGGATCAAATCCGGATCGACCATCTCCTCGACAGTGAAGCTCCCCGCGCTGATATTGGCCACATAGACGTAGTACGTTCCCGGTTGTTTCTGCCTATAACTAAAGGTCACAGGCACAGTGCGGCCCGCCCCGACGGCTACACCCCTGCTGTCCTGTTCCTCACCATTCACGTAAAGCTTGATCCTGGCCGATCCATCGGCGGAGCCGGTATTGGCCACAACAGCGTTGACAGTTACCGGCTTTCCAGGACCCACCCTGACAGGTGAAAGTGAGGCGACCTGCACGGAAACGTTGGCGATCTCCACGGGAACGGGCTGTGTCGGCGGCATGGAGTTTACCGTGCCAGAGTGAGATTGCAGGCCCATAAAGGAATGAGTACCGGCCGGAAAACTGCTCTCTGTCCCGTACGCAGTGCCGGCGGCACATGCGGCTTTGGCCCTGAAGTAAACGGTCTGGTTGGAGAAACCACTTCCCGTTTCGATCACAGCTTGAAATGGACCCGCCAAGATTTTCGGCTGCGCGATCGTCTCAGCAATGTACAGGCCGCTGGCCGTTCCATACTGGAACGACACATTGACCAGTCCGCATGAGCCCATCGAATTAAGCGTGCCATTCAGAATTGCTGCATCCGTCGATATATCTGTGGCAACTCCCGTGCTTACCAGCGGCGCAGTTGGCGGCGCAACGAAATAGTGAAGTATGGCGCCCTCGTCGCCCACCGCAAATATATCTCCCGCCGAGCTGCCCCAGATATTGAACAATGTGTCCCCCACAAGCTCAGAGGTACAATCGATCTGGGTCCACCCGGTGCCGTTATAATGAAAGACATCGCCCCAATCGCCGCTGGCATACACATCGTTCTCCGCGCTGCCCCAAACTCCATATATCGAGTCGCTCGATTCGATCACCTTGCGCCACAGGTAACCATTGAAATGATAGAGGTCATAGCCGCCCGACACATAGACGTTTAGCGGCGATGTGCCCCAGATAGGACCAAGGTTTTCTGCAATACCGGTATGCATGGGCGACCAGGTGGTACCGTTGTAGCGCAAAACAGTGCCATGCCCGCCGCTGACCAGTACATCCCCAGCTGCGCTGCCCCAGAACACCTATCAAGTCCTCATGCGTGCCGCTGGACATGCTCGACCATTCACTGCCGTTATAGTGCAGGATGGTTCCGTCGTACCCGACAGTGAAAATATTATTTGTCGAAGACCCCCATATGCCGATTAGAGGCTGGCCTGTAAGGCCGACGTGCAGATTGCTCCAGCGCAGGCCATCGTAATGCAGTATTGTCCCACTATCTCCGCATACGTATATATCGCTACCGGAGCTTCCCCAGATATTGAACAGGATATCCGTGGTGAGATGGCCGGTAGGGATCTGGTTCCAGATATCACCGTCATAGTGAAAAAGACCCCCGCCCACACCCACGGCATATACATCACCGGGACCGGCTCCCCAGATACCGAAAAGCTTGGTCATGGTAACGCCGATGCACATCTGTACCCAGTGCACGCTGTCATAGTGTAGTATCCATCCGTGCAGACCGACAAAAAACACGTCGCTGCCGGAGCTTCCCCAGATACCATATGTTGTCTGTGCGGAATTGTGTAAATTTTCCCAGCCGGCTGCGGTGTAGTGCAGTATCTCGCCTGTAAAACCCACGGCATAAACATTGTTGTCCGAGCTTCCCCAGATACTGAACAGGCTGTCTGTCGGCGGACTGGTCATTTTGGTCCAGTTAGTTCCGTCGTAGTGCAGTATCGTCCCGTCGTCTCCCGCGACAAAAACATCATGTGACGAGCTACCCCAGACAGCCGAGAGGCCGATGGTAGCAATATGAACGATGTGGCTGATATCGATCCTTGTCCAGCTTGTGCCGTCATAATGAAGGACGGTCCGCATGTTGCCGACCGCGTAAACATCGCTTCCCGAAGAGCCCCGGACACCATACAAGTCTTCTGCTGTGCCGCTGGTCATCGACGTCCACACATTACCATTGAAATGCACAACAGCCCCCCCGCTGCCGACTATGAAAATATCATGCGCGGAATCACCCCAGATATGATAGAAGTCAGT
>Ga0209609_10000811_pt1 | contig 18298 bp, 14 predicted proteins | sample LakKivw325mmetaG_FD_184136 | JGI IMG/M metagenome (GOLD analysis project Ga0209609, IMG submission 184136) | Anoxic lake water microbial communities from Lake Kivu, Rwanda to study Microbial Dark Matter (Phase II) - Lake Kivu water 325m metaG... | ecosystem: Environmental > Aquatic > Freshwater... | reverse complement strand
AACCTTTCGGCTATCACTCAGGTAGAAAAAGATACAGGTTCTCTTGATGATATAAAATCACTGGATTTTATAAATTACCTTCCGGCCTCTGTAATCTTTGAATCAAAACCAGAGCCCCGGGATATTCTTATCATTGAGCCGGGAGGAGGGCTCGATGTCCTTGCATCAGTTTACTTGTCAAGCCAAAGTGATATTGATATTGTCCAGAACAATGAGATGATGGTTGATCTGCTTCAAAATGAAAGCATGATTGCAGCATTTAACGGTAATATCTATAACAGGGAAAATATAGAAATATACAAGCTGCCATCCAGGAATTTTATTAAACAGACTGCCGATAAATATGAGTTGATAATAGTAAGCCTTTCTGACAGTTTTCATCCGATTTCTTCAGGTGCCTATAGCCTCAATGAGGATTATCAATATACTGTTGAATCCATTTCAGGGCTCATGAAAATACTGGATGAAAATGGCATAATTGCCATAACAAGATGGATCCAGTTTCCTCCAAGCGAGGATTTAAAAGTAATTTCTACTTTGGCTGAAAGTGCCGAAAAGAATGGCATGGACAGTATATCAGATAAAGTCTTTGCTTTCAGGAGCTGGTCGACTTTGACAGTGCTTTTCAAAAATAGCGGCTTTGATAGCAGTGAAATAAATAAACTGGCTGATAAGCTTGATTCATTAAATTATGATGCCGTTTATTATGAGGGAGTAAAAAGTGAAGAAACAAACAGGTACAACCAGCTTGACAGGACTTATTATTATGATTGTTTTAAAAAGATAATCGAATCCGGCAGGAATGAAAGGGATTCTTTTTACAGGCAATATTATTTCAACATAAAACCATCAACTGACAATAATCCTTATTTCTATAATTTTTTTAAACTGAGGCAGATACCTGAAATAATAAAGTTTTTCGGCAAATCCACGCAGCCTTTTGGAGGCGGCAGTTATATGGTACTGGTATTTGCCCTGCTAATATCTGTAATCTTATCTATAGTATTTATACTGCTCCCATTAAAACTTAAAAAAACAGGCATTAATTTCAGGAAAGACTTTAAATTCCTGGGCTATTTTTTTGTGCTTGGTTTCGCTTTCTTTTTCATTGAGCTGCCTTTTATACAGAAATTCATACTTGTTCTTGATAAACCTGCAACCTCACTGGCAATAGTACTTTTTTCCCTTATGCTGTCAGCCGGTCTTGGAAGTTATTTAAGCAGCAGGGTAAATATCAGGCTGGAAATTATTATTTCAATAATTGTGGCTTATATAATTCTGTTCGTCGCTCTATCAGGTTTTGCTGTGGATTTTATTATTACAAAGCAGCTTTGGTCAAGAGTCATTTATACTATCCTTATTGTTTTTGTTCCGGGCTTTTTTATGGGAATGCCATTTCCAAAAGGTATTGCGCAAGCAAAGGTTATAAAAGCAGGGATAATACCATGGCTCTGGGCAGTAAATGGCTTCTCCTCTGTCATCGGCTCTATAACTGCTGTTATAATTTCGATTCACCTAGGGTTCATGGCGGTAATAATAATATCTGCAGTAATGTATATATTGGCGCTTATATTTTTCAGGAAATTTAAGACCTGATTTTTAGGATTTGATTTGCAGCGGGCTTTTTAAATTTTACTCCTGCCCGTGGTGGCCTGTAAGAGGGACAAATAATACATCAAGTATTTTTATTGTCTTTATGGTTTCATCTTCTTTTATTACTTTCCAGAGCACCTGGTTCCATCCGGGTGGACCGACCGGGATCACCATGATGCCGCCATCTTTTAATTGGGCTATTAATGGCTGGGGAATATGGTCCGGAGCTGCTGTGACTATGATTCTGTCATATGGCGCAAATTCTTCCCAACCGTAATAACCGTCATGATTGCCGGTTATTACATTCTTGTATCCATCAATTGAATTTTTTGCTTTATCATACAGTTCAGTTATTATTTCTACTGTGTAAACTTCTTTTACTATTTCAGAAAGTACTGCCGCCTGGTATCCTGAGCCGGTTCCTATTTCAAGGACTTTTTCATTTCCGGTAAGCAAAAGGCTTTCTGTCATTAATGCAACGATATATGGCTGGGAAATAGTCTGGCCCATTCCTATGGGCAGGGGATAGTCATTATATGCATCGTTTGCCTGTGATTGGCTTACAAATAAATGCCTTGGGACTTTAAGCATTGCATTTATGACTTTTTCATCTTTTATGCCCCTTGAGATTATCTGATTATTTACCATATCAATCCTCATGGACTCGTACCTGTCGACTGCACTACTTTCCATAGTTTCTGTAGGGCTCTTGCAGGAAATAAAAAAAAGCAGGATAAACAATAAAAGGCAGTTTATGCAAAAGATAAGGATTGCAGTAGAAATATTTTTATCCGGTTTAATCTTTATTTTCATATGCTGCTCTTTTTGTCAACTTTCAAAAGTAACTCAAAGCAGGCCATTACTTATAATATAATTATACAACCTGGTAAAAAAAATAATAAACTCATAATATTACGGGATTTTTACATATAAGCCATAAAATTGCACAGGCTTATAAATAAAGGAGCAATAAAAAAAAGAAAAAAATTTAAGGAAAATCTGCTTGACAAAAAAATAAAATTAGTTAAGATACTTATTTGTTTAGTTACTTAACTAATATTTTAAAGCTTTAAGTAATCAATAATATTTCATGATACCGGAAGCTTTGCAGGATGTAAAATGGATAAAAGAAAACAACTTATCGAAAAAGTCATAGAAGATATTTATGAGCTCAGAAAAAGAATAAGCAGCGAAATGCATCTTTACTTTGTCCAGGCAAATATAACACACTCACAGGGACTTGTATTAAACCTGATAAAAAAGAAGGGCATAATCAATATAAAGGAACTTGCCTCCCTACTTTCCACTACCAGCAGCGCTGCAACTCAACTGGTAGACGGCCTTGTAAACAAGGGCTTTCTTATAAGGAAAAGGAACCCGCAGGATAGAAGGACGCTAAAAATAGAATTGACAGAAAAAGCGCAAAAACAATTCGAGATTTTAAAAAATAAGAGTTTTGAAACGCTGGCTTCTATTTTTAATATCCTTGATGATGAAGAGCTTTCAAAATACTATGAAATCAACAATAAGCTGCTGGCAAATATACCGGTATTGTGTAGTGAAGATAAGCAAAAAGAAAGTGTAAAGGCAGATGTTTAAATTATTGAAATACCTTAAGCCATTTACGGTTTTAATCATAATTGCCATAGCCCTTCTTTTTGGCCAGGCAATGGCTGACTTGTCTCTTCCGGACTATATGTCGAATATAGTCAATATCGGGATACAGCAGGGTGGGGTCGTAAATGTCCTGCCTGAAGCAATCCGCCAGGCAGAGATGGATAAGCTTACTGTTTTTATGGGCGAAAAAGATAAACAGCAGGTGCTTGGCTCCTATACTCTGATAGACAGCGGCTCTCCTGATTACAGTAAATATATCAGTAAATATCCGCAGCTTGAAAAAGAACCTGTTTACGTTTTAAAAAAGCTTGAGAAGACACAAATCAATGTGCTTGAACCTGTGTTTGGAAAAGCTTTTATAACTGTTTCTTTTATCGAAGAGATGTTAAAGGACCCTGCAAAAGCAGCTGCAGCTTCAGAAAAACTGGGCTTTGACCTTTCAAAAATACCGGAAGGCGTTTCAAGCGGGCAGATATTCAAGATGATTGCAGGTCTGCCACAGGAGCAGTTCATAAAAATAATGGACTCTGTAAACAGCCAGTTTGAATCACTGGATGATAAACTCATAACGCAGATGGCCTCAGGCCTTGTAAAAAATGAATACAATGCGCTTGGAATGGACACAGGTAAAATACAAAGCAACTACATGTGGCGCATGGGTGCTTTGATGCTGTTGTTGTCACTTGCATCTGCAGTGTGCACAGTCATTGTAGGATATCTTTCGGCCAGGACAGCAGCAGGGCTTTCAAAAAACTTGCGTAAAATGGTTTTCAGCAAAGTTGAGAGTTTTTCAAATACTGAATTCGACAAATTTTCAACAGCTTCACTTATTACGCGCTCTACAAATGACATTACACAGATACAGATGCTGATAATAATAATGATAAGGATAATATTTTATGCTCCTATTATGGGGGTCGGCGGAATCTTAAGGGCACTGGCAAAAAGCACCTCAATGTCATGGATAATCGCTGTTGCAGTTATAGTTGTAATATCACTTATACTGATTGTATTTTCGATAAGCCTTCCAAAGTTTAAGATCATTCAAAAACTTATTGACAGGCTTAACCTTGTTACCAGGGAAAACCTCTCCGGCATGATGGTTATTAGAGCCTTTAACTCCCAGAGATTTGAAGAAGAAAGATTTGACAGGGCAAATGTTGACCTGACAAAAACTTCACTTTTCATAAACAGGATAATGGTTACTATGATGCCTGTGATGATGCTTCTGATGAACGGTTTGTCACTCCTTATAATCTGGGTGGGGGCGCATCAGGTTGCAAAGGCACATATACAGGTCGGGGATGTCATGGCGTTTCTCCAGTATGCGATACTGATTGTGATATCATTTTTAATGCTTTCAGTTATGTTTATAATGGTACCCAGGGCGGCTGTCTCTGCGGGCAGGGTTGTTGAGGTAATAGAAACAGAATCAATAATAAAAGACCCTGAAAAACCTGTAAAATTTAACGGCACATTGCAGACAAAAGGCGTTGTTGAATTTAGGGATGTGTCGTTTCGGTACCCGAATGCTGATGAAGATGTGCTTGAAAGGATAAGCTTTACTGCAAAACCCGGCCGGACAACAGCATTTATAGGCTCGACAGGTTCGGGCAAATCAACCATAGTAAATCTGCTGCTTCGTTTTTATGATGTAAGTTCAGGTTCGGTAATTATCGATGGCATTGACATAAGAAATGTAACGCAGCATGATCTCAGAGATAAAATAGGATATGTTCCTCAAAAAAGTATGCTATTCAGCGGCACAATAGAAAGCAACCTTCGGTTTGCTGATGAGGATGCGAGCATGGATACGCTGGTAAAAGCGGCACAGGTTGCACAGGCAATGGAATTTATCAGTGCAAAACCTGAAGGTTTTGATGCGGAAATATCCCAGGGTGGAAAGAATGTTTCCGGCGGACAGAACCAGAGGCTCGCAATTGCAAGGGCCCTTGTAAAAAAACCCCGGATTTTAATACTTGACGACTGTTTTTCTGCGCTTGATTTTAAAACTGATGCTGCTCTCAGAAAGGCTCTGAAGTCATATGTAAAAGACAGCACAGTGATTATAGTGGCACAGAGAGTAGGTACTGTAATGAAAGCTGAGCAAATCGTTGTTCTTGATGAAGGAAGGATTGCAGGCATCGGAACACACAAGGAACTGATGGAAAGCTGTGATACTTACAGGGAGATTGCATTTTCACAGCTAAGCAGGGAGGAGCTGGCATGAACGAGAAAGACAGGCAATTTGAGCAGCAGGCTGCAAGGCAAAGGCCGATGCGCGGACCTATGGGTTTTGGCGGCCACGGCGGAGGCATCCAGATGAGGGGTGAAAAAGCTAAGGATTTCAAGGGCACGATGTCCAAGTTCCTTAAATATATTTCTGAATTCAAAGTGCTTGTACTCGTTGTAATACTGTTTGCAGTAGCATCAACAGTGTTTGCAATTATAGGCCCTAAAATAATAGGAAGGGCAACAACAAAACTTTTTGAAGGTGTTATGGGCAGTATTGCAGGTACCGGCACCGGCATAGATTTTCAATATATAGGCAATATAATGATACTTGCCCTTGGGCTCTACCTTATTGCTGCAGTATTTTCCTATGTACAGGGCTGGATAATGTCCGGGGTATCAATGAAAATAACCTACAGGCTAAGAAAAGACATTTCCGAAAAAATAAACCGCATGCCCTTGAAATATTTTGACGGCACAAATTACGGGGAAGTGCTCTCGAGAGTTACAAATGATGTGGACACGATTAGCCAGACTTTAAACCAGAGCCTGTCACAGATAATAACTTCTGTTACTACTGTTATAGGTGTCCTTATAATGATGTTTACAATAAGCTGGATAATGACACTAGTGGCAATGCTTATTGTACCGATATCTTTTGGGCTGATTATGGTTGTAATAAGGCGCTCACAAAGATTCTTTAAGCAGCAGCAGGATTATCTCGGGCACGTAAACGGGCATGTCGAAGAGATATACGGCGGGCATAATGTCATGAGAGCCTTTAACGGTGAGGAAAAAAGCAGCCGTAAATTTGATGAGTATAATAATGTTTTGTATGGTGCAGCATGGAAATCGCAGTTTCTTTCAGGGATGATGATGCCCATAACATTCTTTATCGGCAATTTAGGTTATGTTGCTGTTGCGGTTATCGGAGGATGGCTGGCAATAAGGGGCAGCATGGCAGTCGGCGATATTTTGGCCTTTATCCTTTATGTGCGCAGCTTTACACAGCCTATATCACAGCTTGCAAATATATCCAATGTCCTGCAGCAGACAGCTGCTTCTGCCGAACGTGTATTTGAGTTTTTAGCTGAAAAAGAAGAAGAGCCGGATACTTTAAATCCTGTAGTCCTGGAGGAGGTTTCGGGGCATGTGGAGTTTAAAAATGTACATTTCGGGTATAACCCTGACAGGATAATAATCAGGGATTTTTCCGCTATTGTAAAACCCGGCCAGAAGATTGCAATTGTAGGGCCAACAGGAGCAGGAAAAACAACAATGGTCAAGCTGCTTATGCGCTTTTATGATGTGAACAGCGGCGGCATATATATAGACGGGCACAATATAAGACAATTCAGGCGAAACGACCTGCGTTCAATATTCGGAATGGTCCTTCAGGACACATGGCTCTATAACGATACAATAATGGAGAATATAAGGTATGGCAAACTTGAAGCTGCCGATGAAGCAGTTATAAATAGTGCAAAAGTTGCAAATATTGACCACTTTATACATGCTCTGCCCAATGGTTACAACCATGAGTTAAATGAGGAGACTTCAAATATATCGCAGGGACAGAAACAGCTTATCACGATTGCCAGGGCTATCCTTTCTGACCCGAGGATACTTATACTTGATGAGGCCACAAGCTCTGTTGACACACGAACTGAAATACTTATACAGAAGGTAATGGATGAGCTTATGAAGGGCAGGACAAGCTTTATAATCGCCCACAGGCTGAGCACCATCCGCAACGCGGACCTTATTCTTGTTATGAATGACGGTGACATAGTGGAGCAGGGAACGCACAGCGAACTTTTAAAGAAAGGCGGTTTTTACGCAAACCTTTATTACAGCCAGTTTGAAAACAGCTATAATGATCAGGATACTGATTTAAATTAAAGCTGCAATTTAAACCAGCCGGAACGTAACTGAAAAAGTCGAGCCTTTTCCAAGAGCGCTTTCAACCTGTATGCTTGTATTGTGTATCTGAGCGATTTCCTTGGCTATCGAAAGGCCAAGTCCCGTACCGTTATTATGAAACTCCACTGCATTATTTGACCTGAAAAACTCATTGAAAATCATATTTATATTTTTTTCCGGTATGCCAATTCCATGGTCTTTTATTGCAATGGTTACCTGCGATGCCTGAGTCTTATTTATTATTATGTTTATTTCTGTACCTGAGGGTGAATAATTTATAGCATTTTCCAGAAGCATCGTAAACAATATGTCTATCTGCTTGGCATTTCCCATAATATTGTAAGATTCAAGTACGGGTTTAAAGTCTATTTTTATATCTTTTGCCTGGGTGATTACCTGGCACCTTTGGACTGAAGATGAAAGTATATTAATAAGATCCAGTTTTTCAAAACCCGGTTCGCCTTCGTCTCTTGATTTTAATCTTGCAAGCTCAAGCATTTCTTTTATGACATTTGTAAGCATCTCGCATCTTTCTCTTATCTTCAGCACTATATCTATTGTTTTCTGGTTTAAAACACCGGTATAGCCTTCAAGCATTATGTCGACATAGCTCTGGATTGCTGCAAAAGGGGCTTTGAGCTGGTGAGTTGCATATAGAAGATATTTTGTTTTTTCTTCATTTGCTTCCTGGAGCTTTCGGCTCAGTTTTTCATAAGCAAGCATTTCCTTTTCGAGCTCTGCATTTGCCCTTTCAAGCTCTTCTGTACGCTCTATTATTTTCTGCTCAAGGTTATTTTTATACTCATTGAGGTCTATATTAATTTCATTGTATGCATCAAGCAGATTATATATGATTCTTGAACCTTCTGCTCCGATGAGGCTTATTTCATGAGGTTTTTTAACGCTTAAGTCTTCAAATATACTGATTTTGCCGGTGGCTTCAAATATAAGGTTGACTTCACTGTCGGAAAGCACTTCTGCATAATCGGCTATATACTTTATATTATGCTGTTTTGCAAATAATACACCTGCTGCGCCAGGGTTTATGTCACAAACATATTTTATTTTAACTCCGGGGATATCAAGCAGAACCTTAAGAAGGGCAAGGCCCCCGTTACCTGCACCTATTAATGCTATTACACCTTCATTCATCTTTTCCCCTTTATTTTTAATATAGTGATATTGTACAATGAGAAACAGATTCTATGAACATTTAATTGTTCCGGAATATTAAACTGGCATATAAAAATGTAAAAAAGCGGGGGCAAAATGAAAAAAATCTATATTATTGATGATGACAGGGATATTGTAGAGTCTATTTCAATGGTCCTGAAGTCTAACGGGTATGAAGTTGCTGCACAATACAATGATGAAGATGCGGCAAATAGAGTAAAAAAATTCGGGCCCGACCTTATAATACTTGATGTTATGTTTCCTGAAAACAGTTCTGCAGGTTTTGATATTGCCAGAGAAATCAAGAACGAGCCAGGCCTGACCGGCGTTCCCATAATAATGCTTTCAGCAATAAATGAAAGGGGAATATATGTCGGGCAATTCTCCAGCCAGGATGTCGATCCGGAATGGCTGCCGGTAAATGCATTCATTGATAAGCCTGTTTCACCAAAAGAGCTTCTTGCCCGGGTCAATTCAATGCTCGGAGATAAATAGGAATTGAAGCACAGGGTTTTACGAAAGCAGCACAATTCGAAGATGTGTTTTGTGTGCGGGTTAAAAAATGGCTTCGGGCTCAAAGCGCATTTCTATGAAACTGAAGATAACCGGAATGTGGCAATCTTTAAACCATGCGACAAGCACCAGGGCTATCCCGGCAGGCTCCATGGGGGCATTGCAGCAGCTATCCTGGATGAGACTATTGGAAGGGCAATAACAATCGGCAAAGAAGAAGATGTGTGGGGAGTGACTCTTGAAATCAATGTCAAATATAAAAAGCCCGTCCCTTTAAATCAAGAAATAAAAGTAATCGGCAGGATAACCTCAATTAAAAACAGGGTCTTTGAAGGCTGTGGTGAGATACTGCTTCCGGGTGGAGAAACCGCGGTTACTGCAGAAGGCAGGTATCTTCTTCTGCCTATTGAAAAAATAGCTGATTTTGATCTTCATCAGAATGAATGGCAAAGAGTTTTTTTGCCATCGGACCCTGAGGCCATCGATTTCTGAAATAAAAGTCACTAAATTTTTTTGCTGTAAACTCTCCAGGTCATTGACATTTTACCCATTTTAAAGAGAGGGTTAAGAATGTCTACATTTATATCTGCAAGCTGGGAGCCCGAGCCATGTATAAACCCGAGTTCTTTTCCTCTTTTAAAAGTCTGGAAGTAAAGTTTTGAGTCCATCCCGGTTTTCCTGAATTCCTCTTTTACGCCAAGTATAAGTATCCTTGTGCCATAAAACTTCTTTGATTTGAGCCTTGATTTTACAATATTAAAAATATCTATATCTCTTTTAAGGTCCCTTAAATTTAAAAAATTTGAAGATGGCATATAATTTTTTTTACTATCATTATTACGCTTTTTATATCCTGAATCATATTCCTCGATTATCTCGTTAACATCCGGAAGGCTGATTGAGACTCCCACAGGTTTTTTGTCTTTTTCCACAATAAATAAAAGATCTTCAAGAGCTATTGCCCGTATGCCCATAGCAAGTACATCAAATTCTTTTTCAGTAAGCTCTGTCTGCTGGGGATGGTTCCCTGCATTCCAGATTTCATTATACAGTTCCCTGATTATCTTTATCTCATTTCCAAGGTTTGCAAAATCAACATTTCTTATGACAAAACCATTATTATTGCTCAGTTCACGCCTCGTGCCTGCAATTTTTTCTTCAAGCCGTAAAATCCTCTCCATGTAACCGCTGATAAGGTTTATATCAGTGTTCATTGAGTGCCAGTCATTTTCTTTTACAAAACCGCAGTTTTCAATAAATTCCTGGTAATAGGGGGCATTGTACGGTTCCATGTAATACGGATGGTTTTCAAAACCGCTTATCATACAGCCTATTTCTCCTGTGGCGTTAAATTTTGCAGGCCCGATGACATTGTCGCACCCGTTCTGTTTAAGATGGGAAATAGCCGCATCAAGCAGTTTTACTGCAACTGCCCGGTCCTCGATTGACTCAAAAAGGCCGAACCAGCCGGACCTGTTGTTATGCTGTTTGTTGAAATTATAATCAATATGGGCCATGACCCGTCCTGCGGGTTCGCCATTTTTAAATGCAATAAAGTATTTTACGCTTGCATGGTCAAAAAAAGGATTTCTTGTCACTATCTGTGGAATCTGGAAATTTGTGGGGTTAAGGTCAGATATTTCCTGCATAAACATCGGAAATATTTTTTTTGATTCGCTGCCTGCATACCATTTTATATAGTAAGGCACAGTAACAAATTTTTTCAGCTTATTAAGGGTTACACTGTTGTATTTGCCCGGTATATATTCGCCAAGGTCTTTTATTTCTATATTATCAGGTTTTTTATCCAACTTTTTTATTTTCACTTCCTTAATTTAATTTCTAATCACACGAATTAATAATCTGACTTGCCAGGCTTAAACGGAGACATTTGCAGCAATTTGCAGTCAAATTACCTTTTTCACATTATAACACTGGTTACTGAATTGCCAATGATACTTTCTATGGTGCTTTTTTGCAATATTCATCATAAATGCAGCCATTAACAATTTAAAAGTGAACCGTTTTTTTAAATCGTGATTTAAGGCAAAAAGCTGATAAAGTTAAAAATTTAACTTGAAACCAGTTTTACAAAGTCATATTAATAATTGGCCCAAACTATGTTAAAAAGAGGCAAAGTTATTGTATAATACCAAAAAATATGCAGTACTGATGATTTTTATTGGTTAATCAGGATTTTAGTGCATATTTAAAATAAAAGTTTAGTAAAATCTTGGAAAAGAAGAAAGGAAACTAATGAAAAACAGGATATTTATTGCAATTGCTGTACTAATAATGATAGCAGCAATATCTTTCTCAGCGGTCTCATGTGTAAAGCAGGAACCTGCAGGGCAAAATCCCGGCCTTAAAACATTAAAGCCCGGGGTACTTACTGTTGGAAGCGACTGCACATGGCCCCCAATGGAATATATCGAAGGCGACAAAATTGTCGGTTTTGATGTGGACCTTATGGGCGCAATTGCTGAAAAACTGGGACTTAAGCTTGATTACCAGAATGCTGCGTGGGACGGGCTTTTTCCTGCACTGACATCACACAAGTATGACCTGGCTATTTCCTCTATTACAATTACAGATGAGAGAAAAAAGGAAATGGATTTTTCAGAACCATATTATCAGACTGACCAGGCAGCAACAGTGAGGGAAGGCTCAGGAATAGATTCCAAAGAGGCGCTTAACGGTAAAAAAGCAGGGGTGCAGATTGGCACAACCGGTGAAATAGTTGCAAGAGAAATAGCGGGCCTTGAAGTAAGCACCTATGACGACATCCTCATGGCCTATGAGGACCTTAAAGCAGAAAGGATAGATGCTGTAATTGCAGATTCATATGTTGGTTATTCATATGCCAAGAATAATGAGGGACTGGCAGTAGGTTTTGTAATTGCTACAGACGAGCAACTCGGCATTGCATTTGCAAAAGATACACCGGAACTGCTTGCTGCAGTAAATGCCGCACTTAAGGATATTAAGGAAGACGGCACCTATGATGAGATATATGCCAAATGGTTTGGCGAAAAATAGGAACTATATAAATGCAGGGGTTAATAGACCTAGTAGATAAATATTTCTCTTTACCGGTGATAAAAGAAGTGCTGCCTTACCTTTTAAAAGGTGCGCTTTTTACTATTATTTTTTCTGCCGCTTCAGAGATAATAGGTATTATAATAGGTCTTTTAACCTCTATTGTAAGGGTTACAAGGATTAAGGTTTTAAACCACCTTGCAATCGTGTATGTCGACCTTTTCCGCGGAACCCCTCTGCTTATGCAGATTATTTTTATTTATTACGCCCTGCCTTATGTAGGAATAAACCTTCCGGCCCCACTTGCGGGGATTGCGGCTCTTTCAATAAATAGCGGTGCATATGTTACAGAAATATTCAGGGCCGGAATAGAATCAATAGATAAAGGGCAGATGGAAGCTGCCCGCTCGCTTGGCATGTCATATATAAAAGCCATGCGTTATGTGATAATACCACAGACAATAAAGCGGGTATTGCCGCCGCTGACTAATGAGTTTGTCGCCCTTATAAAGGATTCCTCACTTCTTTCTGTCATTGCTATTTCAGAGCTTTTAAGGACAGCAAAAGAAATGATGACCTGGAAACTTAATCCCTCATCGCTGACTGCCGCTGCAATACTTTACCTCATAATAACACTGCCTCTTACAAGGTATGTAAGTTATATGGAAAGTAAATTAAAAAGAAGCGGAGTTTAAGATTTGATAAAAATAGTTAATCTCCATAAAAAATTCGGTACGCTGGGAGTCCTTAAAGGCGTGAATATTGAAGTAAATAAGGGCGAGGTCATGGTAATCATAGGCCCCAGCGGCTCAGGCAAGAGCACGCTTCTGCGCTGCATCAACTTGCTTGAAAAACCTACATCCGGACAGATTTTTTTTGATGGAGAAGACATAACTGCAAAAAAAGTAAACAAAAATCTTGTAAGGCAACGGCTCGGGATGGTTTTCCAGAGCTTTAATCTTTTTCCCCATATGACCGCCCTGGGAAATGTCACAATAGCGCCTTTGCAGGTACTTAAGATGAAAAAAGATGAGGCAAAAAAAAGGGGAGTCGAACTTCTTGTAAAAGTCGGGCTTAAAGACAAAATAGATGTATATCCAAACCAGCTCTCGGGCGGCCAGAAACAGAGAGTAGCAATAGCCAGGGCGCTTGCAATGAACCCGGAAGCCATGCTTTTTGATGAAGTTACTTCTGCGCTTGACCCTGAACTTGTAAAAGAGGTACTTGATGTAATGAAGGACCTGGCAAAAAGCGGCATGACAATGCTTGTGGTCACACATGAAATGGGTTTTGCCAGGGAAGTGGGCTCACACCTGATTTTTATGGACGAGGGCCAGATACTTGAAGAGGGGCGGGCCGCTGATATTTTTGACAATCCCCAACACCCGAGGGCAAAAGCATTTTTAGATGCGGTCCTTTGATTTATGTATTAACTTAATCATATTAAAATGATATATTTAAAGCCGGTCTCTGATTGTGCAGTTTAGCCCGAAATGACCCGGAAGCAGTAATTATAATAAGTCAGCGTTCAATCAGTTTTCATGGCTAAAAAAGCAAAGAGGAAATGGTACAATGGCCCGCTTTTCCTGACAATAATAGGCCTTATAGGCGGTGCCATACTTTCATTTGTCGCCACATACTACTTCAGCATAAGAGAGGAAAGAATTGAGACCTCAAAACTCGAAACCTCGATTGCTTATGCGGACCAGCTGCTTGAAGAAGGCATGCCCCAGGATGCTCTTATAAAATACCAGGAACTTCTTGTATCAATATCAAAAGAAAAGCGCCCGCAGCTTTATGCAAAAATAAAAAGAGGTGAGGGCCTCTCATACTATTACCTGGCATTTGACAGTAACAGCGAAGATTATTTTAAAAAAGCTATAGCTTCAATTGGCGAGGCTGTATCGATATTTACAATTGACAAATATCCCCAGGAGTATGCAAAGACAAACGGCTATCTTGCAAATGCATTTCTTGCAATATCAGAGATAAGGGACAAGCAGAATTATCTGGAGGGTGCGATTGCCGCAAATGAAGAGGCGCTGAAAGTATATAATGAGAAGGATTATCCTGTTGAGTATGCAAAAACCAGGATGAATCTGGGAATAAATTATGAGAGCCTTTCAGAGATAAGCGACAAGAAGCTGTATCTGCAAAAAGCAATAGAGTGTTATAACCAGGCGGAAAAGGTCTTCAGCTCGCCGGAGTACCATTATGAACTGGCAATTGTAAAGCTTAACCTTGCAAATGCATACACCGGTTTTTCAGAAATAGAAGACCCCGCCAATTATCTCAGTTTGGCTCTTGGCCGGTACCAGGAGGCATTAAAAGAATTTACAATAGAAAATTATCCCCAGGATTATGCTTCTATCCAGCTTAATATGGCGCTTGCATATGAATCCCTGTATTCAATCAATAATAACTCTGATGATCTTTTAAGTGCCCAATCTTCTTATGAAAATGCTCTCGGGATATACACCAGGGAAAAATATCCTTATGATTATGGTGCCATAAAGATAAATATTGCTACTGTGTTTTTGAAGATGGCAGAATCCGGTAAGGAAGAACTCTATGATTATTCCAGGGAAGCTATTGAAGAAGCGCTGGAGGTATTTACTGTTGATATATACCCCAGGGATTATGCCCTGGCAAAAATAACCCAGGGGGACTTTTATTATAAATTTGCGCTCAGCGGTCAAGCTGATAAAAAAGAAAACCTTGACATGGCAGTTGGGGCATACAAAGAGGCCTTAAAGGTATTTTCCCAGGCCACATATCCGGATGATTATGCAATAATCCAGGAAAAGCTCGCCCTTGTTTATGAAGAGCTTGAAAAACCATAGCTATTTCCAGTAATCCCTGAATGCGATCCATGACTTCTTTATGACTTCATCAAATGGCACAGCGCTGTTTTGCCAGTTTTTAAGCATGTAATGCCGTTTTTTTAATGCGCGCCCGATTGATACAGAAAACATTTTTTCATATTCTTCATTTATATCAAGAAGAATCGCCCTGTCTTTTTTTTGGAAGGATAAAAAGATTTTTTCAGCAGCAATTTTTGCCGAGCATACGGCATTATAAATTCCGGCTCCTGTGACAGGGTTGCAGAGGCCCGCTGCATCTCCAACAGATACCAGACCTTCCTCTGCAGCCGGCCTGCTGATTATTCCTGAAACAGGAGCAATGCCCGTTACAGTAGTATTTACCTTGAAATAATTGTTACTTTTACTATGTGAACTACCTTTTTTTAGATGCAACAGCCCAGATTTAATAAGCTGTCTTTTGAATGTTTCAAGGCAATCTTTTAGCCCTGCGGGAAAAGCAGTGCCAATCCCTATATTCAAGCTTTGGGATTTTGGAAAAACCCAGCCATATCCCCCATAAATATACGGGGCAAAAAAAATCCTGTTTACAGTCGGCTCAGATGGTAAAATATCAAGATTCTGTGCAATTGCATACATGCATTCTCTTTCTTTCCCTCCGGCTAAAGCTTCATATTTTTCATATATGCTGCTGCTGTTTTTTACAGGGTGGATTTCTGGAGGGATTTTTTTTGGCACTGCGGGACCTGTAGAATATATGACAGTTGCTGCCTTTACTGTAATTGGCACACTATTACCTGATTTTAAGAGCCCGATTTCAAATAACTGGTCCGGGATACACCTAATGCAGTTACCGGCAGAGCTTATTTTGGCCTGCCTGGTTTCAGTCAAAGCCCCTGAATCAACATCATTTATAGTTATGGCTTTCGTGCCCTTCAGCAGAAGCCCTCCCATGCTGCAAAACCTTTCTGCCAGGTTTTGCGTAAAAACCTGCCTGTCGAGGATAAATCCAGGTGCCTCTGTAGTTGCTTCAAGTTTAAATACTTTACCTTTACGGCTGCAAATAAATGTCTCCATACAGTCAGTCCGGTTATTTATTCCTGAGATCTTGAAATCAAAAAGCGATGCAATGTTTGCAGGTACAAATTCTGCACATCTTACAGGCATATCAATATTTCTTTTTTTTTCGACCAGCAGGACATTTAACTTCTTTTTTGAAAGGAAGTATGCCAGGCTTGCCCCTGCGGGCCCGCAGCCTATTACAGCGGCGTCAAATATCTTATTGTATATATCATTTCCATTCATGTCTCTGGCCATTTTATTTGCTTATATTTATCTGGTATTTCTTACCTGCATATATATGGGTTTTTTATTGATTGGACCCTGTTTATTTTTGCCGGGACCGTTAAAAATATTTAATATTTTTTTTATAAGCGGAACCTTTAATTGGGTGAAGCCCTCAAAGCTTCCAAGGTGCGCCTCCTTTTCTTTTCCAAGGTCATAACATGTATTGTTATCAATATTAATGAGTATGCCCGAAAGTCCTATCCTTTCAAAATCCTGCTTGTGTTTTATATAGAAAGGCTCGCAGCAGCATCCGCAGAAAAACCCGGTGCCGCTGTTTTTAAGCTCTATAAGTGTCTCTTCAAGATGTTCATAGCTTGTAATTGAAATAGTAGAAATGCCATAGCTGTCAAGGATCTCTGTTACTTCCCCGATACTGCATTTGCCGCAGATACTGCAACCCTGCGTGAACCTGAAGCTGCATCCAGGAAGTTTTGCACAGTATGGAAGCAGAAAAGCATCTATTTTTTTATCCGGCTCAAGTTTTGCATATGGATTTGAGCTGCTTTCTATAATGAAAATATCATTTGTATATTTTAAAGGGATTTTGAATTTCCTGTATTCAAGCTTTTCAAGCGCTGCCAGAACTGCCCGGTATATGGAGCTGCCTGAAAGCCCCCCGATCTTATGGGGGTAGTTATTGAAAAAATCATCAATGAGCAATTGTATTTTTTGGCGGTTTATCCTGGTATTTTTTAATGCAGATTCAAGGTCAAATATTGCCTTTCCCGGATATATAAAGAAATCACCTGTAAAAAGTGCAGATTTCAGGACATTGCGGCTGCTGTCAACGGTTATTGAAGCTTTTAGTATTCCTGCACCTGATTTGACTATTGATTTTAAAGTATATATGTTTTTTTTCTCTTTTACCCTGTAAATATGCTCCCTGCTTGAAAAATACTTTATTTTACTTCTGAAAATCTCCTTTTCGCGCTTTGAGAGCTCGTCCACATAATATCCTGTCTCAAGATGAGAAGAAAAACCATCAATTAAGTTTTTTATTATGTCAGCCCGTGAAGGGCAGTGCCCGATTTCACGGCTCAGCCATGTGACCCTTTCTTTCAGAGAATTCATCTCGCTGTATTTAAGCTTTTCTACAGGCACCCTGAGAGCCCTTAGCATAACTTCAAGGTCTATATCAACAAGAAGTGTCCCCTGGAACATAAAACAGGTTTTAAGGGATGTCCCTCCTGAGCCCGATATTTTCCTGCCGTTAACTTCGATATCATTTCTTGGCCTGAATGCTGCAGTTAACCCGAAATTATTAATGCCTTTTGCTGCTGCACTGCAGAAAAGGCTGTAATAATCTTCAATTCCTGATATTCTTGAGGAAAAGCGCCCTGAAGATGCAAATATTTCCCAGCCTATATCACGGGTACCCCAGTAAAGGCTGCCTCCGCCGGTAATACGCCTGTTAATATCTATGCCCGCCTTTTTACAGTATTGTTTCCTTATTTCATTTCCAACATCCTGGAAATATCCGACAAGCGCACAGTGAGGTTCAAAACTTAAAAACCTTATTGTATCCGGTACTGCACCTTCCTCGCGAGCCTCAAGTATTGCTTCATCAAGTGCCATATTTTCAGCAGCGCTCAATGGCCCTGTATCAATTACCCTGATTTTATTTTTTATTAACAAAATATATCACTGCCATTTTATGGCTTTCTTTAAAATTAATGTCCAATAGTGTATATTATTGCCAGCTTTTTTCAAAATCAAGGATAAATAATGGAAAACAGGAACAGCCCTGAATACATACAAACAAGCCTTGCTGCTGCAATATCATTGGGATTTGAAGCAGGAAGCTTTAAAAAGCCTGTAAAACTGACCGGCCTTAACCTTTTATTGACTTATGACGAGGGCTGCATAGGAAAGTGTGCCTATTGCGGCATTTCTGTGTCAGGCCATAATGCTGCCAGCAAAACAGGGGCCGGTAACGGGCCGGTTAAAGATAAAAAGACTTTTATCAGGGTCAGATGGCCGGTATATAAGCTTGATGATGTGCTGGAGGCGCTAAGGGCAAGGCAGGATGATTTTAAGAG
>Ga0209609_10000808_pt1 | contig 18312 bp, 21 predicted proteins | sample LakKivw325mmetaG_FD_184136 | JGI IMG/M metagenome (GOLD analysis project Ga0209609, IMG submission 184136) | Anoxic lake water microbial communities from Lake Kivu, Rwanda to study Microbial Dark Matter (Phase II) - Lake Kivu water 325m metaG... | ecosystem: Environmental > Aquatic > Freshwater... | reverse complement strand
CCATTGTACAGGCTGATCTCCAACTGGAACTTGCGCATTGGGTGACTGTCATCGAACTGCCGACACGCGTCGTTCACCGGCTTGCCCCAGGCTTCATAGTGCATTCCCGTCAGGTCGATGGACAGCGATATCTGTGGAGTTGACGTCGGCCGGGGAGTGCGTGAAGGCAAGGGAGGCTGAGTTGGCTGCGCTGTATCCGAGGGAACCATCGTAGCCAGTTTCTTCAACGCGTCCTCGGCTGTGGATGTCGGAGTATCTTGTGAGGTTGGAGTCGCCGCACTCATGCGCGCCACCAGGGTGGCTATTGCCGCCTCCTGCACGGCCTGTGCGTCGAGCGTAGGTGTGGCCGGAACGGCTCCCTTGTTCGAGCTGCACGACGATGCAAGCCCACACAGCAAACCCAACATCACAGAGAAGACAAGAGCGCCTTTCGACATGTGGCGTCCCATGTGCACAGCCTCCTCTCCTTGGCCGGCCAACCCTTGAGTCAGCACGAGTCCGTGAGGGCACCGCGCCAGCGTAGCATCTACCCGAAAGTATAACCTCGGGCTGCGCGCTTGTCAAAGTGTTGCACAGGAAGCCTGGAGCGGCTTCCTGACCATCTGACTGGCAACGGCCAGGTGCCTTGGAGGGCCCTTGGGGTACCAGTGATACAGGCGGTCAGTCACGAAGCCTCTGACAGTGTGGACAGATGAAACTGCTGGTACTGCCTGTCTTGATCTTCACAATCAGCGCTCCGCATTGCGGGCACGCCTGGCCTTCCCTGTAACCCACCAGGATGTGCTCCATATTGAAGCCGCCTTTGCGCCCATACAAATCCACTTCGTAGAATGCGCCTCGCCTATCAATGCTTGGTTGCAGGCCGGCGCGAATGCCCTTCCACAGCGCCTCCACATCAGGTTTGCTCAGACTGCTCAGCATCTGAAGCGGGTGCAGACGTGCCAGAAACAGGATATCGTGTACGTATGCGTTCCCAATGCCTGCGATTTGGCTTTGGTCCAGCAGGAAGGCCTTCACCCGTCTGCGCTTCCCGCTCACCAGAGCGCGCAGGTCATCCAATGTGACATCCAGGGCATTGGGCCCCAGCCTCGCCGTCATCGCGTGGCCCGCGAGGCCATCCGCAGGCACATAGTGCGCATAGCCGAACCACCAGAAGTTGATCGACAAGGCAGCCCCGTCCGTGAAGTGTAGCACCAGGCGACGCTTCTCGGGCAGACTCTCCCGGGTGACAAGCAGTACCTCCCCACCCATGCCCAGGTTCAGGAGGAGCCAGCCCTGTGTCGTACGCACAAAGAGCCACTTGCCGCGGTGTGTCACGTCCAGGATCCTAGCGCCGCGGAGCGCCGGAACGAACTCGTCGACGCGAAGGTTGATGCACTTGGGCTGAAGCACCTCGACGTCCGCGATGGTCCTGCCAACCAGTTCGGCCTTCATCTCCGCCGCTCGCGAGGCGATCTCCGGCAGCTCAGGCATGTCCTGCTCCTGCTGTGGGTGGTAGAGGCAGGCCTGTCGAGATATGCCACCTCTGTCAAATCCAGGAGTGGGGGCGGGTGGGACCCGGCCTCGACCTCAACGCACGTTCACTGCGTATTCTGTCTGCTGGCGCGAATCTCGTCCAGTGTGGCACGCACAAAGGGTACCGCCTTGAGAAAGCTGCCTAGCTTCTCGCATGCCTCGAATTCTTCACAACAGCCGCAGTTCGCCAGGCCTCGCCCCACTCCACAGGCACGGATCTCGCACTCCAGGCAGTGCCCACCCAGACGGCCACCGAACGCCCGACAGCCGTCGCAGGTCACGTACGCCACATCGCAAGCCGGGTTGCCGTATTCGACGCGCCATTTGGCCGCGATGCGCTCTTTGGCCTCCTCGTCATTGGCCTGTGTTGCCAAGCGAGCTTCACACTGGCCGCAATAAGTCCGCACACTGCGATCATTCGCTCCATGGCAGCCTCCCTTTCTTCTGCTCCCATTCCGTAGCAGCCCTGGTCGCCCTCACCATCCTTGCGCGTTGCCAGACGCGTTGGAGCCTAGGGCACGCGCTCGATATACTGGACTAGCCGCTCCTCCAGGCACTTGGCCTTGTCCGCCAACTGTGCGCTCTCGAAATGCTCAATCTGGAAGAGCCCAACCAGCTCAGAGTAGAGCCCAGGCTCAGCCAGGGTCTCGACAACCTGTTCACGAATCCACTTGTCGTACGCGATGGGATAGGTGCGACGGCTGATGAACAGGGCCTGCATGAACTCCTGAAAGGCGTGCACCAGGCGGTAGAACGCCTGAAAGTACAGGCCACGCTCCACATACAAGGGCACATGCTCCAGGTTGTTCCTGCAGTACACCAGGGTCTGTCCCAGGCGCGTGCGACGCACTCCATCGCCATAGTAGGGCAGCCAACGTTCGTTCAGGTGGGTAAGGTACTGGCCACGATCCCATAGAGGCACGCTGTAAACCAGGGTGTTCCCAATCTCCACTTCAAACTCGTCGGGCCAGTCCGTCCAGCCACGGTCGTGCGGCAAGAAGCGGCCATCGCAGAAGCCCAAATCCACATGCGAGTACTTGCCCACGCCTCGCAAGCGCTCAAAGACCTCGCCCTGGCTCAGGTCCCGCCAGTGCAACTCCAGTCCGGCCCGCACTTCAGGGGGAAGCCCTGGCGAGATCAAGACCGTGATGTCGAGGCAACTGTCGGCAGTGCCCTTACCGCGCGCGCAGGAGCCAACCAGCAGCACAGCCTCAACCTGATCCAGACCGGCAAAGGCATCTACGATTGCTCTGGCGGCACACTCGTGCTCTGCAGTAGGATAGGACAGACTGTACATCACACGTCCCTCTTTGCCACGGCTATTGCAGTTCGCCGACACGCACGGCCATCAGTCGGTGCAGCGGAAGCAGTCCAGTGCGCGCTTGATCGTCGTTGGGCATGGATGCCTCGTCAGGTTTGTCAGACAGCCCAAACACCAACACTCCGGCTTCACGCGCCACCTCGATTGCCCGAGCAACCTCTTCGGTCATGCAGATACGCCGAGCCAGAATCTCCTCAACCGCGGCGTCTCCCACGTCACCGAAGCGGGCAATCGTACACAAATACTCGTTGTGGCGAAAGGCCTTGAAGGGCGTCGGATCTCCTTCGCGAATCCGCTCCCGGATCTCGTCGTGCACAGCCAGCAAGCCACGGACTGCCAATTGCTCTCGCTTCGTCTCCACGCGAGCGAGCCAATCCACAAAGCGCATTTCCCCACTTCGCGCCTCTTGGGCCAACGCCCGTGCTGAGAATAGCCCAGAACCCAGCACCAGGCAAACATAGGCCAGGTAGTCCTGGTTATCCTCTGTGAATGAATGATACGCAGGCTGGTTCAGTTCATTGTAGGCCTGCCGGAAAGCCGTTGCGTCAAAGCGCTGGCCAAGCAGCCGCTCAACAGTCCGCTCCACGGCCTCCACTCGGGCCGCGTCAATCACAGCATCATTGCGCCCCCGCGCCCCGACGAGCGTCTTATCCACGTCCACGACCAGCGCTGTCTCCGCATCCAGCGGGAAGCCCTTGGTTTTCAAGAACTGCAGGAACTCAGGCAAAGCGGACCAACGATTAGCCACATACAGTCTGTCCGCCACCTTGACCAGAGCGCTCTGGCCAGGGTCATCCTGCCCGATGAACGCCCATCCCGGCCATTGCCCTGCCACACACAGATTCTCAAACGCCGTCCCATCGTTCATGCGCGTGTCACCGAGGTAAAGCAGGCGCCGAATCCTTGCCCCGGGCGAGTCCAAGCAGCGTGCACTGCTCAGCATCTCAGCCACGACGCACGCGAACCCAGGCTCCGCCTTGCGTGGAATGGCGCCAGGACGCAGAGCACACCTCTCGCGCAGATGTGCCAAGCCAGGAAGTCGTGCGTCCAGCGGCCGTAGGTTGCGGTAGACAAGCAAACCGCCAAGTAGCTCCTGCAATGAGGTCAGCCCATACCTCTGGTACATCATGCCAGCTCTTTCTCCAGACCAAGCTCGCGGTGCAAATGGCGCACGGTACTGGCTACCTGCTCCTCAGGTATGCAAAAGGACACGCTATACTCGGTGCCAGCCTGTGCAACGGCAATCAGTCGGGTGCCGTGCTTGCCTAGTGCGGCAAACACGTGCGGAACGATGCCATGCTCATTCCAACCAGGGAAGCCGACCACGGACACTGTTGCCACCTTTTCCTTGACCCCCAGATGATAGCGTCCGTTCGCACGGCCATCCCCGAGAAAGCCATGGCTTGCAGACGCTCGCGCGTCTCCGTTGACGCGGCCGTTGAACTCCTTCTGAAGCACGTGCAGGCAGTGAGTCTGATTCTGTTCACGCACGACCAGGTTCAAGCTGTGCTCGGAAAAAGCCTGTGAGAGCAATAACACGTCGACGCCGGCCTCGCTCAGGAGCTGGAGCGCGCGGGCGGCAAGCGGCAGCGACCATGAATCGTCATTGCTCCCAAGCTCAATCATGCTCAGGCCGGTTGAGGAGAGGATCGCAGGCTGACGCTTGCGCTCCGCCCCTGGAGAAGCCACGATCAACGTGCCCGGATGCTGTGGGTGGAAGCTATTGAGTATGCGTAAAGGAATCCCCACCTCGACCAGGGGACGAATCGTCTTGGGGTGTAGGACGTCAGCGCCATAGTAGGCCAGCTCAGCCGCCTCGGAATACGACAGCTCCGGAACGGTCCGAGCCTGTGCAACAATGTTCGGATCCGCTGTCAGGATCCCGTCCACGTCGCTCCAGATCCACACTTCGTCAGCATCCAAGCCCGCGCCCACGATGGCCGCGGTATAGTCGCTGCCACCCCGGCCGAGGGTGGTCGTGACGCCCAGCTCATTGGCCGCGATGTAGCCCGTGATGACAGGCACGAGCCCCTGTTCAAGCATCGGCTTCAATCTCAGACGCAACCGCTCCCGTGTTGGGAGCATCAAGGGAGCGGCGCCGCCATGCTGGCTGTCCGTCACAATCAGTTCGGTCGCCGATACGGCCTGCGAACGCACTCCTTTGTTGCGCAACAAGGCTGCCAGAATGCTGGCCGAAAGCGGCTCGCCAAACGAGGCCACTGCATCCATGCCCCTCGCGGTCAGCTCCCCCAGAACGGCGATGCTACGATACAGCCGCTCCAAATCATGCAGGCGATCTTCAACAAGCCCTCCCAATTCCAGGCGTTCTGGGCTGTGTCCGAGCAGCTTCTGAATCACCTCCAAGTGCCGCTGCAACAGGCCAGCCTTGATCGAGCAGTAGGTCGAGTCCATTCCAGCAGCTGCGGCCCTTGCGCCGGCCACTAGCTGGTCCGTGACACCGCTCATAGCAGACACCACCACCGCCCTGCCTTCCATACCGCCTGGTGCAGTCACAGCCCGTTCAGACGCCCGTCCGTTCGAACCGAGCTGGACCAGTATCTCGGCCACGTTCTCAAAGCAATCCGCATCGCCCACGGACGTTCCCCCAAACTTGTGTACGATCATGTCAAACCCCCTGCCACGTTTTCGCCAGCGCTTGATCCAGGTCGGCGATCAGATCTTCCGCATCCTCCACTCCCAGCGCATACCGCACCAGGTTGTCCTTGATCCCAGCCGCTTCACGTTCTCTTGGATCAAGAGAGAGCAACGCCGCCGGCTGTTCAACAATGCTCTCCACGCCGCCGAATGTGGGTCCGATGTAGGGGATGCGCAGTTCGTCAATGAACTGGCCCGTCATGTCCAAGTCGCCTTGCAGCTCGAACGTAACCACGCCGCCAAAGCCGGCCATCTGGCGCGCAGCCACCTCGTGGTCGGGGTGACTGGCCAGGCCCGGGTAGTACACGCGAAGCACCCTCGGATGCCCTTCCAGGAACTGCGCTACCATCAATCCATTCTCATTCTGCCGCTGGACACGCAGCGCGAGGGTCTTTAGTCCGCGCAACAGCAGATAGGCCTCATTGGGGTTGCTCATTCCTCCCAGCAGCCCACGCATATGCTCTACACCTTGAAGCAGCGAGCGCGGGCCAATCACCGCGCCTGCGAGCAAATCGTTGTGTCCGCCCAGGTACTTGGTGGCGCTATGAATGACCAGATCGATGCCGTACTCCAGGGGCTTGAGGTTGACTGGCGACGCCATCGTGCTGTCCACCATCGTGATGACTCGATGCTTGCTGGCGATTTTCGATATGCGCCCCAGGTCAACCACGCGCAGGTAGGGGTTGGTAGGTGTCTCGGTAAGGATCAACCGCGTATTGGGCCGCACGGCAGCTTCGAGCGCAGCGGGCTCGTCCAGCAACACAGGCGTGCACTCGATGCCCCAACGTGGCAGGCATTTGGTCATGAACTCACGACTGCGGTGATAGCAGTCCTTGACGAAAATGACATGATCTCCACTCGACAGCAGGGCAAGCAGAGTACAGGTGATTGCACCCATTCCGGACGAGAAAAGCAGTGCAGCCTGGCCGCCCTCGAGGGCAGCCAGTTTGCGCTCAGCCGCGCTCTGGGTCGGGTTGCTGTAGCGGCCGTACTCATCGCGCACGGGCCAGGCTCCAGACGCCTTGAGACGCATGAAGGCCATGATCTCGGCGCTGTCAGCAAATGTGAAGGTGGACGTGCGTACGATGGGCGTGGTCACAGCGCCGTAGGGCTTTCGCTTTTCCTCGCCCGCGTGCACGGCAAGCGTCGAGATTCGAGATGTCATGTCATTCCTCCTGGGGCAGAGTCATCACAAGGCAAAAACAAGTCTCCTCAACAGAGGCTTTGCCGGTTGAGGAGACATCGTCCGTCATTGCACGCTTCTCATCTTCCAGAACCCGCTGGGGTCTGCCGGAATTGGCACCATGCCAGCGCCTACAGCGCTGTCTGGTTGTCGAGGTTTCGCAGGGCCGGTCCCTCCACCTCTCTGGATAAGAGCCACATGGCTATTCAGTTGGCGTGGGCGCGATGATACACCAATCAGCCCAGGCTGTCAAACCGGCGCAGCCCCGCAGATCGCGGCGCAATACGCCCACAAGAAGCCACTGGCGGGCCAGCAGTTCACACCCGCCATGCCCTCACAGCCCTAGCAGACGGCGCTCGCTACTTCTGCTCTTCCGCCTTCAAGAACTTGTCGGGATCCTTGTCGAATTCCCTCTTGCAGCCCGGGGCGCAGAAGTAGTAGGTCTTGCCCTTGTACTCCGACTTGCCTGCCGCTTCGGCGGGGACTATCCACATGCCGCACACCAGATCCTTGACCTTCTCCACGGTTGTCCACCTCCTGCTATACAGCCCCAGATGCGTGCAAACCCGCAATCTCGGCTGCTGAATAGCCCAGCTCGTCCAGTACCTGCTCAGTATGCTCTCCCAAGCGCGGCGGAGCGAGCCGGTACGTCGCTGGTGTCTCTGACAAGTGCAGTGGGCTTGCCAGGAGACGCAGCGTGCCCACCGCAGGGTGAGGCAATTCGAGCACAAAGCCTCGGGCTCGCAACTGCTCGTCCGATAGCATCTCTGCCACGCCATTGATCGGGCCCGCCGGGATCTCGTTCTGGTCCATCAGCGCGCACCATTCGGCCGCGCTGCGTTCGAGTAGCTTGCTTTCCAACAACTGCCGTACCTCTTCACGATGCAGCACTCGCTCTCGGTTCGTACGGAAGCGCGGGTCGTCGCGGGCTACACCAAGTCCCAGCAGTTGGCACAGCCGCCCCCACAAGAGCTCGGTCCCACATCCAATAATAAAGTGGCCATCCTTCGCCTTAAAGGCGCCATACGGCACAATAAAGGGGTGATCATTCCCCAGCCGCCCAGGCTCCCGTCCGCTCATCAGGTAGGCAACGCATTGAGTCACACCCCACCAAGCCTGTGATTCAAGTAACGACAGGTCGATGTACTGCCCTCTGCCCGTGCGCTCCTGTACCAGAAGAGCCGCCAGCACGCACGAGACCCCGTACATGGCAGTGGCCAGATCCGCGATGGACGCCGGGTAGCGCATGGGCGGGTCGCCCTGCTCTCCGGTGAGAGGCATCATCCCGGACATGCCCTGGGCGATGACATCGTACCCACTCCGCCCTGCAGCGGGCCCCGTCATACCAAAGCCGGTGATCGAACAGTATACCACCCGCGGGTTGTGACTAGCCAAGGATTCATAGTCTATTCCCAACAGGCGCCGCACATCCTGACGACGTTCGTTGGTTAGCACCACATCGGCGCGCCTGCACACACGGCGCAAGACTTCCCTGCCCTCCGCGGACTTGAAGTTGCAGGTCAGGCTGCGCTTGTTCCGATTGACTGCCAGGTAGTACGTGCTCACCCCATCCACAAAAGGGGGGCCCCATCCTCGCGCCTGGTCGCCGCCATCCGGGCGTTCAATCTTGATCACATCCGCGCCCAGATCGCCCAACAACATCCCCAGATACGGCCCTGCCAGCGCCTGCGTGGAATCGGCCACCAGCACGCCCTGCAATGCACCCTTTACGGCGGGCTCGGGTGACATGCGCCTCTCCTTCAAAGCAGATTGATCATACGCTGGGTGTCGCAGGCGGCGCCTTCGGTCTAGCCGCCCAACGCGCTAGAACGACCAGTACCACGACCAAGGCCAGCGGTACGCCACACAGCAGTGACAGCACCAACAAACCCACCAGACAGCGAGGTGCAGATGCCGCGACGCCCCTGAACAACGGGCATTGCCCACCCAGCAACTCACCCTGCCCACGCAAGCCGCGCTGCAGCAAGCCAGGCCGGGCGGACATCATGCCGGGGCCCATACGCCCCGACATTGCCAGCCCCAGCAGGACCAATCCCACCACCAAAAGCAGCGCCACCGCGACAAAAACCAAAACCACAGCCCACGTTTTCTTGCTCAAGGTTCACTCCCTTTCGATTCGCATGAATCCCTGCCATCGCGTAGCATGGCATGCCAACTCTGAGCGCTAGCGGCCGGCCACCACCAACTTGACAATACCCGTGGGTACCAAGTTCTCCACTCGCTCAACTTTCAGGCCGGCCAAACGCACGTTTTCAACCGTACGCCGGGCGAAGCGCTCCCCCGAGAAGTGGCCCACAATCCAGTCAAACCCGTCCATCAGCCTTCCCAGCCAGGGTACGTCCGCGCGCATGTGCTCCACAAGGTAGATGTATCCCCCGGGCTTGACTACACGGCCTAGCTCACGCAAACCCGACACCGGATCGCTCACGCTACAGAAGACCAGAGTCGCCACCACCGAGTCAAACGAACTGTCTGGAAAGCCAAGATGGTGCACGTCCATCACCTGGAGGTCGGCACTGAAACCGCACGCGCGCGCACGCTGTCTGGCTCGCTCCAGCATGCACCGGTTGCGGTCGACTGCCGTCACCATGACCTCCTTGGGGTAGTGCCGCATGTTGGCACCAGTCCCGACACCAACCTCGAGTACGCGACCAGCCGGGACAAGTCGCCACAGCCTCTCACGCCAGGATTTGAAGGCCACTCGCTCCGCCACTCCGTCGAACTTTTCGTACGTTGCTGCGCCGCCTCTGCTACACGGCTGCGAGGTAGCCCCATTATCTGCTGCTGGCATAGCGCTCAATCGATCTTGACCCTACGAAGTAGATTGGCGTTCGATACCACGGTTACTGACGAAGTCGCCATGGCAATCTCGGCCAGCACTGGGTGCATCCACCCGGCAATCGCCAGTGGGATCATAATCACGTTGTAGAAAAAAGCCCAGAACAAGTTCTGCCGGATCTTGGCAAAAGTCGCACGGCTCAGTTTCATGGCAGAGACTACCCCCGACAGTTGCCCGCGCACCAGGGTGATGTCACTGGCTTCAATGGCGATGTCCGTGCCAGTCCCAATGGCGATGCCCACGTTAGCCTGTTTCAAGGCTGGGGCATCGTTGATACCATCCCCAACCATCGCCACCATGCCCAGAGCCTGCTGCAACTTCTGGATTTCTGCCACCTTGCCATCGGGCAGCACTTCCGCCAGTACGTGGTCGATACCCACTTGGCGTGCGATTGCCTCTGCTGTACGCCGGTTGTCTCCAGTAATCATGGCAGTCTGCAACCCCATGCCGTGCAGCTCAGCGATGGCCGCTACAGAATCCTCCTTGAGTGTGTCTGCCACGGCTACCAGACCCACCAGCGTGGTCTGGCCATCACTCACGCGCGCCACCAGCATCACGGTCTTGGCTTCGCCCTCGAGCTGCTCAATCTCCAGAGCCAGTCGAGAGAGGTCCGCGCCGTGCTCCTCCATCAGACGGCGGGAGCCAACCAGCAGCGTCCCCCCATCTACCTTGGCCAGCACTCCTTTGCCACGCACGGCCTGGAACTCCTGCGGAGTCGGCACCTGCAAACCATCCAGTTCCGCCCGCGCGAAGATGGCGCGTCCCAGCGGATGCTCGCTGCCGCGCTCGGCGCCCGCAGCCAGGCGCAGTACTTCCTCCTGAGTTGACCCTCTCTCCGCAATCACGTCCGTCACATCCGGCTTGCCTTTGGTGATTGTACCGGTCTTGTCGAAGACGATGACCTTCACGTCTTTCATGGTCTGTATGGCTTCACCCGTACGGATCAGGATGCCGTTTTCGGCGCCCATCCCACTGCCTACCATCAGCGCTGTGGGAGTCGCCAGACCCAAGGCGCACGGGCAGGCGATCACCAGCACAGCCACAGTGGAGACTATGGCAAGCGTGACAGTGGTCAGACTGGGATTCACCCACGGTAAAAACGTGCCACGCTGCAGCAGCGCGCGCATCGTTCCAGGCGCAAGCATCCAGGCCAGAAAGGTCAGCGCCGCGATGCCCATTACCACTGGCACAAAAACCGACGTCACCCGGTCGGCGAACTCCTGAATGGGCACTTTGGAGCCTTGCGCCTCATCCACCAGTTTGATCACCTGGGCCAAGAACGTATCCTTGCCGACACGAGTCGCTCGGACCTGCAGTAATCCTTCCTGATTGATGGTCGCGCCGATCACCTCATCGCCCGCGTGCTTGTTGACAGGCATGGACTCGCCCGTAGCCATGGACTCGTCCACAGCGCTTTCGCCCTCCACCACGACGCCGTCGCTGGGTATCTTCTCGCCCGGACGCACGACCATCACGTCCCCAACGGCTACCTTCTCGATGGGCACCTCGACTTCGCGGCCATCCACCAGAACACGCGCCGTCTTGGCCCCCAGCTCCAGCAGCTTGCGGATGGCCTGTGAGGCACGTCCCTTGGCCGTTTCCTCCACATAGCGTCCTGTCAGATGAAAAGCCATGATCATGGCAGAGACGCCGGCATAGTTGGAGATGCCCGGGAACAGGAACGATACAGGTCCCGTGAGCAAGGATACGCCCGTGCCTAGCGTGATCAATGTGTCCATGTTGGCATAACCATGCATCACGGCGCGAATGCCACTGCTATACGTGCGCTTCCCTACCCAAAACAGGACCGGAAGAGTCAGGACAATCATGCCCAAGTTGTGGAGCATCGCATTGGGCCACATGATGCCGAAAAACATCTCCGGGAGCATCCACACGATGATGGGCGCGGTGAACAGCCAGGCAACCCGCATGCGAAAGGCGGCTGCGCGCATCTTGAGCTCAGCCTCGTCGGGTTGCTCCTTCTCAGCACCCTTATCAGTGCTTGTCAAGACTGTGTAGCCCGCATCTTGCACGGCCTGCTTGAACTCGTCCATCCCCACCACGCCAGGCACGTACTCCACGCTGGCCTTCTCTGTAGCAAGGTTCACAGAGGCGCCCAGTACGCCCTCCAACTTCTTCAACGCGCTCTCTACATGCTGCGCGCAAGAAGCGCACGTCATGTCTCCTATGGATAGGATGACCTTGTCCGTGGCAATCGCATACCCGGCATCGCGCACCGCCGCAAGCATGTCGGTCAGGCTGGCCTGTTGCGGCTCAAACGTCACTGTTGCGCGCTCTGTCGCCAAATTGACGACCGCGTCCGTCACGCCTGGCACCTTTTTCAAGGCCTTTTCCACGTGCGCCGAGCATGACGCGCAGGTCATGCCCTGCACCCCCACAATGATCTGTTTCATGTAGCGTAGCCTCTCAGTTCAGAACGATAGCCACGAACCAACTAGCCGGATCGTGGCTGCATCGCCATCGGACACACCTAGCCTGTATTGTCCCAACGCACTTCTGCTAGATGAACAGTGTAATCACAGATTCCCGCGCAGACTGCACGTAAGTGCCCACAGCGCCGCACTCGTCCACCCAGTCTTCGCGCAGGTCCTCGCGCCGCACGCCCATGATCTCCATGGTCATGTCACAGGCGATCACTCTGCCGCCAAGTTCTTTGTAGTCGCTCATCAGCTTCTCGAGCGAAGCCACGTTGGCCTTCTGCATGCGGCGGTTGATCATCCACTTCCCCAGGCCCAGCATGTGCATTTTCGACAGCGGGCCCTTGTTCAGGCCGCCTTTGACCAGGCGCTGCAAACCCCAGAAGGTAAAGTAGATCGAGACCTCCATGCCCATGGCCAGCGCGCCGTTTGCGATGATCAGCGCGCTGTAGATCTTGTCCAGGTCACCGCTATGCAGGACAATCGTAGCCTTCTCTTGTTTCTTGGTGCCTTCTCCCATGCTGTCTCCGTTTCGCCATCGGCGCGTCCCAGGACTGAACTAGATCACCCCAGGCCATCGGCATCCGACAGTTTCACTGGGTAGCCGGCATCTTCCCATGCCTGCAGGCCGCCCAGCATCGCCTTCACACGCGTGTAGCCACGTTGATATAGAATCTGTGCCGCACCGGCACTGCTGTGCTCGTTCAGTCAGGTACAGTACATCACGATGTCGACCGACTGGGGAAGCTCCGCAAGACGCTGCTCCACCTCGGCGAGCGGCACAGAGATAGCTCCCTCAATATGCTTCTCCTTAAATGCCTCACGCGAGCGCACGTCCACTATGAGTACCGTTGCGCCCTCGTCCAGTGCAGCCTTTAGTTCCTGCGGTGTGATGCGCGGTACTTCATCAGCCGTAAGTACTTGAGAACGAAAAGGCGACACTGTGGCCAGAGGTGTTGCTGTCTGCTCTGCCGTGGCCGTGGGCAAAGGCGTCGCCGTCTGCACCAGCGCGACCGTCGGTACGCTCACCCTATGGGATGCGCTGCATCCCATCGAGATGCTCATGGCCACAATGGCGGTGAGTGCTAGAAATCTGTTTCGCGCTTTCAAGCGCACCTCATTTCTCATGTTCGTGGTTCGATCGCAGGGCGAAAGCTGCAAAAGCTGAGACTCGCTGCTGCATGCTAACGTCGAATCAGGATTCTCCAGTCTGTATCCGTGCCCTCGACGCTCACCAGCCGTGCATTCAGAGCCTCCACCGCCATCGGAATCTCTTTCTTCGAAGCCGGATGCGTGCCCGTTACCTCAATCATCTCCCCCGGCTGGGCCTTCTTCAGCGCCTTGCGTACTTCAACCAGGGGAACAGGGCAAGTCTGTCCGCGGCAATCCACCCTGATGTTCGCCATTTCGCACTTGATCCCGTCGGTATTGACTTTGATCGTCGCCATCGTTCCTCCTACTCGGTAAACTCGACCCGGACTTCTTTGATGTCCCAGAGATGCCCAAGTTTCTCGCTGACGTCCTCGCGGATGTTGTTGGCGAACTGATGGTCCGCAGGCAAGTCAACAACCAGGCTGATGACGCCGTCCTTCAGCTCGACCTCCTTGATCAACTTGGTGCGAACAACGTCCAGACCGGTCATCGGGTTCATAACGTGCTTCAGCCGCCGCTGGATCTCCTCTGGCGTGGTAGGGACTCTCTCCTTCACCAGTCCGTGCGCCTCTTCATAGTTCTGGATTGCTGCGCGCAGACCTTCTACCGCCAACACCGAGCAATGCGCCTTGATGGCAGGCAAACCGCCCAGCGCCTCAGCGGCCTGCTTCCAGGTGATGGTCTTGGCCTCATCCAGCCTCTTTCCCTTGGCGAGGTCCGTGATGATCGAGCCCGTAGCGATGTTCGAAGCACAACCGTAGGACTCGAACTTGATGTCCTCAATCACGTGCGACCCCGGATTCACCTTGAGATACACCGCCACCATATCGCCGCACGCCGGGCTGCCTTCAATGGCCTTGGCATCCGCATCCTCTATGCGCCCAACGTTGTGCGGGTGACGAAAGTGCTCCATGACCAGCTCGCTGTAAGGTAATGGCATCGCCAACTCCTCCTGACAATGACGGGCGCGGCGCTGACCCCCTCGCAGAGTCCTGCTACGCGCCCGGCTCACTCCGATTTCGTCTCTGGATCCCTAGTCCGCGCCTCGCTGGCCCAGCTCGTGGTCAAGCATCAGCACGCCCTGTCGCCTGGCCTCAACCATGCGCAGCTTCTCCATGATCTCCGACGCGTTCTTCTCTTCCTCCACCTGCTCGGTGATGAACCACTGCAGCTCCACCTGGGTCGCATAGTCATTCTCCTTCAGCGCCAGCTCATACAGCTTGTGGATCATGTCCGTGACCTTTTTCTCGTGCTCGAGCACCTGCTCGAAAACCTGCAGCGGTCCCTTGAACTCGGTTTCCGGGGCATCGATCGCTCGCAGCGTGACCACGCCGCCTCGATCCAGCACATAGTCAAAGAACTTCATCGCGTGCATGCGCTCTTCGGCATCCTGCAGGCGCATCCAGTGCGCAAACCCAGGCAGGCTTTGCGACTCAAAGTATGCGGCCATTGAGAGGTAAAGGTAGCCCGAGTATAATTCGTTCTTGATCTGTTCGTTGATCGCTTCCTGCATTGACTTGCTCAGCATGATCATTCACTCCCTGTTTGTTGTTTGTGGCGACGTTCCGTCGCCGTGCATGCGTGCTGTTGACACAGCGCATGCATCTAGCCTTCACTGCTGCCCTTGCCTAACGGGCTGATCTCCCTGAGGGAGGTAATAACCTCCGCTATTGCCTGCGTTACGGCTTCCACATCCTCATCACGATTGAAACGGCCAAAAGTAAAGCGTACCGATCCGTGAGCACGTTCGTGGTCACCGCCGATGCCCATGATCACATGACTGGCTTCGAGCGACCGGCTGAAGCAGGCCGAGCCAGTGCTCACCGCAAAGCCGCGCATGTCCAGGTGCAGCAGAATCGACTCTCCTTCCACGAAGCGAAATGAGACATTGGCGTTCTGTGGAAGTCGCAGGCTCGGGTGCCCGTTCAGCCGCGAATGTGGAATGCCTAGGAGCCTCTTGATGGTTTGGTCTCGCATTCCCTGGAGCCGAGCCGTCTCTTCAGGCGTGACCAGCTCCACGGCCTTGGCAAACCCAACCGCACCCGGGATGTTCTCTTCGCCTGCCCTCAAGTTGTATTCCTGGAAGCCGCCATCCATCCACTTGGTCATCGGCGTCCCCTTGCGGACGTAGAGCCCTCCTATTCCCTTGGGTCCATGAATCAGATGTGCCGTCACCGAAACCAGGTCCACCGGCGCGGCTCGCACGTCTAGCGGCACTCGCATGAAACTGTGGCTGGCGTCGGTGTGAAACAGAACGCCTGACTCCTTGCACACCCGTGCGATCTCGTTCACGTCCTGCAACGTGCCGATCTCTTGATTGGCCGACTGCACAGACACCAAAATCGTCTGCGGGGTGATTGCCTTGCGCACCTGATCCACATCCACGCGTCCCAGCTCGTCCACCGGTAGATAGGTTACCTCAAAGCCCTGCTTTTCCAGGGCACGCGCGCTGTACAGCACAGGAAAGTCCTCGATGCGCGTGGTAATGATGTGCTTTCCCTTCTTCTCACCCAATGCCATGGCCACGCCCTTGAGCGCCATGTTGCTCGACTCCGTAGCACCGGAAGTAAAGATGAACTCCTCCGGCGTTGCGCCCAGCGCCCCCGCCAGCGACGAACGTGCTTCGTCCAGAGCGTCCTTGGCCTCAATCCCCAGGCTATAGCCGAATTGAGACGTGGCTACTGCGTACGTCTCAAGATACAGGGGCTGCATAGCCTTCCAGACACGCTCATCGAGCCGCGTTGTCGCGGCGTTGTCCAGGTAGATGATGTCATCCGACATAGCTCTGCGCCTCCACGTTACTATGGATTTGTCGCATGCTTGCTACGGTAATCGGCAATGGCCGCGCACAGCGCTCGAGGTCCAACAATCGAGTCAAGCTTGCGCTCGGGGACCTCGCCCAACTCGTGTACCACCATGTCCTCCCCAATCGCCTCGGCCTCCTCCAGGGTCTTGCCTTGGGCCAACATGCTGGTGACACTGCTGGCGGCAATGGCTACCGGACAGCCCTTCGTCTTCTGCCTGACCTCCAGGATGCGGCCATCTCGTACACGAATCCAGAAGTAGGCCAGGTCCTCAGGGCAATGCTCGCCGCCACTGGCACTACCAACCCCGTCGGCGTCTTGGATTTCTCCAATGTTTTGGGGCTGCTGAAAGTGCCTCAGGATCTGCTCGCTGTACATGCTATCCTCATTTCAATACAGTGGTGCTCAAGTAACGCTCGCCCGTGTCGGGGAAAATCGTCACGATGAGCTGGCCCTTGTCTTCGGGTCGCTTCGCCACCTGCAATGCGGCCCAGACCGCGGCTCCAGACGACATGCCAGCTATTCCAGCACGATCTCAAACGCACAGCTCAGAGCCCCCGTAGGGCAGACCTCTTCACAAATGCAGCCACAGCAGCCCATACGATTGGCATCGGCGCACACATCCGGACAGCGAAACTCCGGTCCATCGGCCTGCAGGGTGATTGCATGGCAAGGGCAGGCCTCGACACACAGCCCGCAAAGGTTGCAGCGCGTCTTGTCCACTGTGCACGATATCTTCTGCTGGCCCACCGTGTCTCCTCCAGAAAAGCAACGACATCTCTTTATACCACAGAGATGTCGTGCTGTATGTGACAAATGTCTCGTTGTTCGATGCAAGCGGCGCCACCAAGCTCACCTATCGAGCAGCTTCGCGCTCCAGTGCCGGTACGTCAGCTATCACGATGCGTCCCCGCTCACGGCGAATCAGCCCTTCATCGGCAAAGGCTCTCAGAGTGCGGCCCACCATCTCCCGCACCGTACCGATGCGAGCCGCGATCTCCGCCTGCGTCCATCCCTGTAACGGCCGAGTCATCTCCGCGCTGTCCAGGAGGAAGCGCGCCAGGCGCGTCCGCACCGTGTGCAGCGCCAGTTGTTCCACCATCTCCGTCAGAGCGCGGATCTCCCCCGCAAACTGCTTCAGCAGTGTTTCAGCCACCTGCGGACACGTGCGCAGAATGAGCTGGAACTGGTCGCAGGTCGTGGTCAACAGCACCGTCTCGCTCACCGCATCTACTGTGACTGGATTCAAGCCGCCGTCCATGACCGGCACCAGATTGAAGGCGTCGCCAGGTCCCAGGTACGATAGCACTTGCTCCCGGCCCTCCGGGGACATGCGCCGCACACGGAGCAACCCTCGGAGCACAATGTACACTGCTTCACAGGGTTCGCCCTCCCAGACTGCCACCTGGCCAGGCGCCAAAGTGCGTTCGCGCAAGTATCCGGCGACTTGCTCCAACTCCTCTGAACCGAGTTGTGAAAACATGGGCACTTGTGAGACGGTTTTGAGAGCCACCACGCAAAGCCAACCCAGTGCGGTAATTTCAACATCGCAATTGCGACTCTGATTATAGCGCAAACCGTGGCCTTTTGCCACAACACAAAGGGCCAGGCTCCATACCAGGAGCCTGGCCCCGTCGGGTCGGTGTGCAACTACCTGTAAGTCACTACTAGCTTGGGCCGAATACTGGCATCGCCCTTTTGGGCCGCTGCAAACACGAATCGGTAGGACGCGGTCGTTGTTTGCATCAACAGCAAGCCGTTGTTGTCGAGTCCGCCACTCACCCACTCTTGGACCAGTGCCGTCACGTCAAAGCTGTACCATTTGTTGATCCCGCTGGTCGCCACCGTGCTCTCTGCCGTCTCGCGCCGGTCCGTGAGCGTGTCGTTGCAGCCGCCCAACCCCCATAGCTCCGCGTTGTTGGAGTGATTCCAGGTGGCTTCTGCCGTCACCATGTCACGCAGCACGGCGTAGGCCCCGATGCTGATGTCGCCTCCACCCCATCCAATCGCGTATACCTGCAACACGGCCGACACTACCGAAGCGCTCCGAGGGACAGGCGACAGGTCGAAAGCCAACAGGCCTGCCGACTGTCGCTTGTAGCCTACCCTGAAGCTGTCCAGGGCCGCGTAGTTGCTGTTGGCGCTGTACTGTTCCATGTAGGTATCGCGGCCCCCGGTGTATCCAGCATTCCCCTCCTGCAGGCTCAGCGTAACGTCAACACCGCTGGCTGTAGGTGTCACCGTCGGCGCCAGAGTAGGCGTCGCCGTGTTTGTCGCAGTCGAGGTGGCTGTGCTGGTCGCAACAGCCGTGGCTGTGTTCGTGGCCGTAGCTGTTGCCGTCGGCGGGGCTGGGTTCGTGGCCGTCGGTGTGCTGCTCGGCGTAT
>Ga0209609_10000807_pt1 | contig 18322 bp, 18 predicted proteins | sample LakKivw325mmetaG_FD_184136 | JGI IMG/M metagenome (GOLD analysis project Ga0209609, IMG submission 184136) | Anoxic lake water microbial communities from Lake Kivu, Rwanda to study Microbial Dark Matter (Phase II) - Lake Kivu water 325m metaG... | ecosystem: Environmental > Aquatic > Freshwater... | reverse complement strand
GCCCCAACCTCGGCTTAATTGCGCCAAAACTCAATGCCCAGCCGGTCAAGAGCCGCAAGAGAGCGATGGTAAGTGCGTTTGTAAAACAATTATTAAGCCGCAGTGTTCAATATGCGGCCAAACAGGAATTTTAAATGGATTGTTTAATCCTTGTGATCAAACGGAATGCAAAAATATAAGCAGAGAATGTGTTTTCTTTGATAGTAAATGTCTCAGCAAAGGCGAATGCCAGCAGTATTGTTCTGGTCAAAAAACAAAGCTAGTTTGTGGCAGTGATGGGATTACCTATAATAACAAATGTTTGGCTGTTTGCGCGGGAACAGCGGCTGCTTCTGACAGTCCGTGCAAATTAGATGTAAAAATTCCAGAAGCCGCTCTTGCGCCGGGAACCAATCCCAAAGGTTCTATTCGGTCGCTTCCCATTGCTTCAGATGATTTTAATGATAAAAAATCTGCCTTAGAAAATTTGGGCAGGAAGGTAATTGGCCGATATGATGTTTCTGTTCAGTCCAATGGCGTTGAAATTCATGATTTCAGTCAGCCAGTCAGTATTAGTATTCCCTATACCGCCGAGCAGGTGAAGGGTTTCGATGAAGGCGGTTTGCAGATTTATCTTTTTAACGAAAAGAGCAATCAATGGGAGGCCTTGCCTACAACCGTAGATAAAAAGAATAAAATTTTAACTGCCCCAGCCCCTCATTTTAGTGATGTGGTTGTCACTGTACCCGATCAAAGGTGCGGCAGTTATTGCCGGGGAGAAAGTTCATCAATGCCGGCGGGCACGGCCTGCCTTTGTTCAAGAGATAATCCTAAAGGCAATGAGCAGGGCATTATTGACAGAGCCACCAATTGGATTTTTTATCTCGGCTTAATTATCTGCCCTTTATTTATTCTTCTTGGCGCTTTTATGTTCTATAAATCTGGAGGCGATTCTAAAAAGGCCACTGGCGGTAAGAAGATAATTCTATACGCCGTGATCGGCTTGACTTTGGCTCTTTCGGCCAAACTAATTTACCACACGGTTAGATTTTTAATCGGTCAGTAATGTTATTTATGCCGCCATTTTTGACCCGTCGCATTTCAAGCTTTTTGGCCTTATCCATCATCACTGGTTTGGCCTTCATTTTAGGCGCAATTATCATTCATCAATCCAACAAATTTAAGGCCTTGCAAGCAGAGATACCACCTTGGTACACCGAGATGTTAGCCACTAGCACAATTACCAATTAACAATTATCAATTACCAATTAACGATTTTTTCTATTTTATGTCTAGTGAAGCCAACAAAAATCAACCAGCCGGGCAACCTTCCCAGTCACCCCAGCCCCAGCCGCAGTCCTCGCCGCCACAAAAGGTGCCTATCTCTTGGGTTCTTCTGGGCATCATCGCCATTATCATTATGTGGGCTTTATCCTCGTGGTTGTTTAGGTAAGGTAAATTTTATGTTAACTCCTCAATCGGCTCAAGATTTGCAGGACAAAATTTTCCAAAAAATGCCAGCAGAGAAGAAAATAAAGATTGCCGGCCAACTTTTTTTGTTTGGCAAAAAATTAGAGTCATTAAGAAATCAAGACAATGATAAACGACAACAAAAAACAATTAGCAACTCCCGACGAACTGCTTTGTCGCATCGCTAAGATCTTAGACGGCTTGGCTATTCCTTATTTAATCACTGGCGGTATGGCCGTGGCTGTTTGGGCTAAACCCAGATTTACCTGGGATATAGATATTGTAGTTGAATTATTGCCTCAAAAACTGTCGCTTTTGGTGCGAAGATTGTTAGCGATTGATAAAGATGTTTACGTAAGCCAAGAAGCAATGCGAAATGCTCTGGAACGAAAGGGAGAATTCAATTTTATTCACCCCCAGACCGGCCTGAAGGTTGATTTTTGGATTTTAAAAGACGATTCTTTTGACAAAGAAAGAATAAAAAGGCCTGTCAAGAAGATTATTAACGGCCAATCAGTAAATTTTATTTCACCTGAAGATTTAATTTTAAGCAAATTGCTTTGGTATCAAATTAACCCATCCCAAAAGCAGTTAGACGATATTAAGATGATTTTGACGATTTCCAAGGTGAATATTGGCTACATCAAGCAATGGGCGCGAAAACAGAAAACCATAGATATTTTTAACCAGATATATTCTTAGTTTGAAATAAAACTCCCTCCGCCTTAGGCGGAGGGAGTTTTTCATAAATCTTGGATCTTGGATCTTATCCTTTTACCCTGTTAAATGCTGCAAGGCAGCAATCCGCCAAAGGCGGATTATTTAACAGGGTGAACTTTTTCAACAATTTTCGCAAACACCTCAGGCTGTTGCTGGGCTAGCTGGGCTAAGATTTTACGGTCAAGCTCAATCTTGTTTTTCTTCAAGCCAGCGATAAATTTACTGTAAGAGATGCCATTAGCACGGCATGCAGCATTGATTTGAATTTGCCAAAGTCCGCGCGCAGTTCGTTTTTTTGCTTTACGGTCACGGTAAGCGTAAGTGCCGGCTTTTTGTAAGGCCTGTTTGGCCAAACGAAACTTTGATTTTCTTCCCCAACGATAACCCTTGGTGCGCTTCAGCACGTTTTTACGTCGTTTGTTAGCAATTGTCCCACGTTTAACTCTTGGCATATTAGAAATCGTTTAAAAATTTTGGAGGGGAAAGCGTCCGAGGGCAGCCCTTCCCCAAATCTTGCATGCAGTTCTTTGGAGGGCTGCCCTCGGACGCTTCCTTGTAAACCCTCCCAAAATTTTTATTACGAGTTCTTATACCCTGTTAAATAGCCCCCGCCCTGTTAAATGCTGCGAAGCAGCAATCCGCCAAAGGCGGATTATTTAACAGGGCGGGGGCTAATTTCGCCGAAGGCGAAATTATTTAACAGGGTAAATTCGCACTAAGCTCCCCCTCGACAAGCTCGGGGTCGCTAAGTGCTCATTTATTTCAACCCCATCTTTCTCAACTTTTTAGCTAATGACCTAGGTACTTCAACCATTTTTCTTTTTTGCCGAATAACTTTGCCGCTTTTTTTGGAGCGATAATGGTTTTGTCCGCTAACCCGTCGTAAAACTTTTCCGGTTTTGGTAACCTTAAATCTTTTTATTAATGCTTTTCTGGTTTTCATAAATTTGGCAATCATCCTTTAGCGATTATCGCTGAAAGCCCGCGCGGATCTTTTTTTAAATCTCTCTCAAACTTAATTGGGGTTGATTGCTGGATAATCTCCAATAATTTATTGATTTTGGCGCGGGAAAAGCTATCTAAGTATTTTTCTCTGCCCCTAAGGCGCATTTCCAGCCGTACCTTACAGCCCTTTTGTAGGAATTCAATGGCGGCTTTAGCCCTTGTCTGCAAATCGTGCTCGGAAATAGCGAAGGTCAAGCGGATGTTTTTTAATTCTCCAACTTTTTGATGCCCGCTTTTTCTTTCCTTTTTTTCCAGCTGATAGGCATATTTGCCATAGTCCATTATCTTACAAACCGGCGGGTCTATCTTTTCCGTTACCTGAATTAAATCAAGCCCCGCTGCTTGGGCTTTTGTTTTGGCTTCCTCAAAGCTGACTATTCCCAACTGCTGGCCTTTTTCGTCAATCAGCCGCAGTTTGGGCGCTCGGATAAAATTGTTATAAATAATTCTTTTTCGCAAATTGTGCTTATTTCTTAGTGGAGACGGTATCTTTCGCTAAAGCTTCGGATTACCAATTTCTCCTTGTGCCCTTAGTTTATAGGGCTATTTAAACCCATCCGTAGCCTTTGGCGAAGGAGGGTGGAGACGGAGGGATTGAACCCTCGTCTAGCTCCTAGAGCCGCAATAATTCTACAAGTTTAGTTTGTTTATTTTTTTAAGGCGATTGTCTTGAAAACAAACAAAACAAACAATAACCCGAGCCCCTTAATTTCAGCAATCAGTCGGGGCGGCTGAATACCTATCCTGATAATATAACACCCTCGTTTGCTTATCAGGAATTAGCAAGGAGAATGTCCTCCGCTCAAGGCGGAAGAAGTGCTTAAGCAATGGCGTAAGCCGGTTGCTCAACTTGAAAAATGTTTGCACTTAATGTTTTCCAGATGATTAAGGAGCTTCTGGAGCTCCACCTGCTTATTGTGGCCTAAGGGCTGTCAAAGCATGCGCCCCCAGAAAATTACAGCTTGAAATCCCTGGCAATTTCTCTTTCTACTTCCCGTTTTTTAATTTTTTCTCGCTTGTCAATCTGGGTTCTGCCTTTGGCTAAGACAAACTCAAGCTTAATTTTGTTGCCATCAGTATACACTTTTGTGGGTATCATCGTCAAGCCCTTTTGCCGCACCTGGCCAATCAGGCGCTTGATTTCTGGTTTGGTTAAGAGTAATTTGCGGGTTCGTTCAGGGTTATATTCTTCACGCAGATTTTTGGGTTGGTAAGGGGGGATATGAGCGCCAATCCAAAAAACCTCCTCGCCCTTGAGGGTAACGAAAGAGCCAGCCAGGCCCAATCTTCCACTTCTAATTGACTTGACCTCTTGGCCGGTTAAGGCAATACCAGCTTGAAATCTTTCCAGCTCTTTATAATTGAACAGCGCTCTTCTATTTTCTGCTAAGATAGCCATAGATTATTTTTAGTTTAGCACTCAAAACAGCTTCCAGCAACATTGAAAAAGTTTCTAAAACAAGATAAGATAATATTGGGGTCAGACCTCTTTTAACTTTTTATAATGTTTTTTTAAATTTAGGAGAGGTCTGACCCCTTTTTTCAGAATTTATGGCCGAGATTAAGATTTTGGTTAATGGCTATGCCAGCAGAAAGAAAAAGGGGTGTCCGGCTTCCCCTAACTCTGTTTTGATTTTTGATGGCAACGTTAAGGTTTTAGTTGACCCGGGCAGCAATGCCAAAGCCCTTCTGGAGGCATTACGCAAAGAAAAAATCAAGCCCGCTGACATTGATATTGTTTTTCTTACCCATTATCACCTTGACCATTTATTAAATATCCGCCTTTTTTCGACTAATGATATCTACGATGGCGATACCATCAGCCGTAATGACAAAATAATTGAGTATTCGGGCGGCAAATTGCCCAAGACCAATATCAGGGTTATCAAAACGCCTGGGCATAGTTTTGAGCATTGTTCATTATTGGTGCAAACCGCCAAGGGCAAGGTAGCGTTGGGCGGCGATGTTTTTTGGTGGTGGGACGACCAAAAACAAAAAACCGACCGCGCCAGTTTGTTAAAACACAAAGACCCTTTTGTAAAAAACAAAGCCGCTTTATTACAAAGCCGCCGCAAACTTTTAGAAATAGCCGATTATATCATCCCCGGCCACGGCCCCCTCTTCAAAGTAGAAAAGTAACAGAGGCCCGTCCTCTGTTAGATAGCTAACAGAGGACGGGCCTCTGTGAACTCTTTCGCAAAATGAAATTGAGCTATCCCATTATTGACCTGCATGCCCACTTACGGAACGATATTGCGGGCCACACTAAAATTGCCAAAGAAAGCGGTATTGATATTGTGGTCTATATGGCCAATAGCCAGCCGCCCTTGGATAATCCAGCAGTCATCAAGCAGTCGCTCAAAGCCAAAAGATATTGCCAGGCCTTGCCCGTGAGCGCCATCACCAAGGGTCTGGCCGGCGAGGAGCTGGTTGATGTTGACAAAATCAGACCATTGGTGGTTGGTTTTAGCGATGATGGGAGATACTTGGCTAATCTTGATCTACTGGCCCAAATTCTGCAAAAAGGCGTTTTAGTGATGACGCATTGCAGCCCGCCTTATGATGCTGGCGTGAAAAATCCCGAGATGGAAACAGAGTTTATTGAAAAATATCTGCAGGTTTTACAAAAAACTGGGGGGAGATTACATATCCAGCATATCAGCAAAAAATCCAGCGTGGATTTAGTGAGAAAAGTGAAAAAGCAGGGCCTGAAATTCACCTGTGAATCATCGCCGCATTATTTTACTTATACAGCCAGCGAACTGGATACAAAAGTCAACCCGCCCCTGGCTCTTTATGAAGATGTTTTAGCCATTAGGCAGGGTTTAGCTGACGCTACGATTGATGTCATTGCCAGCGACTATGCGCCCGAGCCACGAATTACCGGTATCGCCGGCTTTCGCGCCTTTGTGCCATTGTGCTATGGCTTGGTTCTGCAAGGCGTTTTAACCGAGCAACAACTCAAAGAAAAATTATTCTTGAACCCCAAAAAGATCATTGAAAGTAGCGGATATAAATTGAAGTTTAAAAATGTATAATCCCATCAAACCATATAAGGATAGGATTTTAACTGAAATCAAAAAGACCTGGCGAACGCCCTATGTGGAGATTAAGCCAAGTGTTTATCCAATTGTCAGGCGCAAGTTTTTTTTGCCCGAGGTTGACCACACTGATGGCATTGGCACCAAGGGTATTTATCATTGGCAAAAGAGAACCTTCGGAAACGCGGTTTTAGATGTTTTGGCAATGAATTTGAATGACCTGGCTTTGGTAAGGGCCGTGCCGTATAAATTACAAAATCATATTTTTGTACCTCAAGACGACCATCCTGCGATTTTAGCGATTGTTAAAGCACTCTCTCAAGAATGTCAAAAAAGGAAAATCGCCATTACCGGCGGGGAGACCTCGGTGCAAAACACAATGGCCGGAATGGATATTAGCTTATCAGTTTCTGGTTTGGTTAAAAAATTCAGGCCCAACAAATTTCTGATAGGAGATGTTCTGTTGGGCATTAAAAGTGCTGGTTTGCATTCAAATGGTTTTACCAAGGTTAGAGAAATTTTTGGCAATGGATACAGGGCCGATTTTGTTAAGCCAACCGCTATTTACCTTGACACTATTTTAGAACTGGACAAAAAATTTGACATTCATGGAATGATGCATATTACTGGCGGCGCCTTCACAAAATTAAAGGGACTGCTTGATGGTGCTAACGTTCGTATAAACAAGAGCCATAAATTAAAACCCCAGCCAATTTTCCAAGAATTGTATAAGAGGGGAATTTCCGATAAAGAAATGTATCAAACCTTTAATTGTGGCATTGGTTTCGTGTTTTCTGTCAGCTATAAACAAGCGCAAATTATCGCGAGCAATTCGCCAAACATAGATATTATCGGTAAAATAGAGCCAGGCGCTAGCAAGGTCATCATTGACTCAGTGTTCAGCAATGAAACTATTGAGTTTTAGAAGTTTCAGCGGAGACACTCTCACCCTATTTAAGGTCGGAACGTTCCGTTATGACTTTCTAATTAAATGGTGAGAAAAAATAAAATTGACTATTTAAGAAAAAGATTAAAGGATAACGGAGGAAAATGGTTAGGATCTAAGTTTGGGAATAATGATGAAGTAGTCGTTAGGATTAGAAGAAACAGTGGCAAACATTTTTATCTTATAGTAGAAAAATTTATAGCGGAGAATAAGGTCATGGTAAGGGATGCCCGCGGGAAGGAACACGGGGTTGCTATAAGGTTTGACAAAGATAGCTTTGCGCTTGAGCCCGACTTAACTTGAAGACCTTGTAGAGGTCCGTTCGCCGTAGGATGTAAAAATTTTATGGGTAAGGTTGACAGGTTATTGTAATCTGCTACAATGATTATTGTAGCTTTATACAATAAAGATTATGATGGGTTTCAAATCAAAAATAACAAATAAGGTGCTCGGGTACTATTTTTTGAATCCACACAAGCGGCATTATATCAATGAATTAGCTGTCCTGTTAAAGGTTGACCCGGGTAATCTTTTCCGTAAGTTAAAGGAATTAGAGGCCGAGGGGGTTTTGGTTTCAGAGGTGGCGGGTAATCAAAAATACTTTTTCCTGAATAAAAGATATCCTCTTTTGAAAGAATTAAAGAAAACCTTTGAAACCAAGTATGGCTTGGTGCCATTTTTAGAGAAAAGGTTGAGTCATTTTCGTTATCATTTTCCAAAATTAAAAGAAGCGTATATTTTTGGTTCTTTTGCTAAGGGTGCATTAGGGCCAGAAAGCGATATTGATTTATTGTTGGTTGGGGATCATCCTTCTTTGATATTGAAAAGAGATATTTTAGCCTTGCAACATTTTTTAAAGAGGGAAATTAACCTGATTGACATAACACCAAGAGAATTGAAAAGAAAGATTAGAGAAAAGGATCCCTTTTTTAATAGAATTTTTAGCGAGCCGATTATTAAATTAAGGTTGGCTTGAAGTATGTTTGAGAAATTTCAGTTTTCGGAAAACCAAATTCAGCAATATTATAAATCCGCCCTAAGAGATTTTAAGATAGCGCGAAGTTCCGATGTTCCCGAAGTCATATTTAGATTTTGTTACGACAGTTTAATAAAATTAGCCATTTCTTTCTGTGCCGTTAACGGTCTACGGGTTAAAGCCAGACAAGGCCATCACTGGGAGTTAATTCAAAAACTAGCTGATTATTTAAAAGATAAAGAAATTGAGATATTAGTTAACGAAATGCGTGGGAAAAAAAATTGGGATTTGTATGGCGGCGGGGCTATTATCTCTGAAAAAGAAGCGAGAGAGTATGTTGTTTTTGCTAAGAGTATTTTTAAGAAAGCCGAGGATTATTTGCATAAAAGATTTTCTAAGCAATTAAAGTTAAGTTAAAAATATGCAAACAGAATACGAGGCGACCTTTATTAATGTGAATAAAGACAAGATTAGAGAAGAGCTCAAATTGGCTGGGGCGGTTTTGGTTAAGCCCGAGGCCTTGATGAGGCGCTATACTTTCAATTTACCCAAGGGGCTTGAACACAAGGATAAATTTTTGAGAGTAAGAGACGAGGGTGATAAAATCACAATGACTTTTAAGATAGTGCCAACGGGCGAAATTACCATAGACGAGCAAAAAGAGATATGTCTGTTGGTTGATGATTTTAATAAAGCGGTTGAATTTTTGGAAATGGCTGGTTGCCAAAAAAAGGCCTATCAGGAGACAAGGAGGGAATTGTGGAAAATCGGTGAGACAGAGATTACCATTGATCAGTGGCCATTTCTGGAGCCGATGGTTGAGGTTGAAGGTCAGAGCGAGACAGTTGTTAAGGAAATTTCAGAAAAGCTCGGTTTTGATTATTCAAAGGCAATGTTTTGCGCTGTGAGCAAGATTTACGCTCAAAAATACGGCGTGGACGAAAATTTTATCAACAATCACATACCAAGGATTGATTTTGAAATGGAAAATCCGTTTATAAAGTAATAAGTTAGATTTTATGGGATGATAATTTTGTCGATTGTTGGGTTAATAAATTGATAAGTATTAAATCGCAAATAGATTTTTTATGTTTAGAGAGAAAAAACTAATAAATAAAGAATTTGATAAAAGGGATAAAGAAAGAGAGAATAATATTGTTTACAGTCAAAAAGAAAGGGATTTGAATAGTGAGGTCAATCAAGGAGAGGTTTCTAAAATAGAAAGATATTTCAGAAAGGAGTATTCATTTTCTTTATCTAAAATAGAAGGAATTTACGAAAAAATTAAATTTTTTAATATTTACAAAAGAGGCAGTATAGCTGGGCTTGAAAACCAAAGAGAAAAAATTTTAAAAATTTTAAATTTAGTTGAAGAGGAGGTCGGTTTACTTAAAGAAGGTCTTTACGGGTTTTCGGATAAATTTTACGAGCATAGACTGAATTTGCTTATTAGCTCTATCGAAGAAAAAAGAGATTTAGCGGATAGATATTTTTTATTGAAACGAAAAGCGGTTGACTTATTTAAAGATGGTAAAACGCAAGAATTAAGAGCTTGTTTACCAGAATTGTTTGATGTAAATTTTTTAGATAACGATCCAGAGAAACTATATCACGGAATAGTGCCACGAAAATCGGAACCAGGAGTTAGCTGGACTGGAAATATTAATTCAGATGAATCTTTGTTGTCTGTTGTTGAGTATGCTGACAAAATTTTGAAAATTATTAATGAGGGGCTGATCCCATCAGATAGAAATGACCAGGTTTATTCAGACAACGAACTCCCAGCAGTTTATTTTACTGATTTTGTAAATACGGGTTACGGATACGCTGGAGTTTACCACCAACCATCTCGTGATGTAGATATATATCGTGGCGGTTCAGAGTTTATGATTTATACCACTCGGCTGGAAATGCCCTTCCGCATCTATGTACTTAATCCAGAAAGCCCTCTTGTTGGTAGAAAAAAAGAAGCATTTGATTTGATTAATGAGCTGCAAATAAGGGGAGTTGAATTTGACATAATAGACCCTGATACTAATTAATTTTATATATGGTGGATAATTTTATTGAAGGTGAGCACAAAATTTTAAAGTTTTGGGACGAGATCAAGCTTTTGGAAAAGATAAAAGAAAAAAATAAAAAGGGCAAGCCCTGGAGTTTTTTGGATGGGCCGATTACTGCCAACAACCCGATGGGTGTGCATCACGCCTGGGGCAGAACCTTAAAGGATTTATTCCAGCGGCATAAAGCGATGCAGGGTTATAGCCAAAGATTTCAAAATGGCTTTGATTGCCAAGGGCTTTGGTTGGAGGTAGAGGTTGAAAAAGAGATGGGCTTTAAGAACAAAAAAGACATTGAGCAATATGGCATTGAGAAATTCGTTAATAAGTGCAAAGAGCGGGCGCACAAATACTCCAAGATACAAACCGAACAATCAATTCGTTTGGGTATGCTGCGGGATTGGGGCAACTGGCAGACGGATTTTGACGAAAAAGGCGAGTGGATAAAGCAAAGCCATTCTTATTACACCTTATCTGATGAAAATAATTACGCCATTTGGCATTTTTTGAAAAAGTGCCAGGAAAAAGGATTACTTTACAAAGGCAGAGATTCGGTGCCTTGGTGCCCGCGGTGCGGCACAGCCATCTCCCAACACGAGATTTTGCAGGAGGAATATAAAGAATTGAAGCATAAAACGATTTACTTTAAGTTGCCTGTTGTTGGCCAGCCAAGAACATATTTTTTAGTTTGGACAACTACTCCTTGGACCTTGCCGGGCAACGTAGCTTTGGCGGTTAATCCTGATTTGGAATATGCAAAAGTACAAAGCCCCGATGGCAAGACCTATATTCTGGTTAAGGATAAAATTGCGTTGGTTGAGGGCGGTAAAATTTTAGAAGCTTTGCCCGGAAAGAAATTAGAAGGTTTACAATATGAAGGAATTTTTGATAACTTGTCGGCTGTAAGGGAAACTTTAAGCGGCAATAAACATGAGGTTATTTTGTGGAAAGACGTTACAGCCGAAGAAGGCACGGGCTTGGTGCACATTGCGCCGGGTTGTGGCGCGGAGGACTTTCAGCTGAGCCGGGAATTAAAATTCCCTGTAATTGATTTGACCGATAACGATAGCAATTACCGAGAGGGCTTTGGTGAACTTACAGGGAAATTTGTTGGCAGTGACGAGGTAAGAGAATGGATTTTTAAGGATCTGGAGCAAAGGGGCTTGGTTTTTAAGGTTGAGGATTATCTGCATCGTTATCCAATTTGTTGGAGATGTAAAACAGAACTGATTTTTCGGGTGGTTGACGAGTGGTATATAGCGATGGATAAATTGAGAGAGCCCTTAATGAAATCAGTGGAAAAAATAAACTGGGTGCCAGGATTTTGCAAAGAAAGAGAGTTGGATTGGTTGAAAAATATGCACGACTGGTTAATCTCCAAAAAGAGGTATTGGGGATTGGCCTTGCCGATTTGGGAGTGCTCCTGTGGTAATTTTGAGGTAATTGGCAGTCGCGAGGAATTGCAAAAAAGAGCGGTTGACCCCGTTAGAGGCGACGGGGCAAGCCCTGCCTCTAACGGGGTTGAGGGTTGGCAGGATTTTGATGGCCATTCGCCCCATCGGCCTTGGATAGATAATATAAAAATAAAATGTTCCAAATGCGACAAGATCGTTTCGCGTATTCCAGATGTGGGTAATGTTTGGTTGGACGCGGGCATTGTGCCGTTTTCAACGATTAGCGACGATAACCGCGCCGAAAATATCCCTTATTTTCAGGGGACCAAAGAGGGGAAAGCCGAGTGGCAAAAGTGGTTTCCGGCGGAGTTGGTTTGTGAGGGTTTTCCGGGCCAATTTAAAAACTGGTTTTATGTCTTGCTGGTGATGAGCCAGGTTTTAGAGGGCAAGTCACCGTTCAAGAATCTTTTGGGTTTTGCCAATGTGGTTGACGAGAAAGGCGAGGAAATGCACAAGTCAAAAGGCAATGCCATTTGGTTTGATGAGGGCGTTGAAAAAATCGGGGCAGATATAATGAGATGGATGTATGTTAAGCAAAACCCGGCTATTGATATGCGGTTTGGGTATGGTGTGGCCAAGGAGACAGAGAGGAGAATTTTAACTCTCATAAATTGCGTAAAGTTTTTTAAGACATACGGGAATAAATCCGAAATCCGAAATCCGAAATCCGAAACAAATTCCAAATTCCAAATTCCAAATTCCAAAAACATTTTGGATAAATGGATTTTGTCGCGGCTCAATAGCTTGATAAAAGAGATAACGGAAAGTTTGGAAAATTTTGACACAACAAAGGCGAGTCAGGCCATTGAGGATTTTTGGATAAATGATTTGTCGCTTTGGTATGTGCGAAGATCGCGAAAACGTTTTCAAAACCCAGAAAGCCAGGAGGACGAAGAACGGGCGGAACAAACTTTATATTACGTGCTATTAACATTGAGTAAACTGATTGCTCCGTTTATGCCGTTTTTGGCTGAAGACATCTATCAGAAATTAAGGGCTAATGCGATGCCGGTTTCAGTTCATTTACAGGAATGGCCAGAAATAGAGAAAAAATTCATTGATGAAGAATTAGAGCAGCAAATGGCGCAAGTTAGAGAGATCGTCTCGTTGGCGTTGGCGGAAAGGGCGGAGCTGGGGATTGGGGTAAGAACGCCATTGGCAAGATTAAAAATCAAAAATCAAAAATCAAAAATACAAATTAAAAATCAAAAATTATTAGAACTAATACAGGATGAGGTTAATGTCAAAGAAATCATTTATGATGGCAAAATGGAGGGCGAGGTTGAGCTGGACACGACAATGACTGACGAGTTGAGGGAGGAGGGCATCGTGCGAGAAATAATTCGCCAGATTCAGGACTTGCGCAAAAAAGCCGGGCTTGTGCCGGCAGACAGGGTAGTTATCCATTACGTTGGCGATGCAAAATTGATTGACATTTTGTTGAAGAATAAAGAAGGCATTTTGTCTTCAACTAAATCCAACAATTTACAGGAAAACAACAGCAAGCAGGGTGAATTTTTAGCCAGCAAGGAAGTGCTAATTAATGGTGCTAATCTTTGGCTAGCCATTAGAAGACCCTAATTTTTAATTTTGAATTGTCATTTTGAATTTTGAACTTTGAATTTTGAACTTATATTTTATGCATCAACGTTATCGCACCAAGGGAATTTTTTTGACAAAGCAGGACCAGGGCGAGGCCGACCAATCACTGACAATTTTCACGCCCGATTATGGCAAGCTTGTGGTCTTTGGTAAGGCCATCCGTAAGATTACTTCCAAATTGCGTTCAGGAGCGGACGTTTTTTATTTTTCCGAGATAGAATTTATTCAAGCGAAGCACCATAAAACCCTTACTGATGCTTTGGTGATTGACAGGTTTGAGAGTATCCGACAGGACCCGCAAAAATTGCAGGTTGCCCAGAAAATTGCAGATGCTTTGGATTTCTTCATTACCAAAGAAGAAAAAGATGAAAAAATTTGGCAGCTTGTTTTTAGCGTCTTTCAAAAATTAGACACTCAATCACTCAATCACTCAATCACTCAATCACTTTTTTACTATTTTTTGTGGAATTTATTAGCCACGCTTGGCTATTCTCCTGAATTGCATTCCTGCCCGCTTTGTGAGAAAAAGCTTTTAGCCGAAACATTTTTTTTCGTGCCCCAAGAGGGCGGGGTGGTGTGCTGGCGATGTTTCAACAGCAACGGGTTGAAGCAGGGGGCTTGGTTTAATATCCAAGTTGATACAGTAAAAATTCTACGGGTGTGGCTGAAAGAGGATTGGGAGATGGCCGGAAAATTAAGGGTGGGGGCTGAGACCTGGCAAAATCTTTTAGAAATCTCTGAAAATTATTGCAATTTTCTGCAGGAAAAATTCTCTTAAGCTATTTCAAACCATTGCGCAATTCTCACGATCGTGAGAATTGCGCAATGGTTTGTTTTGATATTTTTTGCAAATGGCGAAGGTTATTTATTCCCTTGTAATTTAGTTATTTAGCGTTATTATAGGGTTAATACTTAATTAAATTTAAATTTTTATGCGAAAGAGCACACTCTTTTTCATTGTTTTATTTTTAGGCATTGTTATAGCCGGTGTTTGGTATTGGAGAACCAACATTTATTCCAAAGAGGTTTTGAAGCTGGAAATTCTGGGGCCGGGTTCGGTGCAGGCCGGCGAGGAAATTGAATATCTGGTGAAATTCAAAAACAACGGCAAATCCAGGCTGGAAAAACCCGAGCTGGTTTTTGAATATCCTGCTAATTCCGTGCCTTCGGTTTTGGCCGTTCCTTCGGCTACTTCCACCAATGCTCAATTTGGCCGCGTTACCCAGCCGATTGAGGACATTTATCCAGGAGAGGAGCGGGTGGTTAGTTTTAAGGCACGGCTTTTTGGCAAAGAAAACGACAATTTGGAGGCGAAAGCCTCGCTTGCTTATCAGCCTAAAAATCTCAAGGCAAGATATGAGTCCAAGACCAGTTTTATTTCCCAGATTCGGTTTGTGCCTTTGACTTTTGAATTTGATTTACCGGCCAAAGCCGAGCCGGGCGACGATTTGGAATTTTCCCTGAATTATTTTTCCAATATGCAGAGCGTTCTGGATAATCTGCGGTTAAAGGTTGTTTATCCCGAGGGCTTTCTTTTTTCAACCGCCAAGCCCAGGGGGTTGGATCAAAACGAATGGAAAGTATCGGCTGTCTCGCCGGCCGACGGCGGACGGCTTACCATCAAAGGAAATATCTCGGGGCAGGAAGGCGAGAAGAAAATGTTCAGAGCGCAGCTGGGTATTGTTAAGGATGACACTTTCATTGTTTTAAAAGAGGCCGCCCAGGGGGTGGAGATGACCCAGCCCTCGTTGCACATTTCGCAGATGATTAACGGCTCGCAAAATTACGTGGCCAACATTGGTGATATGTTGCATTATGAAATATTTTTTCAGAATATCGGGAAGAGACCCATTGAGAAAAAATTCTTATTGTTGAATTTAGAGGGTGACTTTTTTGATTTAAATACCTTACGAACTACTAACGGTGACGTAGGGAGGGGTGATAATTCTATTATTTGGGACTGGAAAAATGTTTCCGAGTTGCGTTATTTAGACGCTGGTGAGGAGGGTGAGTTGGAGTTTTGGGTGAAGGTTAAAGACGGTTCTTTGGGCCGCAAAATAAAAAACCCGTTATTGGTGGAGAAAGTAAATGCCGGAGGCAACCAGAAAACCTTTGAAACGAAAATCAATTCTGTGATGGGCGTGGTGCAGAAGGCCTATTTTCAAGATGATAAATTTAACAGCGCCGGCCCGATTTCAGGGGCCGTAGCCACCACTTCGCCGACCTATACGGTGCTTTGGGAAATGGAAAATTCCTGGAATGATTTGACCAACGTTAAAGTCAAAGCCAGCTTGCCCGCCAACGTCCGTCCCACCGGCCGCACCAGTCCGCTTGATGCCAAATTCACTTTTGACGCATCATCGCGCCAGATTGTCTGGAATATCGGAGACGTTTCAGCTTATATGGGTTCAGAATCAGCCATTTCTGTTTCGCCTGTTTTGTGGTTTCAGGTTGAGGCCGATGCTGACAACTCTTCCACTATAGACAACGGCATTTTGGTAAATGAGGTGGAAATTTCCGGCCAGGATGTTTTTACCGGCGAAAATATCTCCGAGAGTAATCGTGCCATTACCATCAGCTCGGCGGTAGTTGGTCCACAGCCGCCCAACGAGGCAGGCGAAGTGCAAGTTAATCAGTAGTTTGCAGGGGGTCAGACCCCCCTTAAGCTGTTTATTATATTTATACAAATTAGAAGGGGTCTGACCCCTGCAAACTTCCCTTTCAATTTATGGCTGATGTTGAAAATAACAAGATGTCTAAAATAACCTCTTTTTGCAAGCGGCGAGGTTTTATTTTTCCTTCATCAGAAATTTACGGCGGCTTTGCGGCTGTTTACGACTTTGGCCCCTTGGGTGTTGAGCTAGCTAATAACATAAAATACCAATGGTGGAAATCAATGGTTTATTTGAGAGATGATATCGTTGGTTTGGATTCAGCTATTTTTATGCATCCGAAAACCTGGGAGGCCTCGGGGCATATCTCCGGCTTCGCTGATCCCTTGGTTGAGTGCAAGAAGTGTCACACTCGTTTGAGAGCTGACCATTTGTTGGAAGACATTGGCGTTTTGGCGGATGAAAAAATGTCAGAGGCGGAGATTGCTAAAATTTTTGACAAGAATAAACAAAAAATAAAATGCCCCCAATGCGGCAAGAGCGATTTTACAAAATTAAAAAAGTTCAATTTATTAGTTAAGTCAAACTTGGGCAATTTTACGGAGGATTGGCAGAAAGCGCCGGTTTACTTGCGAGGCGAGACCTGCCAAGGCATTTATTTGAATTATCTTAATGTGCTTAATTCAATGAGGGTGAAAATTCCTTTCGGCATAGCACAGATAGGAAAGGCCTTTCGTAATGAAATAACCGCCCGGCAGTTTATTTATAGAACCCGAGAATTTGAACAAATGGAGATGCAGTATTTTTGTTCCCCACAAACAGAAATGGCAGAGTATGAAAAATTAAGGCAATACCGCTGGCAGTGGTATCTTAATTTGGGGATTAAGGAGGAAAACTTAAAATGGCATAAGCACGAAAACCTAGTTTTTTATGCCAAAGAGGCCTACGATATTGAATATAACTTTCCGTTTGGTTTTAAAGAGCTTGAGGGTGTGCACGCCAGAGGCGATTACGATTTAACTCAGCACAGCAAATTCTCCGGCACTACCCTTGATTACACTAATTCAGAAACCAAAGAAAAATACATTCCCCATATAATAGAGTCGTCTGGTGGAGTTGGGAGGACCTTTTTGGCTTTATTGTGCGATGCTTATAGCGAAGAAAAAGATAGAGTTGTTTTAAAATTAAAACCGTCGCTGGCGCCATATAAAGCAGCGGTGTTTCCACTTTTGGCCAACAAGCCCGAGTTGGTGGCGAAGGCCCGTGAGGTCTTTGAGATGCTAAAAACCGAGTTTGCCAGCTATTGGGACGATAGAGGCAACATCGGCAAACGATATTACAGCCAAGACGAAATTGCGACACCGTTCTGTTTAACCATTGACTTTGACACTTTACAAGATAATACCGTAACTTTGCGCGACCGGGACACGATGAAACAAGAGAGGGTAAAAATAGGTGAAATTAGAGATATTTTAAAGTCAAAAGGCGTGTAAGGCCTTGATTTTTTGTCAGAGAGGACGAATACCAGCAAGATAGGTATCAGGTTTAATCCCTCCACTTTTAAATGATTATGCGGACCAGTAATGGTTCGCATAAGTTATTTTAGCAAAAAAGTATTGACAACAATTTTTTAATTTGCTATAAAGGGGCCAGTCCTTGATGATGATTACTCCGTTGGGAGAGTTTTTCTTTTTTACCGCACATTTAAAGGAGAATAAAATTGAAAAAAGTTTTCGTGATTTTTTGCGTAACTATTTTCACCGGCTTTATTTTTGTTTCCACACTGGGGAGTTCTTTTGCTCCCTTAGAGATAAAAACAAAGCCAGTGCCTTTGCCAAAGGTTGGCAAAGGTACGGCGAGAAGGATTTTAGTTGAGGCAACCGCCTATGGGCCTCCATTGTTTCTTAAAAAGTCCTTAACCAGCACTGGGAAGCCGGTCGGTTGGGGAGTGGTTGCCGTTGACCCGCGGGTTATTCCTTTGGGTTCGGTATTATATTTTCCGGAGATATTTCCCGGTCAAGAATTTTACGCCGAGGATACCGGTAAAAAGATTAAAGGCGCAAGGGTGGATATTTGGTTGCCAAGAAACAAAGCAATTCAAAAATTTGGCCGCCAAAAACTTCTCGTGGAAGTTCTCAAGGATAAATCTCCCTAAGGGAGGTTTATCCTTTTGTTTTATTTTAATATCTGCTATGTTTTAAGAATGAGAAAATTATGCGATACCATTTAAGTAAGGAAGATTTTTACACACAAAAAGCCAAAGAGGAGAATTATCCGGCCCGTTCGGTTTATAAGTTGCAGGAGATTGACCGAAAGTTTGGTTTGCTAAAACAAGGTGATAAGGTCTTGGACTTAGGGGCCGCTCCGGGTTCTTGGCTATTGTATATCAGCCGTCGGGTTGGACCGCAGGGTCGGGTGATTGGTTGCGATACCGAGGAATTGAAGATTGAATTGCCA
>Ga0209609_10000804_pt1 | contig 18379 bp, 20 predicted proteins | sample LakKivw325mmetaG_FD_184136 | JGI IMG/M metagenome (GOLD analysis project Ga0209609, IMG submission 184136) | Anoxic lake water microbial communities from Lake Kivu, Rwanda to study Microbial Dark Matter (Phase II) - Lake Kivu water 325m metaG... | ecosystem: Environmental > Aquatic > Freshwater... | reverse complement strand
AGATAATATAATAATATGTAGGTGAATTATAGTTGAGATTTTCATCTGATTTACTGGAAGAAATAAGAAATCGTTGTGATATTGTAAATATAATTTCAGAGTATGTACATTTAAAACCTGCGGGGAAAGGATTTAGAGGATTATGTCCTTTTCATGAGGAAAAAACCCCGTCTTTTATGGTTAGCCCTGAGAAACAATTATTTCATTGCTTTGGATGTGGTGAAGGGGGAAATGTTTATAATTTTATTATGAAATATGAGAAAGTTAGCTTTTTTGAAGCAGTAAAGGTGTTAGCTAAAAAATCGGGTGTATCTCTTCCTGCGAATGAAGAGAAAGAAAATATTCTTTATAGAAAAAAAGAAAGGCTATCTAAGTTAAATAATTTAGTAGCAAATTATTATCGAGAAGGTTTATTTCGAACTCCTCAGGGGGGGAAAATACTAAATTATCTTGAAAAAAGAGGGATTAACGATAACACTATCGAAAAGTATAGATTAGGTTATGCCCCTATGGGCTGGGATGTGTTAACCAATTTTTTAAAAGAAAAAAGTTATTCCTATGAAGAGTTGATTAAATCAGGACTTACCAAGAGGAGCAAAACAGAAGGAAAATTTCTTGATTATTTTAGAGATAGGATAATTTTCCCCATCTTTGATTTGCCGGGGAGGATAGTAGGCTTCGGAGGCCGGGTTTTAGATGATTCCTTGCCTAAGTACATAAACTCACCGGAAACATTGATTTATAATAAAGGGAGCAATTTATATAGTTTAAACTTTGCCAAAGAAGATATTCGGAAAAAAAATAGTGCAATTATTGTAGAAGGTTATACTGATGTTTTAATAACTCAGCAATATGGATTTAATAATGTAGTAGCTTCCTTAGGGACAGCTTTAACTATCAAACAAATAGAATTAATAAAACGATTTACAGATACAGTTTTAATTGCTTATGATGCAGATTCAGCAGGGAATATGGCGACTTTAAGAAGTTTAGATTTGCTGGTAAAATCTGGTCTGGAAGTGAAAGTAATAGATTTGCCTCCAAGTTTTGACCCAGCGGATTTTTTAATTAAAAAAGAAAAAAAGGCTTTTCAAAATTTAATTGACAGTTCTCTCTCTTTAATAGACTATAAGTTAAAACTTTTATATTCCCAAAATAGTATTAAAACTATAGAAGGGAAAGCAAAGATTATTAAAGGGATTATGCCTACCCTGAGCGTAATGGGCGATGAGAATGAACTAAGAGCTCAGATTGTAAAAATATCTGAAGAATTAAAATTAGCCGAAGAAGCAATTAGGATTGATTTAGTAAAATATAAAAAAGGCTTAAAAGAATTTGTTCCTAGTTTTATTAATCCGGATTCTGAGCCCGGAAATGTTAAAGCCGAAAAGATTCTTATTGGATGTATGTTAGAGGATGAAGAAATTGCTCAGAATATTTTAAAAAAGTTGAAGGTAGAAGATTTTTCAGTCTTGTTACATCGTCAAATTGTAGCAGTAATTATTAAAATTTTAAAAGATGATAAAAAGATAGATTCTCAAAAAGTTATTGAATATTTAGATAATGATAAAGCGGCAAAATTAATTTCTAAGATTTTAATGGAAGAAATTATAACCCTTGATGAAAAAATAATCTCAGGATATATAGATACTATAAATAATTTTAAGTTAGTTCAAGAGAGAAAAAATCTTGAGGAAAAAGCAAAAATGCTTGATGAAAAGATAAAAAAATCTGAAAAGCTAGAAGAAAATGATTTAAAAGAATTAAGGAAAATCGTTCAACAGTTGAAAAGTCAAAAGTAGATTAATATTTTTTATTTACTTTTAAAATTTATTTAAATAAGTAATTTTATTTTTACATTTAAGAAGGAAGGCTTGGGGAATGGGAAAAAACAAGATAATCGAAGCATTAATTAAAGAAGGGAAAGAGCAAGGCTATTTAACTTATAAGAAAATAGAAAAATTTTTAGCAGATGATATTGTAGATGTAAATAAGATAGAATATTTATATGATATTCTTAGTGAATCTGGAATTGATTTAGTTGAAACTGAAGAAGAGGGGAATTTGCTGGCTAAAGATAAAGGCATTGAACAGCAAGATAAAACAACTTCTAACTCTAAAGAGGAAATTGATTTAGAAATAGAAATATCGAAAGAATTAGAATTAGATGACCCCGTAAAGATGTACTTGAAGGAAATAGGGCAGATAAAACTCTTAACTACTGATGAGGAGATAGATTTAGCTACTAAGATGCAAAGGGGAGATCATAAAGCTAAGAAAAAATTAGTAGAGTCAAATTTAAGATTAGTAGTAAGTATTGCTAAAAGATATGTAGGAAGAGGAATGCTATTTTTAGATCTTATTCAAGAAGGTAATATGGGTTTAATAAGAGCGGTGGAGAAATTTGACTATAAAAAAGGATATAAATTTAGTACTTATGCTACCTGGTGGATAAGGCAGGCAATTACTAGAGCTATTGCAGACCAAGCTAGAACCATTCGGGTTCCTGTTCATATGGTAGAGACTATTAATAAATTAATAAGGGTATCACGCTATCTTTTACAGGAGTTAGGACGAGAGCCGACTATTGGTGAAATAGCTGAACAGATGGAGATTTCTAAAGATAAAGTAAGGGAAATTTTAAAAACTGCTCAAGAACCTGTTTCTTTAGAGACTCCAATCGGGAAAGAAGAAGACAGCCATTTGGGAGATTTTATAGAAGATAAGGACTCACCAGCTCCTCCCAAGATTGCTTCTCATACTCTTCTCAAAGAGCAGTTAGACGATGTTTTAAAGACATTAACTTATCGAGAGAAGAGAGTATTAGAAATGAGATTTGGAATTTCAACTGGTCATCCTCATACTTTGGAAGAAGTTGGTAAAGAGTTTGGAGTCACCAGAGAGAGAATTCGTCAGATTGAAGCGAAGGCATTAAGGAAATTGAAACATCCCAGCAGAAGTAAGAAATTGAAAGACTATTTAGATTGAACTAAACTAAATATGGTATACCAGGATAATGAAAAGTTTAAAATAATTAATATTTATGGTTATAGATCTAAAAAACTTCTGAAAATATATTTTTTAATTCTATAGAATTATTGACTCGAATATGGTTTTTGAGTATAATTACTTGTGACCTTCCTCGGTAGCTCAACGGTGGAGCATCCGGCTGTTAACCGGAGGGTTGTAGGTTCGAATCCTACCCGGGGAGCCAGACAATAACCAGCCCTTTGGTCTTTACTGAAGGGCTTTTCTTTTTTTTAAATTATTTTCCAGAAAAAGAAGGATTTTTGAGATTTTTGCAGAATAATAAATGTAGAAATTATATTAATACAATGAAGTACTTTGTAAAACAATCAATTTAGAAATATAAAAAAGTGGTTTGTTTATTTTAAGTTAGAAAAAATGTTAACTTCGAGGTGAAATATGAAAATACGTACTAAAATAAATGAAAGGAGAAAAAATGTCTCTCATCCCAGAATTTGAAGTAGGCTTGTGGAATGCCTGGATTTTCATGCTTCTAGTCTTATTAACTTTCCCTTTTTTTATTCGTTTTGCCAATAAGAGGGTAATACCTTCCCAAGAGGAAGAATTTAAGAACTTTTCAAAGGTTAATAAGACACTTTTCTGTTCTTCCAAGTATATCATTTTCATCGCTGCTCTCTATTCCATTTTCCTGCCATTAAAATTAGGGACTATATGTTTTTATGTGGGTATTCCCATTGCACTGTTAGGATTGGTTGGCATGATTGTTGTGATGGCAAACTGGGCCAATTCACCACCTAAAGAACCGATTAAAAAAGGATTTTATCGGTATTCAAGACATCCTATGTATTTGGCCTATTTTTTTGTATTTCTGGGAATAAGTATCGCGACAGCTTCATGGCTCTTTATGTTGTTTTTACTCCTATTTACAGTGGGTACCGTAGCCTTTGTGGATTTCGAAGAAAAGGGATGCCTGGAACAATATGGTAATGCCTACTATGAATATAGAGATAGGACTCCAAGGTGGTTCGGAATACCAAAGTCAAAAGTAAATAAAAACTCATGACATCTTTTTATGCTCAAAAATTGCGTATTGTTTCTAATAACTTTTTATACACCTTTTAAGTATCATTACTTATAAAAAAAGTGCGAAAATCGTCCTGTCTAGGGAGCTTCACATTCCAAGCCCTTTGGCATTAGTTGAAGGGCTTTTTATTTTAAAACATTTTACGAAAAAAGAAGGATTTTTAACCTAAAAAGTCGAATATAATAACAAAACTTTCGTTATTATTATTCTAAATATTTATATATAAAAATAAAAAAACTCTTAGCTTTAAAGGTAAAAAGGTAACTAGTAATTTTTTACCCTAAATTCGCATTATAAGGAACAACTTCAAAATTACTCGAGTTTGTCTTAGAAGAAAAGAGGAGAGAAATATTAAAAGAGTGGATTAAATCCAGAAGGATTGAAGACATATAACAATTAAAATGTACTATAGAGTATTAAAAAATGTTATTAAAGATAAAAAGGGAGTTTAAAATCCTAAAGTATAAATGCCAAAAATGCAGGAAGATATGATACTGATGGGCTCAGGCAGGGGATATCTACCCGAATTGTGGTGGCAAGTATAGAAAGTGTGGAAGAGGAGAAAATAATAAAGGAGAATGTTAAAATATTTATAAGATTTAAATGATAGTATGCTTTTCATATACTTATTTACCTTAGGGTATAAACAGGAGGAGAACAAAATGAAAGATGAAAACAAGACAAAAGAAGAATTAATAAAAGATTTAAAAACATTACGGAAGAAAGGAGAAAAAAGTGCAGCAAATAATATAATCGAGCGCAAACAGGGCGAATAAAAATTGCAGGATTCAGAAGAGTATTTAAAGGTGTTATTTGATTATGCACCCGGTGCTTATTATATCAGTGATTTAAAAGGTAATTTTATCGGTGGTAATAAGGCAGCGGAAAGAATCACTGGTTATAAAGTAGAAGAATTAATCGGAAAGAATTTCTTAAAATTAAAATTACTTTCTCTTACTGATATACCCAAAGCAGCTAAACTGTTAGTGAAAAATCTTAGGGGACAACCAACCGGACCGGATGAGTTTGTATTGAATCGGAAAGATAACAGTAAAGTAACCATTGAGATCTCCACTTATCCGGTAAAGTTCAAAGGGAGAACTTTAGTGTTGGGCATGGCAAGTGACATCACCCAGCGGAAGAAAGCCATAGAAGAAATAGAGGAACTTGCAAAATTCCCTGCCGAGAATCCCAATCCCGTGCTTCGTATATCCAAGGATGGAACCGTACTTTACCACAACCACTCGAGTGAATCGTTACTTGAACACTGGTATTACCAGAAAGGGAAAGCGCTCCAGGATAGGTGGTTTCAGTTCGTGCTTGATGCCCTTAGCGATAATGCCATTAAAACCGTAGAAACTGAAATTGGCGATAAGGTCATCTCCCTGACCTTCGCTCCAATTGCTGAAAAAGATTTTATAAATGTCTATGGATCGGATATCACCGAACGAAAGCAGGCAGAAGAAAGAATAAAACATCTTAATCTTGTTCTTCGTGCCATTCGCAATATTAACCAACTGATTTTCCAAGAAAAGGATCGTGAAAGATTACTAAAGGGTGCTTGCAATAGTCTTACCGAAACACGCGGTTATTATAGTAGTTTTATAGTGCTGTTGGACGAAGAGGGGAAGATTGACACCTACGCTGAGGCTGGTTTGGGAGAAGACTTCTTACCTATGCTTAAACTATTAAAGAAAGGTGAAGTAACAGCTTTCGGACAGATAGCCTTAAAGCAAGAGGAGGTTGTAATCATCAAAGACCCGGCATCTGCCTGTCCCGATTGTCCGCTGATACAGGTGTGTTCCGACCGAGGAAGCGTTATGACCGTCCGATTAGGACGTGACGGAAAGATCTACGGTGTGATGTCTGTCTCTATCCCTGCTTATTTTGTTACTAATAAAGAAGAACAAGCCTTGTTTATGGAGGCCGCAGGAGATATTGCTTTAGGTTTAAATAACATTGAAATGGAAAAAAACTGGATAAGCAAACCCTTGATCTCCAGGAAAGGGTCAATGAATTGAAAAGAGCTATGGACGCAACCATAGAGACCATGTCCAAGATAGTAGAGGCCAAAGACCCCTATACCGCCGGTCACCAGCAGAGGGTTTCTCAACTGGCCACAGCCATAGCTAAAGAGCTAAACTTTTCTGAAGATAATATTGAAGGGATCAGGATTGCCTCTTTAATCCATGATATCGGGAAGATCGGCCTGCCCACTGAAATCTTAAGCAAATCCATCAAATTATCCGATATAGAGTTTAGTCTCATCAAAGAACATTCCCAAATAGGATATAATATCTTAAAATCCATTGATTTTTCCTATCCCGTAGCAGAAATTATCCTTCAACATCATGAAAAATTAAATGGTTCAGGATATCCCAATCATTTAGAAGGTGATCAGATTTTCCTGGAAGCTTGTGTTATAGGAGTGGCTGATGTAGTAGAGGCCATGTCTTCTCACCGTCCCTACCGGCCTGCTCTGGGTGTCGATAAAGCCTTGGAAGAAATTTCTCAAAACAAAGGCATTCTCTATGACCAAAAAGTAGTGGAGACTTGCTTGAGGCTATTCAAGGAAAAAGGATTTAATTTTAAATAAATAAAAGTGATTTAAATCGTTACCTGCAAAACTACACTCCCTTTTGTATGTCTATGCCGAAAGATTTAACCTACGTTTTCCGTAGGGTAAGGGTATGATTTTATGTTATTATTGTGTGTGTAAAGACTAAATCAACAATTACTCTTATATAAAATTCTAATATTATTTTATGGAGGTGCAAATTAAAAAGATGAAGAATATAAAGGAGAAAAAAGACCAACTTGTTGAAGAGTTACAAGAAATGCATGAAAAAGTTACAGAATTAGAAAAAATAGTAGTTAGAGATAATCAGCGGGAGAGAGAACTCCAGCAGAGTGATGAAAAGTTACAAAAATTTATAGAAGGTATTGCCTATATTATTACGGAAATAGTTGAAATAAGAGACCCCTACCTCAGAGGACACCACCAAAGGGTCTCCAAACTTGCTATTGCGATAGCCCAGGAGATGAAACTACCTCAGGATAAGATTGAGGGAGTAAAAATTGCCTCCCTGGTTCATGATGTGGGGAAGGTTAATTTACCCACTGAAATCGTAAGTAAGCCAAGTGCATTATTTGAAGTAGAATTTAATTTACTCAAAAATCATCCCAGAATAGGTTATGAAATCTTAAAAAAAGTAGATTTTCCCTGGCCCATTGCTGAAATTGTCTTTCAACATCAAGAAAAGATAGATGGTTCAGGATATCCGAGAGGGTTAAAAGGTGCTGAAATTCTTATAGAGGCAAAAATATTAGGGGTGGCAAATGTGGTTGAAGCAATGTCTTCTTATAAATCTTATCGACCTGCTCTTAGTATTGATGAAGCTTTAACGGAAATTTCAAAATATAAAAATATTCTTTTTGATCCTGAAGTGGTGGATGCCTGTTTAGGGCTCTTTAAGGAAAAGGGATTCAAATTTGAATAAAAATGAAAGTCTAAAAATGATAACAAATTTACTTTTTCATATTTTATTTTAAGTATCGATTATTTAGTTTTAATTTTATAAATCAGTTTTATAAAAATTATAATAAAGAGCTACAAATGTTGCAATAGAGAAAAGTAGACAAACTCAAGCTCTTTGACCAATGTCAAGGGGGCTTTTTTGCTTAAATCTTTATTTAAGAAAAAGGGTCTTTAAAATATTGAGAAGTTCTAATAGATTTATTAGTATATGGTCGTAGCATGCGTTCGGATATAGTTCTTGATTTAAATGGATCACCAAGTTTTTCTAATCTTTGAATAATCAAGGAATCGAGTTTTAATAACCTTAGAATTTATGTAACTCTCGTTCTTGAGATTCCCTTTAATCTTGCAAGTTGTGCTTGGTTTTTTACATCACCATTATCAATCATCTGTTCACATTCTTTTGATAAATAAATAGGGTTTCGGTATATTCGTGCAGTTTGATTGACTTTCATTACTTTATGAGGAAAATAAAATATAGAAGTAAAAGTTCTGTCTATGTTACAGTCTGGGGAGCCTGCGAATTCCAGCCCTTTGGCCTTTGCTGAAGGGCTTTTTAATTTTTGTAAATATTTTTCAAAAAAAAGAAGGGTTTATCAAGAATTTGTAGTATTATAATATGTAAAAGAATGTAAATCGTATGCTCATTCTTCTTTTTTAATGAATATTATAGTCACCGGTCTTATTAATGAATTTGATAAAATAACTGGTCTTAAAAAGATAAATAATTTAGCGCTCTTTCAGCCCATCTGTCAATAGTAAAAAGGAGGTAATAGATTATGGCTCAGAATGATGATGTTAAAGTGTTGAAATTTTCTTTAATGCTAGCTGCCATTGTTTCATTAGTCTACGGACTCGGGTTTTTGCTTATTCCTGTTGCCTTAGTCAAATTATCAGGCGGCAACTTGGTTGAAGCCGGTTGGTTACGTTGGCCAGGAGGGGTGATTATTGCATGGGCGATTGGCACTCTCATGGTATATAGTAAGCCGGAAAAACAGAAGATCTTTGTGACCTATTTAGCTTTAGCCCATTTACTCTCTGGTTTAGGATTATTATATAGTTGGATTATGCGGGAATATAGAGGAGCCACCTGGTTTGTTGCAATACCAACTTGTCTTCTTTTAATCCTATCCGCTCTACTCTTTTGGGGTCGCAACCAGGCTAAAGGGATTCTATAATCAAGACAATAGGTGATGAATTTTAGTACTCAGAAAGATATTTGTATATTTTTTAATTATTTCTATTGTATCAGTTTATTAAAAAATTAAGCAATTAGTTAATTGATAAAAGACGGGCTGAAAGAGCGTTTGAATCTGTAATTTTGTAAAAGAATCTCCATCTTAATATAGTAAAAGAGTTAGAAACCGGTATTTATAATGATAAGAAGAGGTGAAAATTTGGGAAACGATGAAAAAATTTATTTATTATTTACCTAGAATATTAGCAATTTTAATTGTTGCTTTTCTGGCTCCGTTCATTTTGGAAGGATTCGGTCCAGAATTTGGTTGGCAAGATTCTTTATACCATTTAATTATTACTTTGATTGTTTTAGGAGCAACCATTTTAGCTTGGAAAAGATCAAAAATTGGTGGTTGGATTTTTATTCTTTTAGGTTTGTTAATTTATCTAAATTTGATTTTTAGACAACAATGGTGGGGTGGCATTATTATCGGTGGTATACCCTTATTAACTGGTATTTTATTTTTAACTGAGGGATTTAGGAAAAATAATAAAGAATAAAGAAGATGATAATAGATAAAAATAAAATTTTAAAAATTATCCACTGGGTAGTAAGAATTTAGTATCTATTGATTATGACTTTCTAATTTTTTAGTTGATACTAATTATTTTTTCTAACTTTTGATATATTTCTTCAGTCTCATTACTCATGCAAAAGTTGCGAAACTCGTCCTGTTGGGGGGAGCTTGCTAATTCCAAACCCTTTAGCATTTTGCTGAAGGGCTTTTTTATTTAAAAAGAAGGATTTTTGGATATATTGTCGAATATAAAATAGTATAAGAGGAGATTTATTTAGCAAAATAATTTTTAGTTGAAACCTCATTTATTCATATAACAGGATAAAAATTTAATTTAGGTAGAGTAGCGAAAGAGAATGATATATAGAGGAAGCAAAAGTTAGGGAAGAAATTGAAAAAGGGAATCTAATTTAATAAAAGTATTTTTTATTTTTAAAATAGGAGATTTTATGGATATAGTCATTGCCGGTCATATCTGTTTAGATATTATTCCAGATTGGAGGATAGGGAGTATTAAGACCATTATTCCCGGACATATTTTGGAAATGTCAGGATTAAAATTATCAGCAGGCGGGGCGGTAGCTAATACAGGAATAGCTCTTAAAAAGTTAGGAATTAACACTGCTTTATTAGGAAAAGTTGGAGCAGATGCCTTTGGGAAGGTTATTTTAGAAATTTTAAAGAAAGAAGATAAAACTTTGGCAGAAAATATGATTATTAGCGGAAACGAGGTTTCTTCTTATACTATTGTTTTAAACCCACCAGATACTGATCGGATCTTTTTACATTACCCTGGGCCCAATCATACCTTTACTGCGAATGATATTCCTTATGAAAAAATAAAAAGTAGCCGCATATTTCATTTTGGATATCCCCCCTTAATGCAAAAATTTTATGAGAACGATGGAAAAGAATTAGTAAAAATGTTTCAAAGGATTAGAGAGATGAAAATAATAACCAGTCTGGATATGGCTATGCCGGACCCTGAATCTCCTGCTGGTAAACTGAATTGGCGCAAATTATTAAAAAATGTTTTACCTCTGGTAGATATTTTTATGCCCAGTATTGATGAACTGTTATATATGCTAAATCCAGAGAAGTTTTATAAAATTTTAGAAAAGAAAGAAAGATTTGATATTGTATTATTAAATCAATTAGCTGGGCAATTGATTGATTATGGGACGAAGGTAGTGGCAATAAAGCTGGGTGATCAGGGTTTGTATTTGAGAACTCACCAGATAGAAAAAAGCAATTTATCCTATATAATTAAACACCAAGATTGGGATTATCGGCAGCTTTTATCTCCTTGTTTTGCTACAGAAGTTAAAGGAACTACGGGGACCGGAGATGCTACTATTGCTGGATTTTTAGCTCAATTTTTAGAGGGAGGAGAACCAGAAAAGTGCATTACCTTAGCTACCGCGGTAGGTGCTTGTTGTGTAGAAGAGATTGATGCTACTGATGGAATTCGACCTTTACCTGAAATTATAAAAAGAGTAACCTCTGGGTGGGAGCGTTTGTCCCTTTCTATCCCAATAGACCATTGGAAATATGATTATCAATATAAGATTTGGAAAGGTCCTGAAGATCAGGTTAGATAATTGTTTTTCAATTTTAAAAATAATGAGAATAAAGAAGGGAGAAAAATGATAGAAGAAGAAAAAGAAAGAATAAAGGCAAAGGCACTTGAATATTTTCAAAAAGCAGGTATTGTTCTTTCTTCGCAGGAGAAAGAAAATATGGAAATTGCAGACCTTGCCCTGAATGATTTTGAAAGAACGGGTCTTGTTCTAATAGTATATGTAAATAACTCTAGGTATTGTGCGAAAGAAATGGTTTTATTTCCTGGTCAGACTTGTCCTGAACATCGCCACCCTGATCATAATGGTGTTGATGGAAAACAGGAAACGTTTCGCTGTCGTTATGGTTTAGTTTATCTTTATGTCGAAGGAGAGAAAAGCCTAAATCTCCACGCTTCTCCCCCTACTGGTGATGAAAAATATTATACCGTATTTCACGAAATTATTTTAAAACCGGGAGACCAATATACCATTAAGAAGAACAAACTACACTGGTTTAAAGCCGGAGAGGAAGGAGCAATTATCTCTGAATTTTCTTCCTATAGTGATGATGCCAGTGATATATTTACCAATCTTCATATAAAGAGAGTTCCGGAGGAATAAACTATTTTTATAAATACTCATATCTTTATAGATAAAGACTATATTGAAGTCGAGGGAAAAATATTTTTAAAAATTTACAAATATATGTTGACAAAAAAAGAAAGTTGATATAAAATAATTAGTAAGTATAGTTTACTAACTAAAATAAGGAGCTTCTATGTTAATTCTGAAGCCAGAAAGTACACGAAAAAAAAATGCTAATACTTTACTCCATATTTTAATGAAAGAAGACGGTATCTCTCGAGTAGAATTATCCCGAATGACTAGTCTAACCAAAACCACTGTTTCTGCCATCATTAAAGGGTTTAAAGATTCTGGTATTGTCGAAGAATCAAATCAAGTTTCTACTGGTAATATCGGAAAGTCTCCCATTCCTCTTCATATTAGAGCTGATGCAGTTTATACCATAGGTGTAGATCTTAGTAGGGAACGGATAGAAACATTACTAATGGATGCACAAATGAATATTATTACTTATAATAGAGGAGAAGATTATGAAAAATTTGGTTTAGAAGGAGTTATTAATAGCTTATTTATTAATATTAATAAAATAAGAGAATATGCAAAAAAGAAGAAAATTAATATTGGAGCAATCGGTATTGGCATACCAGGACCTTTGGATGTGCAGACTGGTGTGGTAAAGAAACCCCCTAAATTTAAAGGATGGAAAAATGTTCCTTTGAGAAGTATAGTACAACAGGAATATGGGGTTCCCGTCTGGATAGAAGATGACGCTAATGTTTGTGCTTTGGCAGAGAAGTGGTTGGGAAGTGGAAGAAATATACATAATTTTATCAATATACTTCTAAATGAAGGTATAGGGGCGGGAGTCATTATTAATGATGAGCTTTATCAGGGTACTTATGATTTTGTAGGAGAAATCGGACATTTTTTATGTTATGAACAAGGGAAATTTCAGTATCTGGAAGATATTGCCGGAGCAGATGTCTTACTACGTTGGGCTAATTCTCAGGGCTTGTCAGTAAAAAGTTTAAAAAGCATAGCTGAATTACTTCAACAAGATAATCAGATTGCTAACTCAATTGTAAAAAAGATAGCGACCTGGATAGGTTCCGCAATTGTTAATGCTATTCATATGATTGGTCCTCAGACTGTATTTATTGGAGGGAAAATGGTTGTCTTAGGAGAACCTTTGATTCAACCGATTAGGAAAATTGTATCTCGCTATTTATTTGGAGAGCAAGCAGTGAATATTCAATTCTCCAGTATCTCATCAAATGCGGTATCGAGTGGAGCAGGAATTTATGCAATGATCCATTGGTTAGAAAAAAAGTGCTCAGAAATTTAGGATAGCCAGTCTGTAGGAAAAATTTAAGGAGGTGAAATCAAAGGAGAAAAAATAATTAATAATTTACTATTTTGTTTTCAAAAATGTTTTCGAGAATTTTTAAAATGGAGTAAATTTATTATTATTAAGTTAAGGAGGAGAAAAAATGAAAAAGCTTATTATTACTTTACTGTTAATCTGTTTAGTTTTGTCTTTTACATCTACGATATATGCTGCTAAATTAAGATTTGCTTTTATGCCTGGCATTGCTGACCCCTTCTATTTTACAATGGAAAAAGGTGCTAAAGCAAAAGCAGCAGAATTAGGGGTAGAGTTGATTGTTGGAGAATATCCTAAGGCTTGGGGACCTGAATATCAGGTACCAATATTGAAAGCCCTGGTTGCTAAAGGAGGTATTGATTTACTCTTTACTGCTCCTACTTCTACAGAAGCCTTAATCCCTGTTCTGAAAGAAATTTCTGATAGTGGTATTCCAGTTATTACTGTCGATACCTATATTGGCGATGGAGATTATACTAAACCAAGTAATTATAATTTCCCTCTCTCTTATATTGGGACAGACAACTTCTTAGGTGGAGAGGTAGTTGCTGGTCAATTAGCACTCATGCTGGGTGGAAAAGGAAAAGTGTTTTTAGAAAATACTAACCCAGATACCTCCAGTGTAATAGGTAGAGAATTGGGTTTCCGAGCTGGAATAAAAATATTCCCCGACATGGAGTTAGTAGGAGTAGAATATTGCCTTGATGTCCAGGAAACGGCTGTTGCTCAGGTCAGTGCTGCTTTACAGAAAAATCCTGATTTAGCTGGAGTATTTGGAGTAAATGTATTTAGTGCTCAAGGAGCATATCAGGCTGTGGTTAGTGCTGGATTGGAAGGTGCGGTTAAAATTGCCACCTGGGATGCAACGGAAACCTTAATTGAAGCTTTAAAAAGGAAAGAACTGAGTTTAATTTTAGCTCAGATGCCTGCAGAGATGGGAGCTTTGTGTGTTGAATGGGGTGTCAAACACCTTACCGAAGGGGCAGAAATTCCTAAGAAAGTAATTCCCGGTTTCTTTATTTTCACCCAAGAAAATGTTAACGATCCAGAAGCACAGAAGTATATTTACAAATAACTTTTTTCAAAAACTTGAATATTTTATCATAAACTAAATAGTGACAGGGAGTATTTTACTCCCTGTCGTATTATTCTATATCCCAAAAAAAGGTATTTTTATGGGTGAGTCAAATAATAATTCTTTAATCAATTTGGAAAAAATTAGTAAAAATAAAGAGATAGTCTTTGTAGGTAGAAATTGGGCACTCATTTTTCTCATATTTATGTTAATCCTGTTCAGTTTTTTGGGGGAAAATTTTTTTAGTCTGAGAAATTTTAATAATATTATCTTAGGAGTGAGCTCTCTACTTTTATTAGCTAGTGGAGAGACTTTTGTAATTATTAGTAAAGGTATTGACCTTTCCATTGGTTTTGTTATGGGCTTTGTCTGCGTAAGTTCAGCCATTATTATGCGAGATTTAAATGCAGCTGGTTACTCTCCAATTATTTCGATAATGACAGGTTCAATTATTGGACTTTTATTAGGACTTATTCCGGGAATTATCAATGGATTTCTAGTGGCAAAATTAAAAGTGCCTCCTTTTATTGCAACTTTAGGAATGTGGGGAATTGCGAATGGTTTAGCCTGGCGACTTTGCGAAGGATTTCCTATTGCTTTTTTACCTTTGCAGGTAAGAGACATTGGTAATGCCTATCTCGCTTATTTTTCTCCCAAGGAGGGCTTTTCTTTTTTTATAAAGCCTGAACTGACCGAGAGGAAAGATATATTAAGCTTATTAAAAATTATTCCTATACCTATTTTATGGATAACTTTTATTCTGGTTATATTTGCTTTTATTCTATCCCGTACCAAATTTGGTCAGCATACCTATGCTATTGGCGGAAAAGTTGATGCAGCTATAAGGGCAGGTATTAATGTTCCCTTACATTTGATTAAAATTTATGTTATTTCATCGTTTTTTGCTGCCACTGCTGGTGTATTATTAGTTTTTAAATTGAATATGGGTGTTCATACCCAATATACTTCTAGCTATGAGCTTTTTGCGATTGCAGCAGTCGTTATAGGTGGAGCAAGTCTTATGGGCGGTAAAGGTACGATTTGGGGAACTGTCATTGGAGTGCTATTAATTGAGACCTTAAACAATGGATTGATGATGATGGGATTACCAATTTTTTATAGATATATAGCTACCGGTTGTATCTTAATTATTGCTGTTTTGATTGATCAATTCTTTCCTGAGTTGGTGTATAGAGAATGATTAATTATAATAAGAGAAGTGAAATAGGAATCAGAATTCTCAGAAGGTGGACCTTAATATTTTTAGTAGGAGAAATCATATTTTTTAGTATTGCTGGGACAAATTATTTCAGTTTAAAAAATCTACAAAATATTTTAGTAGACTCGATAACTGTTCTTTTACTGGCTACTGGAGAAACCTTTGTCATTATTACTGGAGGTATTGACTTATCGGTTGGGTTTATGGTTGGATTTAGCTCGGTGGTAAGTGCAAAGGTAATGGTTGATTTAGAAGCAGCAGGATTTTCTCAACCCCTAGCCATCACTATGGGTATATTAGCTGCTCTTTTGTTAGGACTTATTCCTGGGTTTATTAATGGTTTTTTAGTGGCAAAATTAAGAGTCCCTCCCTTTATTGCAACTTTTGGAATGTATGGCATTGCTTATGGGTTTGCTGAGATTATTTGTAGTAATGTGCCTATTCATAATTTGCCTACCTCTGTAGGTTCATTGGGACATGGCTATTTATTTTACTGGTTACCAAGAAGGTTTTTTAGTTTTTTAAGTATACCAGAAAACTTAACCAGAGAAGAACTAAAACAGTTAATATCGATTATTCCTAATCTAACTGTAATTACTTTTATTTTTATTGGTATTTTTGCTTTTATTCTGGCTAAAACTAAATTTGGGCAGCACACCTATGCCATTGGCGGGAATATTAATGCAGCAGAAAGAGCAGGAGTCAATGTACAAGCCCATTTAATTAAAGTTTATATGATTTCTTCATTTTTTGCTTCTCTGGCTGGAATTATGTATGTATTGCAATATATTACTGGTAGAGCTCCTGCGGGTAGTGCTTATTTGCTGGATGCTGTAGTTGCAGTCGTTATTGGTGGAGCCAGTTTATACGGCGGTAAGGGCACAGTAGTAGGCACAATTACTGGATCTTTAATTATTGGGGTATTAGAGATAGGTTTGGTAAATTTGGGTATTCCTACATTTAATTTACATATAGCTGTGGGCTGTATACTTATCTTTGCTGTATTAGTCGATCAGTTTTCGCCTGAATTGATTCAAAAAGAAGAATGGAGCGCATAAGGAGGAAATGATGGAAACTTTATTAGAAGTGAAAAATATTATCAAACGGTTTGGTGGTTTAACCGCAGTTGACAATGTCAATATGCAAATTTTTCCTGGGGAAGTTGTTGGGATTTTAGGCGATAATGGGGCAGGTAAATCTACTTTAATTAAAGTAATTTCTGGTGTATATCATGCTGAAGAGGGTCAGATATTTTTTGAAGGCCAAAAGATAAAAATTAGTAATCCAATGGAAGCATTGAAAATCGGGATAGAAACTATTTATCAAGATTTAGCTCTGGCTGAAAATATGAATGTTTATTCAAATATTTTTTTAGGGCGAGAAAAATTAAAGAAATATTTAGGTCTTATTAATGTGCTAGATCATGATTATATGTTAAATGAATCTAAAAAAATGCTAAATCGTTTAGAAATCAACATTCCTTCTTTAGAAAATAAGATCAGGAATCTTTCTGGTGGACAGCGACAGGCTGTTGCTATCTCCCGCTCTATTTACTGGAATGCGAGGTTATTGATTATGGATGAACCTACCGCAGCTTTAGGAGTAGCAGAGCGGGGAAAAGTATTAAATTTAGTAAAGACTTTGAGTTCTCAAGGGGTTTCCGTCATTATTATTAGTCATCAAATCCATGATGTATTTTCAGTGGCTACAAGATTGTTAATCATGCGACGAGGCAAGAAAGTAGCTGAAAGGCTTACAAAAAAGACCAATACCGATGAAGTAGTTGGTTTAATTGTAGGTTCCTTACCCGGGGATTATAATTAAAAGATAAGGGAAGGAAATAGAGGTGCATTAAGGAATGGAAAGAACATTAGTTTTAATAAAACCGGATGCATTTAAAAGAGGCCTGGTGGGAGAAATTATTTCCAGATTTGAGAGGGTAGAATTAAAGTTGGAAGGAATGAAAATAGTAAATGCTACTACCGAAATTGTCGAAAAGCATTATCCTGATGATAAAAATTGGATTAGATCTGTGGGTAAGAAGACCATAGATACTTATGAAAAATATAATTTAAATATCATAAAGGATTTAGGTACAAATGATGTCTTAAAAATTGGCAAACTAGTTAGAAAATGGTTAATTCAACATTTAACTTCAGGACCTGTATTGGTTCTTATTTTAAGTGGAAACCATGCTGTGGAAATTGTAAGAAAAATAGTAGGGAACACAGTTCCTCTTTTTGCGGAATTAGGAACAATAAGAGGTGATTTTTCGATAGATTCACCTGACCTTTCTACTCAAGAAAGGAGAGCCTTGCAAAATTTGGTTCATGCTTCGGAAACAGTTGAGGAGGCAAAGAGAGAAATTTCTCTTTGGTTTTAAAAATTTGATTTCTAAACATTATCTATTTCTATAGGTAATCTGATTCCTGACTTTGACCCTTGCAAGCCAATTTTAACTCAAAAACCTCTAAAAACCCTTATAAAATAAGCCTTGAAGTATCACCACAAAAAATTCAACAAGTCTTAAATTCCATGAATTTTGCGGAAGTTAAGATAGAAAAAAGTAAGTTTCTTATTCGTTTTTTTATTTGTTGATAAATAAGGGATTTCAGGAGTTTAAGTGCCAAAGTCGGGAAAATATTAAATAGCGGAAGCCAAGACAATCAAAAGGCAAGACTTCTTAATTGAAGTGTCTGCCTTTTTTAAATTCTTAATATCGTCGCTTGACAAAATCAATAAATAATATATAATCCTTATCAGAAATAATTGTTATAGGCAAGTATTAAATTATTATGCAAAAAATTTACCAGATTATTTTAAAGTTAAAAAGATTTTGTACCTGTAATGAGGATAAAATTAGCTCTTTATGCCATGTTAGTGTGGCTGAATTAAAAGGGATCAGCGCTATTGAGTATCAAGAGAGTGTAAGTTGTTCAGGGCTATCCCAAAAAATGAATCTCTCACTCTCTCGTGGAAGTAGAATTATTGATAATTTAGTAAGAAAAGGTTATTTATTTAGGGAAATAAAGGATCAGGATCGTCGAACAACATTGCTTTACTTAACCAAAAGAGGAAAAAAATTAAAATATGAAATTAAAAGAGAGCAGAAGGCTTTTGAAGATATGTTAACCTCAAAACTCAGCTCTCAGGAAATCAAATCAATAAAGAAAGGATTAGAAACACT
>Ga0209609_10000802_pt1 | contig 18409 bp, 18 predicted proteins | sample LakKivw325mmetaG_FD_184136 | JGI IMG/M metagenome (GOLD analysis project Ga0209609, IMG submission 184136) | Anoxic lake water microbial communities from Lake Kivu, Rwanda to study Microbial Dark Matter (Phase II) - Lake Kivu water 325m metaG... | ecosystem: Environmental > Aquatic > Freshwater... | reverse complement strand
AGCGGCTGCCCAAATACCCGCCCAGCGCACCGAAGATCAATCCCAGGACCAGCAGCCAAGCCCAGCGCTGCGCCAACGCCATATATTGTTTAAGCTCCATTTAGAATGCTCCTTGTGGTTCTATTTTGCACGCTTGAATACCCTAGACGTGAAGCCATTATACCCAACTTTGTCATCTTATGTTCAAAATTTTCCAGGGAAGCAACTGACTTCAACGGATTTGACCTCCCTGAAAATTCAAATACCAGTTTTCATTTTATCACTGAAAGGACATTTTGACGATAAGCTTGCCCCACGATTGTTAGTCCATCTTTCTCCAGATTAGCAAGGTCCGAGGTCGGAAAGTAAATATCTGCTAGGCTGAACCAAGCCCAACACTGCACCAAGCGATTCTCATCTTTTGGGTAACCAAGCCTCTCGTCTGTAGCTGTCGTCAACCAGGATGTCGTCTGCCTCAGGTATTGTGCTGCTATATCCGGCGTATACCCATCGTTGGCGCCCAATAAAATGCCGAACTCGGTCAAGGCCAGAGGCGTGTCTCGATATCCATTGATCGTCATCCACTCGCGAAAGGCGATGATCTGTGCCTCGAACAGGTCGAGCCGGCCGTGATCCTTTGCGCTATATAACTCGCCTTGGTTTTCAGAAAGGCCGGGCGGGATGTCCACTCCCCAGGAGCCGCGCTCCTCCCGCAAGACATAGCCGTGCACTGCCCACCAGTCAACCGGCATGGATTCCCCGTATAAATTCTGATACGCCGCCAACACCCTATCCAGGTAAACCAAACGCAGCGGAGTCGCCTGCGATATGCTTCCAGCGGCGATGGAAGCGCTGGGATCGGTTTTCTTGATCAGCGCATACAGGTCGTGGTAAGCCTGAGCATACACTTCCGGCGTCACGTCGTCCTGCCAGATCACGTCCGGCTCATTGCCGATCACCCAAACCTGTTCGCGGTTGTGGAACGCCGCCCAGCGGATGGCGGCCATCGAAGGGTAAACACATCCACCTGGGAACAGGCGTACCGTTTGCCAATGCTCCGGCAGCGGACCCTGAAACCTGTACTGCACAGCCCAATCCAGGTACCAACCCGCGCCCAGTCGCCTGGCCCATAGCGTGGCATCGGCAGGCGAGGTAGTGCCAAAACCTGCTCGCGGCGAGAGTTCATCCGGCGCGAAGAGTTTTTGCTCAGTAATGCCTCCCTCCTCCGTACCGGCCGTTGCCGCCTGGGCCTGAACAGGCTCAGGCTCCTGGAGAACCTGCACGTGGAGGCGTTTGCACGCCTGGCTCGGCGGCGGCGGGCCGTAGTAAAAGATGAGGAAATCGCTTCCGCCAATAACCAGCGCAAGCAGAATGAGTACCAGAATCACCTTGGCGATCTTGGGTGACTTGTTTTTCATGCAGCTTACAACGCCCCTTTGCCCGAAAGAACCGCTGGTATCGTCCTCACCAAGATGCTCAGATCCTTTGACAAAGAGTAGTTCCTGATGTAATCTAGCTCCAAAGCCAGGCGAGCATCCATATCCAATTCACCTCTTCCAGCCACCTGCATCGGACCGGTCAGGCCGGGCTTGACTGCCAGCCTTTGGCGCTGTTCGTCGTTGTAACCTTTCACAACCCAAAGCTCTTCCGGGCGCGGCCCGACTAGGCTCATCTCACCCTTCAAAACATTCCAGAATTGAGGCAGCTCATCCATGCTCATCCGGCGCAAAAAGCGACCGGCGCGTGTCACGCGCGGATCATTTGGGATCTTATATACTGGACCTTTGAGAATATTCTTTTCCAGCACCTCATTCACACGCTCGTCGGCTCCCAAAACCATCGTGCGCAGCTTGAGTACCCGAAACGGCTTACCGAATTCGCCCGCTCGTTCCTGCACGAAAAAGGCCGGGCCGTGGCTGTTCAGCTTGATGGCGACGGCGGCAATGGCAATGATCGGCGCTGAAAGGATCATGCCCACGAATCCGCCCACAATGTCAAGAAGACGCTTGATGGCTCGTTCTCCCAACGTAAGCCCTTCGTGAGTTCGCGCCTGCCTGCGAGCCGGGTGGACGAAACCTGCCAGCAGCCCAGTTCCGAGCGCTAATGCTCTCAGGATGAGAAGAACTGGCGTTGCCCAGAGCACCTCCCTATCTCTGTGATAAATTTGGAAAAAGAGCGGCAACCCGGTCAGATAGAAAAAGATGAGGCAGCCCAGGGCGATCCAGCCTCCCAAAGGCCAGATCAACCCGCTTAGCCCCAATATCCCTGCCAAGCCCAAGGAACCTATCTGCCAGCGTAAAGAAGCGGGCGTGTGTGAATCGCTCACAAATTTTTCCGGCAGCCAGCGCAACATAAAAGCTTTCCAATAGCCGATGCCAAACTTTCGCTTAACATACTCGCCCCAGTTTTGATCGTGTTTGTGGAAGACGGTTGCTTGAGGCACAAAAACCATGTGATAGCCCTTGCGTGCCAGTCGGAAAGAAAACTCTTGATCCTCCACTGAAGGCACAGGAAAGGCAGCGTCGAAACCACCGTTTTCTAGGAACACCTCCCGGCTGTAAGCAGCCGAGTACGTGTCTACAAAATCAATATGTTGCTGTTTCGCCAAGCGTGTATACTTGGACTCATATTCCTGCTGGACAAAACGCGCCACCATGGCGCGCTGTTTCGTCCGATACGCACCCTTCGCGCCAACAACATCCGGTGCAGACAATGGCCCCACCAGGTGAGATAACCAATCCGTCGCCGGGACGCAATCCGCGTCGGTGAAAGCGACGATCTCTCCCCGCGCCAGACGAGCCCCGGCGTTGCGCGCCGCAGCCGGACCAGCGTTGTCTTGACGAATCACCCTCACACCCAGACTCTCGGCCAATTCCGCAGTGTCGTCCGTCGAGCCGTCATCCACCAGAATGATCTCCAGCTCGTGCGCGAGGTTCTCTTGCGCCAGCACTGCCTTCAGGCATTCCTGGATGCTGCTTGCAGCATTCCTGGCAGGAATAATGACAGACACTGTTTTCATCTGAGACTTACTCTCGGTCGGCCTCTTCTCGACGATCCTGTTTCAGTTCATTTGTGAGGGTAGTCCCTTTCGGCACATGTTTCTGGACGGTAGTTTGTGCCGAACTGACAACCCACGATGTTTTTAGCTTTCCAGATACTAGTAGGACCACTCCCCCAATGACTAGCACAGGAAGGGTGACGACCGCATGCAACAGGATCGCAAAAGCTAGGGCCTGGTTGAGGGGAATATCGAAAGCCCGCAATGCCAGTTGGGCAAAAAAATAGAACGGCCCGATGTTGCCGGGCATCAGCGCCGGAATCAGGCCGATATAAACCAACACCAGGACCAGTCCGGCCATGAGTGGGTCAGCACCCAAGTCTACACTCCTGAAGGCCAGCAGATTGGTAACCCACATCAAACACCAGATGATCAGGGTGACCAGCAGCGAAGAGGCTATCTTTCGCCAATCTTTCAACCAAAAGCTGCTCTCGACAAATTGACCGATCACCTCTGCACAGCGAACGACCCAACGGGAATGGCTGCTCTGGATTTTACGCTGGAGGACAGGCCAAAAACGGGGTGCCCAGAAAACGTAGGCTATAAGAATTATCACTGCCACAACCGCAAAAATCGCAAGCCCTTGCAGAATGTAAGAATTGCCAATCGAACGCAGAGATGGTAAGACAAGCACGGTCAGCCCCGTTAGGGCAAGCAAGTCCAGGAACTTTTCTACAGCAACCGTCCCTGCCAGACGCGTCAAACTGCCCGCATCTCCTTTTCCCATCATCCCGATACGGATCAATTCTCCCCCCCGGATGGGTAACAAGATATTCGCCGCTTGCCCGGCCAGATAGGCCTCACTGGCCAGCCCAAACGGGTTCTTGAGATTAAAGTTATGTAAGAGCATGGACCAGCGCCAAATCTTTAGAACCAGCCCAATTACCACGATGCCGAGGGCCAGCAAGAGCCAGGTCAGGTCGGCTGCGGTGAGACTCTTGCGCAATTCGATCCAGTTGGCACCTTTCAGGGCAAACACTAGCAAGGTGAGACCAAGTACGATCTTCAGAACGCGCAGGATGGTTTGAGTTTTGGGCAATCGTTTATTCGTATCCATCCGAGTAGATGGGTATCTTCCCCGACATTTTGGGGATAATTTACCCGCCAACTATTCCCTTCACTATCAGCCTGACGCCCTCCTCGAAGCTCACCTCAGGCTCCCAGCCCAGGATTGACCTCGCACGCTGAATGTCCAGCACGTTGCGCCGCACTTCGAACGAGTTGGTCGACAAAAAAAGCGGCGAAATGCCGTTGTGCATGTTGGCTGCCACGCTTCGATACACCTCCAGCACGCTGCGCTCTTCACCGGAGCCGATGTTGAAGATTCCCGTCAAACCCGGCTTCAGCGCCAGCAAGTTGGCGCGCACCACATCCGCGACATAAACATAGTCGCGGCTCTGGCTGCCATCGCCAAAAATGAGTGCTGGGACGTTGTCGCGCAATGCTACCGCAAACATCGTCACCACGCTGTGATCCTGGCCCTGGCCATAGACGTTGCCATAGCGCAGGATAACGATCTCGAGGCCATCCCCTTCCGCCAGCAGGGCATCTTCCGCCCGCATCTTGGTTTCTCCATAGTTAGAGAGCGGCGAGCGGGATGCATCCTCCTGAACCGGCAGGCGCGTTGCATCGCCGTATACCGCCCCCCCGCTGGAGGAAAAGATAAACTTGCTTACGCCCACATCCCTGGCCGCCTTCAATACATTCCTTGTGCCGCCAAGATTTACTCTCGAATAATCTTCGCGAAGACGTTGCGAGTCACGCACGAAGACCAGAGCGGCATGATGGTTAATAACGCTTGGCCGCTCTCGCTTCACCAACTCGCGGATTGCGGACCAATCACAAATGTCAACGTTATAGAATATGGCATCCTTTGGCAAGTGCTCACGCCGCCCGCGTACCAGATTGTCGACAATGATGACCTGGTGACCTGCCTGCAGATAGGCCAGAGCAACATATGAGCCAATGAAACCGGCTCCGCCAGTGATCAGGATTTTACTCATCATCTGCCTGTCTTACGCCGCCTCCATATTCCCAGACCAATTTGCGCCACATACAATCCCGTCAAAATCAGCCAAAGGACCCACTCCCAAAGGCGATCCGATGTGGCGGCCAATCCCAGGCAGAACAAAGCTCCAGCCAGGTTCAGGCTGAACTCCCAACGCGGTTTTGCCAGGATCACGCCCATCCGTTCGCCCGTCACACTTCGCTCCCAATAGGCAAAGGAGAGCACGGCCAAAGCCAGGGCCAGGGCAAATAGCCATAAGGCGTTGGAAGCAAGGTTACCCCAATCTATCATGGCTGTTACTCAGAGGAAAGTAAATCCAATTGGAAATTGACGACCTGGATTTTCACGAAACTGCACGCTCTCCCACGTTCAGCCTCCTCCCATACTGATAACTTGCGTGTCCCAGCGGTGCCACTTGCCGTGATATTTCTCCAGTATCTTCCGCCCCTCACCCGGCGACTTCAGCCCGATCAGTTCCATGTCGGCATCTACCATCACCTTGACCAGGTCCCCGAAAAACACGCGCGGCTCCCAGCCTAAGTCTCGACGTGCCTTACTGGGATCCGCTTGCAGGAAGTCTACTTCCGTTGGGCGGAAGTAACGCGGATCAATCTTGACGTAATCTTGCCAATCCAGGTTGACATAACCAAAAGCTGCATCCAGGAACTCCCGCACCGAGTGCGCCTCGCCGGTGCCAATGACAAAATCGTCCGCTTGGTCGGCTTGCAGCATTTTCCACATCGCCGCTACATAGTCCGGAGCATATCCCCAATCCCGTCTCGCTTCCAAGTTGCCCAGGTAGAGTTCCCTTTGCTTGCCAGCAACGATTGCCGCCAGCGCCCGCGTGATCTTGCGGGTCACGAAAGTTTCACCTCGCCGGGGGGATTCGTGATTGAATAAGATGCCATTGGTTGCGAATAACTTGTAACCTTGGCGATAGTCGCGCGTCACCCAGTAAGCATACACCTTAGCCACTGCATAGGGACTTTGCGGCTCGAAGGGTGTGCCCTCGTTTTGAGGCGGTTTGGCAGCCCCGAACATCTCACTGGAGGAGGCCTGGTAAAAGCGCGTCTGGATGCCACTTTTGCGGATCGCTTCTAGGATGCGAATCGTGCCCAGTGCAGTCACATCGCCAGTGTACTCAGGCAGGTCGAAGCTGACGCGCACGTGCGACTGTGCCGCAAGGTGATAGATCTCATCCGGGCGCAGACCATACAGCAGATCTACTAGGCTGCCCATATCGGTCACATCCCCATAGTGCAGGAAGAGCCGCCCGCCGTTATGCGGATCACGGTAGATGTGCTCGATCCGCGCGGTGTTGAACGTGCTGGCGCGCCGAATCAGTCCGTGGACTTCGTAATCCTTCGAAAGTAGTAACTCTGCCAGATAGGAACCGTCCTGGCCGGTAATGCCAGTGATCAAGGCTTTTTTCATTTTTGCTCCACTAGTTCTTAGAGGCTAGGCTTAGGCAAGCTCCGCCATTCCGACATTCATCTTCTTCAAATGCCAGTTTCCCAATCAACCTGACACGAACACTAAACATTGGCCTTGCCTGGCCCACGCTTAGCGCCGATTTTTGCGCTGAATCTGTCCAGCTGGCAAATCCACGGGGATTTGCCGTTTCTGGAGCAGTTTTAGCAACACCCGTACCCGCTCGCTGCCAGGCAGGCGGGTATCGAAGATCGCCTCGTAGCCTGCAAAAGGCCCATCTTGTATGTATACCACTTCGCCGGGCTTTAGGCCTTCGAACAATTCACCGCCGGCCGCATTGACCTCTTCCACCCGCTGCTGAATGGCACGGATCAAGCCTTCCGGCACGGTGGCAGGTGTGCCGTCGAACGAGACGACCTTACTTATGCCTGGCATCCATCGCAGCGTAGATATCTTGATTTGATTCAAGTCCACATGTACAAAAAGATAACCCGGGAAGTATGGCCGCACTTTCCTGGCGCGCGGGTTTACCGTCTGCACTCGGATGCGCGGATAGAAGGCCTCATATCCGTGTGCGAGGCACTGTTCCCATAGGAATTCTTCTTTACGGGGTTTTGTGTTCAGGGCATACCAGGCGGAAGTCATAAATGGTTTATACCATAACCTAGACACTGACAAAACCGTTCCTGGGGCTTATTGAGCGGATTTCTCGCCCCCGCGTGCTGACTCTGGCAGTGGAGGTTGTGTTTTGATGTTTGCCAGATTCCAGCAGGATTTGCCACGAGGGCGTTTATCATACTTTAGCATCATCAGTTTAGTCAAGCCAGCGTTTCGCCACTGATCGTTCATTAATCCAGGTACGGCACGAACTCGGCGCGGGCCAAGCCCTGCTCGACAGCTTTCTCAGCCACTGCCCGCGCCACAGCCTGATGGACTTTCTTATCCAGTGGACTGGGTACAAGCTCACCCGGCGGGGTCATGTCGGCGATGGTCTGCGCGGCGGCCAGGTACATCTCGTGGGTGATGCACGGCACGACCGTATCTACCGCGCCGCGCAGGATGCCTGGAAAGCCGAGCACGTTGTTGACCGATCTGCCGTCGGCGGCGAAGGCCGCTCCAGCAGCCAGAGCTGCATCCGGGTCAATCTCCGGGTTTGGGTTGGAGAGAGCCAGGATAATCTGCCCTTTGCGCACCATCTCTGGTTTGATCAAGCCCGGCGCGCCGGTGGTGGCGACAACGATATCACATTCGGCCATGATCTCTCTCAGGCTGGAACGCCGCCCACCATTCTGTTCATGACGGACAAGAGCCTCCTCGCTTAAGTCCGCGCCAAGCACTGGGTTTCCGGTAAGCTGGGTCAACATGCGGGCAGTGGCGTTGCCAGCCGCGCCCAGGCCGATCTGCCCGATGACAGTTTTCTTTAGGTCAGTGCCGGTTTGGCGGGAGGCGACGGTTAAAGCGGCTGTGGTGACGACCGCCGTGCCGTGCTGGTCATCGTGCATCACCGGGATATCCAGGCGCGCCTGCAAGCGAGGCTCGATCTCGAAGCAGCGCGGTGCAGAAATATCTTCTAGTTGAATAGCCGCGAAGGTTGGTGCGATAGCAGTGACGGTCTCGACGATGCGGTCGGAGTCTTTGGTATCCAGCAGGATTGGCACGCCCGAAAGCCCGACCAGCGTCTCCATTAGCATGGCTTTGCCCTCCATGACAGGCATACCTGCTAGCGGGCCGATATCGCCCAGTCCCAGCACCGCTGTGCCGTCGGTCACGATAGCAACCAAATGGCTGGTGCTGGTATACAGGCGCGCCAGGGAGGGGTCCGCGGCGATTTTGAGACACACTTCCGCCACTCCGGGGGTATAGACGCGGCGCAGGGTTGCCAGGGAATCAATCGTATAGCGGGAACGGATGGCGATCTTACCCTTTTCGTGCAGCTCCAGCACCTCGTCCTTGACGGCCAGGATGTTGGTGTTTGGATTGGCTTCCATCGCGGCCAGGATGCGCTCAAGTTGGGCATTGTCCTCGGCATAGACGGTGATCTCGCGCACCACGCTGCGATGCCCTTCTTTGATCAGATGGATCTCGCCGACGTTACCGCCCTGTTCGGCAATTGCCGAGATCAAGTGCGCCAACGTGCCAACCACCTGATCGTTTTGAACGCGCACGGTGCGCATGATCTTTCTTTCCCAGGCCATTCAGCCTCCGATCTCGTTCATCACACGGTTGAGGGGAATGCTGCCTTCCGCCAGGCCGTGCCCCCATGGCTTGTTCCAAACTGCATCCAGGATCATGTTGCGCAAGTCATCCTGGGTAGCACCGACGCGCAGTGGTGTGAGCAAGTCAATTTCATACTCACGCAACAGGCACATCCGCAAGACGCCATCGGCGGTCAGGCGGGCGCGTGTGCAGGAGGCACAGAATGGCGCGGATACCGATGAGATAAAGCCAATGTTGCCTTGCGCGCCTGGGATATGGAAAACGCGCGCTTCACCGTCAAGTTCTCCATCGTTGACAGGTTCGAGCGGCCCAAAGGCCGATTCGACACGTGCCTGGGTCTGCGCGGCAGTGACCAATTGCGCCACCTGAAGTCTGGTCGCGCCAGCGAAGGGCATCATCTCGATGAAACGCACCTGCCAGGGATGTTCGAGGGTCAAGCGCGCCAGAGCGACAACATCGTCTTCATTGTATCCTTTGACAATCACTGCGTTGAGCTTGACCGGCCTCAGCTCAGCCTGTTCCGCCGCCAGGATGCCATCCCAAACGTCTTCCAGGTCGCCCCAGCGCGTCAGGCGGCGGAATTTGGCGGGATTCAGCGTATCAATGCTGACATTGACGCGCTGGAGTCCGGCTTCGGCCAGGGGTTGCGCCAAACGAGCGAGCAGCACGCCGTTGGTCGTCATGGAAACGGTGTGCACACCAGGGGTGTGGGTAATGCCGCGTACCAGCTCGACCACGTTTGCCCGCACGGTCGGCTCGCCACCTGTCAGGCGGATCTTATCGAAACCAAGCTCTGCAAAGAGACGAGTCAGGCGCAAGATCTCGTCATCTTGCATCAACGCCGCATTGGGCCGGAAGGTCATTTCCTCCGGCATACAGTACAGGCAGCGCAGGTTGCAGTGGTCGGTGAGGCCGATGCGCAGGTAGTGGATGTGCCGTCCGAAACGGTCGAGAGCCATAGTTCCTCAATGCTACCGATAAAAAGATTGCGTTGGCTCGAATAGCAGCCACACTGAGGCATCATTATAACAACTTTTGCACCTTCCTTTTGCCTACACGCGATTGGGTGAATAGGTGCCCACATTGAGCCTTGAAACAATCAGAGACTGTTCGAAAAGTAGACAGCCTCTTTCGGGTTTTACCCCTTACGGTTTGTTCACACCACCAACGCTTGTTCTAACTGTTGCTTCACGTGCGTAAAGACAACACTCAACGGCAAATGCTGCGGACAGGATTGCTCGCACATGCCGCAGCCGGCGCAGGAGGCCAACCAGCGGATCACGTCCTCGCGGCGGTAGCGTCCCTTGACCTGGCGCGGATATTCCACCGCGCAGATGGGACAAGCATCCATGCACATTCGGCAGGCGCCGCAGTTCTCAAGTTGGTCGAGCAAGGCGTCCACATCCGCGGGCAGGACTTCCATTAACCCGCTGATGACGCGCTCGCGCGTGCGCGTGTGCCGCTCGGAGAGTTTTGCTAGCATCACCTCGCGCTTTTCGGCCAGCGCAGGATCGGCTTTACCATCGGTAAGGGATTTCCAGTCCATCGGCCCCTCTTTCACCTCCACTAGCACCGTCTGGCGGACAGGTAAGCCCAGAATGCCGATGTTGATGTCGGCCTCGGTCGCACCGGGAGACAGGCACATCTGGCAGGCGGCGCGGTAGCGGTAGGCGGCGATCCCGCCCTGTGGCGCGAACTGCAAGGCTTCACCCGCCAATCTCTTCTCCGAGCCTTTGCGGGCAGCGCGCCACGCGAATTCATCCTCTGGGAAGGTTCCCAGGCAGTCTACGCAGAGGGTCAACAGGCGTTCGGCCTGGATGGTGCCACGCTCGGTGACCTCGTCGAGGGCGCGCATTTCACACGGACGCAGCAGCACGCCGACGCGTCCGTGTTTGTGTTCCTTCAGCGCCTCCGGGATTACCCTGGCAATGTTCGTCAACATCAATGGCTGGAAGGGGTTGACTGCCTCCAGGCCGGTTGGATCGGTGAGAATCTGTTTCTGGCCTTTGGCGCTGAGGGGGGCAATCAGAGCCTCGAAGCCGGCAGCCTGCCAGACGTCACGGACAAAGCGGTGGACCGTTCCTAGCGGGTCGCCTCTGGTTTTCAGCATCCATTGAGTAGCCATAGAGCACCTCCTCCGATGGTAGGGGCGACGTTACGTCGCCCTACGCGATCAACCCATCTGTTGTACCAATACCTCGGCAATATCCATCACTTTGACCTGCTCACCAATGCCCCTCGAGCGGATGGCGTCGTCGAACATCAACAGACAGTAGGGACAGGCAGTTGCCACGACCTCGGCCTTGGCGTCCAGCGCGTCCTTGAGGCGGCGGTGGTTGATGCGCGTGTTAGCATCCGTCTCCAGCCACATCCCGCCGCCCCCGCCGCCGCAGCAGAAGGAATTCTCGCCGTGTCGGGCCATCTCTACGCGGTTGACACCCGCCCCATCGAGCAAGGCGCGCGGCTCAGCGTAGATGTTGTTGTAGCGGCCCAGGTAGCAAGAGTCGTGGAAAACCATTGCAGATTGCGGATTGCTGATTGCAGATTGCAGATCGAGTTTTTTACTGGCAACCAATTCGGCAAGCAATTGTGAGTAGTGGATGACTTCGTAGTTCCTACCCATCTGCGGGTACTCATTCTTGAGCGTGTTGAAGCAATGCGGACAGGCGGTGACGATGCGGTTGAACTTGACCTTGCCGAAGGTTTCGAGGTTTTGTTTGGCGAATTCCTGGAAAATGTACTCGTGTCCCATGCGCCGGGCGGTCTCGCCGCAGCAAGTCTCGTCGAAGCCGAGCACGGCGAAGTCCACACCCGCCTTTTGCATCAACTTGACAAAGGCGCGCGTTACCTTCTTGTTGCGCTCGTCGAAAGCCGCCGCGCAGCCAGTGAAGAACAACACATCAGCCTGCTCGCCGGGCGCCAGCTCGCGCACGTTCAGGCCCTCCGCCCAAGCCATGCGGTTTTCGGGCGGCATTCCCCACGGGTTGCCCTGCCGTTCCATGTTGCGCATCGTATCGCCGACCGACTTGGGCATCTTGCCGGTGGTCAGGAGTTGGTAACGGCGCAGGTCAACCACTCCGTCCACCGGACTGATAAAGGCCGGGCACTTGACTAGGCACGCGCCACAGGTGGTGCAGTACCAGGGATATTCCTCGGTCATCACCGAACCCATGATCTCGGCCTCGGGCTTCACCTCACCAGTCACCAGCCCGCCAATCATCATCTTGCGCAGTATCTGGACGAGTTCCTTTGGCGAGTACGGCATCCCACTGAAGTTGGCCGGGCAGGCCTCCTCGCAGCGTCCGCAGCGCAGGCAGGCGTCGAAGGAGAGCAGTTGCTGTGAGGTGAACTCGGCCACTTTGCCAACGCCCAGGATTTCGGTCGTCTCGATGTCCTCGATCTTTGCCAGTTCGCCAGTCTTGCGGCGCGGGCGAACCAGGATGTTAAGTGGCGTGTTGACCAGGTGGCGCATTTTGGTGAACGGGATCAGCCCGACGAGCAATAGCGCCAGGATGACGTGGGTATAGACCAGCGCGTCGTGGGCGGTCGCGGCTTCCTCGACCGGGAAGCCGGTCGCCGTCATAATGGACGCGGCCCAGTTCCCGACCGGCGACCACGCCCGCCATGCCGGATTGGTGACCATCAGGCGGATGCCCTCGTTGGTAAATCCCACGAACGCGACGAGGAAGAGCAGTACGAGGGCGACGGTATCGTCCCAGTGCGTTTCGAGGTACTTGGGGCGCCAGATGTAACGCCGGATAGCAGCCATCAGCACGCCGAGCAGGATCATGGCTCCGGCAATGTCCATCACCAGTTCGTAACCCAGATACCAGCCGTCGCGCGGGAAGGTGATGACCCACGGGATGAAGAGTTTCATATTGAGGATGTTGATGGCCGTGCCGAGCACCTGGATAGTCACGCCCCAGAAGATCATGAAGTGCATTACGCCGGGATAGACTTTCTTGAGGATGCGCACCTGACCGAGGATATGGACGAAGAAATCTTTCACACCCGGTAGAATCCGCTTCAACCACTCGTAGAAGGTCAACCGACTTTTCACTGATGCCCCTTCACCTCCGTTCAGGGCAGGCTGTTTACTGATCACTGCTTCCGTAGTCATGATTAACCTCCAACCTTCACATAGACTTGCCCATCCACAGCCTCCGCGACCAGCGCCAGAAGCGGTTTAGGAGGCGGGCCGGAGATGACACTGCCATCCGAGACGTTGAAGAACCCATCGTGGCAGGGACACTCGATGCGGCCTGTATCGGGATTCCACTTGACCAGGCAGGCGAAGTGCGTGCAGACCGCTGAATAGGCTTTCAAGCCATTCTCGGTATGGATGACAAGGGCTGGGTAGCGGCCAAACTCCACTGTCTTCGCCTTTCCCATTGGCAGTTCGCTTTCCGGGCAGACCAACACCGGCTGGGTGGGCATCTCGATCAGTTTGGGCGGGTAGAAATAGGCCACGATTGGCGTGGCAACTGCGCTCACGCCGATCAGCGCGCCAGCCCCTTGGAGCAATTTCAAAAAGTCACGTCGTGTGATGTCGCTCATGTCAACTCACCTCTCCCCAGATAGTCAGGGCAATAACGAGGATCAGGCCGAGGATGGTCACTGCCACCCGGATCCACATGGCTTTCTTGGTGTCCTCCTTCTTATCGAAAAAGGGCCACAGCATGACAATGATCAAGGCCACTATAACAGAAACTACGCCGAGGGCTGTCCCTTCGATGCCTAAAATGTTTGGTGGAATGATCTTGAGGATCTGATACAGGAACAGGAAATACCATTCCGGCTTGACGTGCAGGGGGGTGTTCAGCGGATCAGCGGGGGCCTGCAGGCCGACCGGGGACAGCAGGCCGAGGATCCCGACGATGATGGCCAGGACGACGATCCCTACCACTACGAAGAATTCGGTCTTGACGTGGTCAGGGTAGAAGGGGATGCTATCTTTTTCGGTTTCAGGATGAGGGGTAGTCATAGTCTCCTCCTACAACGGCTTCTTGACGCCCAGCCGGCGCACCATCATGAAATGTACCAGCATGAACGCTACCGTTGCCAGCGGAATAACGATGATGTGCAGGCCGTAGAACCGGCCTAAGGTCGCTTCGCTCACGTTCCAGCCGACGCGCAGGAAGACCAACGCCAGGTTGCCAATGGCTGGGATCGCACCAGCGATCTGCGTGCCGACGGTCGTGGCCCAGAAAGCGCGCTGATCCCATGGCAGCAGGTAACCGGTGAAGCCGAAAGCCAGTGTTAGGATAAGCAGCAGCACACCGCTGATCCAGTTCAGCTCGCGCGGCGGTTTGAACGCGCCCATAATGAAGACCCGCAACATGTGGGCAATGCACATCACGATCATAGCGTTCGCTGCCCAGTGATGAATCATGCGGATGGCCGCCCCGAAGCGCACCTCGTTCTCGATGAACTGGATGCTGGCGTAGGCCTCTGCGGCGGTGGGTTTATAGTAGAAGGCCAGCATGATGCCGGTCAAGCCCTGGACGACGAACAGGAAAGCCGTGATCCCCCCCAGGCAATACCACCAGTGCAGCGCATATTTCGGAACCGGCTTCTTGAGGATCTTGGACAGTGGTTCGGAGATCTGGTAACGCTCATCTACCCACGTTGCGGCGCGGACCGTGAGCGGTTTCCACGGCTTGCGCTGGGTCCAGACCGAGGCCGAGCGGTACACCCCAAAAGCGAATATCAGGCCAAACGTGCCGAAAACGAGCCAGCGGACGAGCGGGGTCCATAGGTTCTTGTTCTCCCCCGTGATGTGACAGGATAGGCAGGGTTCCTGCTTGGGCGGCGGGATGGTCGCTGCCGGGCCGGATGCGGGCTGTGCTGTCAGTGCCTCCTCGGCCAGCGGCCAGTTGAACTTTCCCGCCTGCGCAGCCGTGGACATGGCTTGCACGTGGATGGCTGTGGCGATGAGCAAAATCCCTGCCACGAACATCACGATCAGCCCGACGATGGATTTCTTTCGTGACGAATCGGTCATGGGGCACCTCAAGGATAGGGTTTATGTGATGGTGTTCCATTCGACGCAGAGGGTAAGCAACAAGGTAAAACGCGATCTCTCCGCGTTGGATCCATGAATAGCATACCGGATTGTGAATTGTTTTTCATCCGTTCCAGGCCTGAACTGCCTCGGGCGCGTGCCTTATTTCACAATTATACAACACCTACCGAACGGTCGGTAGGTGAAATTCGTATCTTCTTAAAAGCCCGAAAAAGACGGCAGATGTGCGACCAACGAAGCTGGCTGCACGCCTACCGCTCTCAAGTTTACCGAGGTGAGCCTTATATTTCTATGATCTTCTTTTGGATCGCGTACTTGATCAACTCCCCCTTGTCGTGCAAATTCAACTTCTGCATCAAACTCAGACGGTGCGCCTGTACGGTCTTGACCGAGATGGTCAGGATTTCGGCGATTTGCTTGTTAGTGTAACCTTCGGCGATCAGTTGCAAGATCTCCCGCTCGCGAGCGCTCAAGCATTCGTTGTCCTCTGCCGACCTGATACCGCCCCAGCGCAGGTAATCCTCAATGACCAAGCGCGTGATGGCCGGCGAAAGCACCGATTCGCCGCGCTGTACCGAGCGGATGGCACTAACCAATTCTTTGGCTGCCGCGTCCTTCAGGATATAGCCCATCGCCCCGGCTGCAAGCGCTTGGCGGATGTACTCTTCGTTGTCGTGCATTGTCAGAGCGAGCACTTTCACGGCTGGGCACTGGTTGCGGATCTGCCGCGTGGCCTCGATGCCATTCAGCAGCGGCATGGCGATGTCCATGAGGACCACATCCGGGGTTAACTGGCAGGCCAAGGTCACGGCGGCGCGACCATCCGCCGCCTCGCCGACCACGCTCAGGTCCGGCTCGCGCTCGAGCAGGGCGCGAATCCCCTCCCTTAGAATGGTGTGATCATCTGCCAGCAGGATGCGAATCTTGTCCATTCCCCTTATTTTAACCTCTCCGTCACAAGTTCTGCCACATCTTTTACCTGGATTTCTCCACCATTCGCTTTGGCAGCATCGGCCAGCATCACCATGCAAAAGGGACAGCCGACCGCCAGCATCCCAGCGCCGGTGGCTTTGGCCTCGGCGAAGCGCGCCTTGTTGACGTTCGTTGCCCCATGCTCCTCTTCCTTCCACATCTGCGCGCCGCCTGCTCCGCAGCAGAACGACTTGGCCGCGTGGCGCGGCATTTCGGTCAAGTCCAGTTGCGCTTCTTTCAATACCTGGCGCGGCTCTGCAAAAACCTTGTTGTGCCTTCCCAAATAACACGGATCATGGAACGTTACTGATAACCGATCACTGCTCACTGATAACTGTAACTTCCCCGCTCCAATCAACTCATTGATAAGCTGAGTATGATGGCTCACCTCGTAATTCCCGCCAAATGCAGGATATTCATTCTTCAAAGTATGCAGACAATGCGGGCAGGTGGTCACGATGCGTTTCGGCTTTACCTCGTTGAGCATTTCCACATTGGCGGTCGCCAGATCGTTGAATAGGTACTCGTTGCCGGCGCGCCGGGCCGAATCGCCGGTACATTGCTCACGCTGGCCCAGCACGGCGAAGCTCACGCCCGCTGCGTTGAGGATTTTCGCAAAGGCCTGGGCGGTCTTTTGGGCGCGCGCGTCGGTGGCTGGGGCGCAGCCTACCCACCACAGGATGTCAGGCTGCGGATTCTGCTCGATGGTCGGCACCTTCAGCCCCTCAGCCCACTTCATCCGCTCAGTCGGCGAGATGTTCCACGGGTTGACCATCCGCTCCATGCCGCGAAAAGCAGTCTCCAATTGCTTCGGGAAGGCATTCTCCATCAGCACCAGCGCGCGTCGGATGTCGAGGATGTCACGCATCGGCTCATTGTTCACCGGGCAGATGTCCACGCACGCGCCGCAGGAGGTGCAGGCCCAAACGGCCTCCTCCGAAATCGCAAATTCGGTCAAAGGGGTTTCGGGTAGGGGCGTCCTTCGACCGCGCTGCGCACCGCTCAGAACGGTTTGCCCCTTAACACCATTCAACAAATACCGTTTGTTGATCTCCAGCGCAGCGGGCGAGAGCACCTTGCCCGTCCCATACGCCGGGCAGACCTCCTGGCAGCGGAAGCACATGATGCAGGCATAGGCGTCCATGATCTGCTCCCAGCCCAGGTCAGCCAGCTTCGACGCGCCAAACTGCGCCACGCTCTCGTTTTCGAAATCCAGCTTGCTCAGCTCTCCAATCGAACGCCGCTCTGGCTTAAGCAGGTAATTAAGCGGGGCGAAGAACAGGTGAACATGTTTGGAATAGGGGAAATAGGGAATGAACGCCAGGATCAAGCCGAGTGCCAGCCAAAAGGCGACATGCTGACCGATGACGAGCGCGGTCGGACTCCACCCGGACCACAGGCCGGCTACCGCGCTGGCGAACGGCTGCCAACCGTCAGCTTTCCCCGCCGCCGCGACCGTGAACGATTCACCCACAAACCGCGACCCGACGTGCAGCAAGATGAACCCGCCCACGATGACCGAGTCGCGCCGGATGCCGGCGCGCGCTTTCGGGTGGAGTAGAGTCGATTCGCGTGTGGACAGGTTCGCGGGTCTGAATACGAAGCGGCGGACGAGGAAGAAGGTCATCCCGATCAGCACGCCCACCGAAAGTATGTCCGCTAGCAGACGGTAGATGTTCCCCGCGATACCTGGGGCCTCGAAACTGGGCAGGTAAGCGTGCATCACGTCCAATAGGTTGACCAGCAGATAGAAGCCAAACCCCCATCCGACTAGAGCGTGGAACAGACTGGTCAAGGGGCGAAAGCGAAAGACCGGCTGGAAAGTGACGATCTTTGCCAGCACGCCAGCCAGCCGCTTGGGCGCCAGTTTCCAGTCTGGCTTGCCTTGTCCACCTATGATAATACCGACCAAACGTTTTACCGCAAAATAAGCCGCCGCCAGAGTAGCGGCGACAGCCAGCCCAAAAAAGATTTTCTCAACCAGCGTAAGCATCAGTGCCTCGTAATTTAGAAATAAGACGGGGGAAAGTTTACCACAGGCGGGAGGGGGATGCAATCGAAGTGCAAAAAAGCGGAGACGCGATGCCTCCGCTTGTGCATACTCTGAATGGGACTTAGCCCCATCCGAAGCCTCTACTTTACTGTCACCTGGAGAGTGAAAGTTTCAGCTGGCGGAACGTCGGTCTCCCAGGGACGGTAATAGATCAGCGTCAGAGTGGTGACGCCGGGATTCAAGTGGGCTGCAACCCGCGAAAGAGAAAATTAGGGCAGCGAGCATTGTGACGATCATAAGGATCTGGGATTTGCGAAACAATGTTGCCTCCAGGGATGATAGTCACTTTACTGACTGATATCTTCGACATAATCTATCGCGCCCTGGCAGACCGGCGTCAAATACTGCAAAAGGTGTTCCCAATCCAGAGGATCGCCGGCATCGGTAGCATCTTCTATTGCAATCGAGAGACATCCAGGCCCGGCATTGTAGTTGACCAATGTAAATTTCCATAGGTCCTCATAGCTGCTCACCTCGCCCGGGGCAGCCCACAGGTAGTTATGGATGATCTGCCCAACCTGCTCGCAATTCGCGAGCAAGGTCTCGGCAAAGACGCTGACGCTGAAATCCGCCTGCCGCAGATCAATGCCGAGTGGACAGTCAGCGCAGAAGGCGTCCGCGTTGCGCACCAAAGCGCCGCGCAGGGTCGCTTGCTCCGATTCTTCC
>Ga0209609_10000801_pt1 | contig 18426 bp, 21 predicted proteins | sample LakKivw325mmetaG_FD_184136 | JGI IMG/M metagenome (GOLD analysis project Ga0209609, IMG submission 184136) | Anoxic lake water microbial communities from Lake Kivu, Rwanda to study Microbial Dark Matter (Phase II) - Lake Kivu water 325m metaG... | ecosystem: Environmental > Aquatic > Freshwater... | reverse complement strand
AGTAATATTCCCCTTCAATGTCCTTGTTCCGGGGACAAAATTGACTGTTTTGGCGTATATGACCTTCTTGTTGAATGCTTCAGGGATTCCTGCGGTTTCATAATTCAGGGCGTCTCCCAATTTGGCATATCCTCTCAAATCAACATATACTTTTGCCGACCGGCCCATGTATCTTCCGGTTGATACAAGCCGTGTTTCCTGTCCGGTGGCATCAGGATCTATTGCTACCAGAGCATAGTCTGTAGGATGAAGTCCAAGAGGATAGACCTGAGTTTCCTTGAGTACCCCGTCACCGAAAGGGTATAGATGGCCTGTGCCATAGCCGTATTTTTCGTAATTCATCTTGAAAAGTATCTCCTGCAGGCCGGCTTCGGCTATCTGGAGAGCGATGGCTTTGTCCTTGTAGTAATGGGCCCTTCGCATTGCCATGCTGGCGGAGATAACCACGGCGACTATGAGGGCGGCAAAAATGATGACCATGACAAGCACCATTATCAAAGCCAACCCGTCGGACCCTTTTCTGGGCATCGTTCTCATTATTTCCCTCCAGTTCATTATACCACAGGAGAGCAGCTCAGGCAAGTTTATTCAGGCATTTTCAAGGGAAATGTGCTCCGAGAGAAGCCTTTCGGCGTTTGCGGACAGGATCCCTGTTCTCGCTTCATCGGTGATGTCGGCACCCAGTACGGCGCCTATGTAGTAATTATAACTGAACCAGGGGAAATCCGTTCCGAAAACGATTCGTTCATGCCCTGCCTCCGCGACCATCTTTTCCACGAAACCCCGTTCGTCAAGAACTGCACAGAGTTCAAGGTAGATATTCGGGAAATCTTTGAGAAGGGCAATCGCCCTGTCCCATTCCCCGTGGCAGGAATGTCCGAGGAGAATCCTGGCATTCCGGAATTCCCCGGCGACCTTCCTGATGTGTTCCGGACCATTGAAAGCGGAGTTTCCCCATGTGTGCAGAAGGACCATAAGCCCCATACCGTCGGCCGTATCCCACGCCTTTTCGTAGCGCGCATCGGTTATGGCACAGCTGTGATAGTCTGAAAGAAACTTGAGTCCGACATAAACATCCTTATAGTATCTGCCGAAGGATTTAAGATCCTTTTCCATGATCTCGGGGTAATTGGGGTTGATGCCGCAGTATGCCCGCAGTCTCTCCGGGTATCTCCTGACCGCTTCAATATTTGCCCGGTTCCCGATATCAGGGGAGAGCAGGGCGGAGTGGTGGCAGAATACAAGCATTCTTATGCCGGATTTATCCATCTCTCTCACCATGGAATCAGTGTCGGGAAAAGGGAAGTGTATTGCTGCCAGGCTGCCCATGTGGCCGTGCAGGTCGTAAACAGGCAGCCGCTTGAACCGGCCGTTCTTGTAAAATTCTTCTTTAAGGTTCTCTTTTTTCATGATTTTATTCCTGCAATCAGGTTCTCCATATTTTCCCGCGCTATCTTTCGCCTCGCTGCTTCGGAGATATCGGCATGAAGGACTTCGCATATGGAACTTTCGGGATATCTTTCGGGGAATCCGCTGCCGAAGATAATCCTTTCCGCCCCGAATTTTCTTACCGTCGCTTCCAGTTGCCCGTATCCCAGGGCAAGAAGGCTTGTTTCCAGATAGATGTTGCCGTAATTTTCCAGCAGGGGCCATGTATACCTGTCGGCACCCCATATGCCGATGTCGCACAAAACACAGGTAAGATCTGGAAAATCCTTCAAAAGCCCGTAAACTCCCTGCCATGAAATGCCTTTTTCAAGGGATAGAAGCAGGGGGATCTTCCGTTCGCCGGCTTCGTCAAGAAAACTTCCGAAGACTACCCTGTTCAACATGAAACGGTGGATGTCCGGAAATGCTCTCAACGCTGCGATACGCTCTTTTTTCATCCTGTCGAAAAAATCCAGCGTGATAACCTCGCCTGTCTGGGGCGGCAGTATTGTCCAGCAGCCGTAGAGCCGTTTCTGTCCAGTAATCAGCCCGGAAAGAAGCCGGTTGCCTTCAACCGGGGAGAGGTCATGCTGGGCTATATGCCATATAAGGGCTTTTTCTATGCCCTGCACGTCCAGTGCCCGTATCGCTTCTTCCGCGGATACCGCTGGCTTATACACGGCTTTTGTGGGTTTCCCGACATATAAATTTGCGTCAAAAAATTTCAGTTTCATAACGGACCCTCCTGCAACAGATAGTTTAACAATTTTGCAGCTGGAAGGCAATAAAATGGAGTTGTGAGTCAGGCATGGAAAGTGCTATAATTTCACCATGGAAAGGAAAATGAAAAAAGTTTTCTTATCGCCTTCAACATTAAATCTTTACCGTGAATGCCCGCGCTGTTTTTACCTTCACATGAAATACGAGATAAAGAGACCCAGAGGTCCGATGCCATCCATCGCCATAGGGCTGGACAGCGTCTTCAAGAAGTATTTTGATTACTACCGTTCCATCAAAGAACTGCCGCCTGACCTGCGCAGCGAGATGAGCGGGCACCTCATAGAGAAATTGAAGCCCACGTATTACCATGACATCAGCAAAGGTTACTGTATCCTGGGGAAGCTTGACGACTGCCTTGTGACGGACGAGGGGACTTATGCGCCGCTTGACCACAAGACAAGAGCCAGTCCCGCCAAAGACGTCCATCCTGCCTATCAACTCCAGATGGAAGTGTATTGTCTCCTGCTTGACGGCAACGGCTTGAAAGCAAGCGACAGGGCATACCTGCTTTATTACTATCCCAAAAATGTGAGCCCTGAAGATGGTGCGGGAAGCATTGCTTTCGGCGTGGACATAAAGAGGGTGGACGTTGATGCTAATCATGCCAGAGACATTATTCAACAGGCAATAGACTGCCTGGAATCCTCATCCCTGCCGGGGCCTTTCTCAGAATGCGAGTATTGCGGATGGGTTGAGAGGGCGGGCGAGAAGTGGACGGAACAGGGCAGGAAGGATAAACCGGCGCTTCAGAAAAATGAGCCGCAATCTGCAGAAGATTCCGAAGAGGAAGAAGAAAAATATAAAGACAATCTATTTGAATGATTTCAGCGGTATGAATGGCAATTAATGTTGGGATTGCCACGAGCCGATAAAATCGGCTCTCGCAATGACAGATAATGTAGCGGTGCAATTGACGTTTTTTGTCATCCCTGTATGTAGTAAACAGGAATCCATAACCGCAACAGGAGAAACTGCACGGTGTTTTAATGATGGAGAATTTATACAGGAAAGTAAAACGGTTTGCGGAAGAGAAGGATATCGTAAGAAAAGGGGATAATATACTCGTCGCCGTTTCAGGCGGGCCTGATTCCGTATTGCTCCTGCATTTTTTTCTTCGCCTTTCCAGGGAAAAAGATATTTCTGTCAGGGTTGCCTACGTCCACCATAACCTGAGAAAAGAGGCGGATGCCGAACTTATCTTTGTGAAGAAACTGGCGGAAAGGAATTCAGTTCCGTTTTTTTTCAGGAATATAAAGATAGACGGGAAAACCGGTATTGAAGAGCAGGCGCGGATAAAGAGATACAGGGCGCTTTACGGAATTGCGAAAAGGGCAGGGTGCAACAGGATAGCGGTCGGCCATACCCTTGACGACCAGGCTGAGACCGTTGTCATGCGGTTCATAAAGGGTGCGGGCCTTGCCGGATTGCGCGGGATTCTCCCTGAAAAACGTCTTTTCAGGAACAGAAACATATCCATAATAAGACCTCTGCTGTCTCTTGAGAAAAAAGAGATTCTTGATGGACTGAAGAGAGGGAGTATCAGTTACAGAATAGACCGTTCCAACCTTTCAGGTAACTTTTTGAGAAACCGCATACGCTCGGAGGTCCTGCCTCTTCTTCTGAAGTACAATCCCGGGATAAAAAAGCAGATTGCCCGGATGTCATTCCTGGTGCAGGACGACTTTGCCTTCATGAAAAAATCCGCGGAAGAGGCGCTTGAAAGTATTCTGGACAAACAGGGCAGAAACATTGATGTCAGGGCTTACCGCAAACTGGATGTTACCATGAAACGCCTTGTTGCCGCCCTCCTGATAGAAAGGATTACGGGCAGTCATTACCGGTCTTTCAACAGGATAAAACAGGCAATGGAGTATCTGGGAAAAGGAAACCGGAAGAGATTGAGAATGAGTAAACTTGCAGCGGTTGTCTCCGGCAAAAAGTCATGACCTGCCGAAAAATTTGCTAAGATAATTGATATTCTGCCTGTGCCCTGCCGGGCGGTTTCTGAAGCGGGCGTCTGAAGGAGGAGCGGGCACGGATGTTATGATGTCTTTTGTCAAGAGCGACGAAAGAAGCCGAACGCAGACCGCCTCGCCGGGGCGGGCAAGTGTCCCGTCAGAAGAAAGCCGCCCGGTTGGGCACATATTTATAAAGGTTTCTTGAGGGCGGAATTCAGAAGTACATATTCTCCGCCATGAGATACTCAAAATCCTTCTCCACCTCATTCGTTTTTATATGCTCAACCTTCCTTGCAACCTCTTCGCTCAGTGTCTGAGAGTCTTTGCACAGGAGGATTTCCCTTGCTCCCTCGAGCGCCCCGTTGCCTATTTTGATCACCTTCTTCTCGTCAACCTCGGGGATGAGACCTATCCTCATTGCATTTCTGGCGTCTATAAAATTGCCGAAGCCGCCCGATAGGTAGATTTTGTTCACGTCAGCAATATTGACCGGATAGTGCTTGAGAAGTATGTTCCATCCCGTTTTTATGGCTGATTTTGAAGTTATCAACTGGAATATATCATTCTGCGTCAGTTTCAGGTCCCCTGTTATATAGAAATCCTGCTGTATCCTCGCATTTTTCGTCATGAGATTTTTGTCGAGCAGCTGGGCAAGCAGGTCTATCAGACCGGAACCGCATACGCCGACCGGATATTTATCGCCTATGGTGGAATAGGCAATTCTTCCATCAACGATCTCTATCTTCTTGATAGCCCCCTCTATCCCGCCTATCCCGCAGCTTACCGCGGCCCCTTCAAACGCGCCTCCCGCGGCGCACGAGGCGGAAATCATCCTGGCTTTATTGCCGAGCACGACCTCGCCGTTGGTTCCTATGTCGATAAGCAGAGATATCCCATCGTCCTTGTACATCCCGGACGCCAGGATGTCAGCCACGATGTCCGCCCCGACGTGCCCGCCTATAAGGGCGCATCCGTAAACTGTTCCCGCTTCATTTGTCCTGAGGCCTATCTCATCGGGTGTCTTGATGACTGCATCTGTATGGGATGCCTCATACGGTATCATCCCCAGAGAAGAAACATCAAGGCCGCAGAAAAGGTTGCGCATGGTCGAGTTTCCAACCACGGCGGTTTCATATATGTACTGGGAGATATCCTCACCCCTCTCTTTTGACAGTTCCCTTATTGCCTCGTTTATCTGGTCCACCACCATCATGCGGAGATGGTGAATTCTTCTTTCCCTTTTGGCCGCCTCAAAATATTTCTTGTTGTGTTTATCAACAAGTGTGTATTCAATCCTTGAGATTACATCGTTTCCGTAGGATATCTGAGGATTTGTTTTTGCGATGGTTTCCAGGATGTCCCCGTTTTCCATGTCCACGAGGTCAAAAACAACGGTCGTGGTACCCACGTCTATGGCAAGACCGTAGATTTTCCCCCTGTAATTCTCCACCGGCGAGCCGTTCTTGAATATTCTGCTGCCCTCCCTGCGGTACACCGGGCATATGGGGACTTCTCTTTCCAATCCGTATTTCAAAATCTCATACTCTCCGAAGTTCTTGATATAAACAACCATGTCGGATTTGTCTCTTACAATCCTTGCCTGGCAGGCGAGCCGTTCCTTGTCTTTCAGGTTGAACTTCTTTTCAATGTGGGTTAAAGGATTGAGGTTTTCTTCCCCCTCTTCAATCCTGACTATGCATTTGCCGCACTTGCCTATGCCTCCGCACTCGGCATTTATCTTCACACCCGCCATTCTCGCAAATTCAAGGATTGTCAGTCCAGGATGTATCTTGAATCCTTCTTTGCCTCTTTTAAACTGCGGGAATTGTATGTTGCACATTTTGACTTTTCCTTGTGTTTTTTACAGTACACCTTCGCTAATAAAGATACACGTCTGATGGTTTCTGTACCTGTACTGCGTGAGATTGCGTTATTACGGGTTTGCCGTTTTCAATCATGGCCGTACCCTGTACTCTTATCCACGTATCCGTGGGAAACACGCAGTTTTCTTCTGATTGCACCTCAACGCCGAGGGGTGTGGCATCCGCAGCACAGCAGGTGATAAGAAAACGAACGAGCATGAATGACCCGGCCGGCTGTGTCTTGTCGCGGTATGCAAATCCTTCCACGGAAACCTGCAGGCCGTCAATCTTTTCCGGTTCCCGGTTGGCAAGAAGCAGGAGTTGTTTGAGATTCAGATTTTTGAAAGCGGCCTGGCTCGCAATTTGCGATTGCAGGGCATCCAGCACATTAACATCATCACCTGCCAGAGAGGTGTTTATGCCCCGGCTGGCTGCGGCAGAGGTGGAAAGACTGCTTGGCCTGACAGCGATTGCCAGCAGGATGGGAATAATGAAAAGGAATAGTCCCAGAGAGGTTGTGCACGTCAGCGGATGTTCGGATTCTTCCCGGATTTTTCGAATCCCGTTGATAATCAAAGCCAGCAGGATAATAAGTCCGCCCGCGAGCATTATGCCGTACCCCTTCTTGAGATAGGTCTTAAATCCCCCGCCCAGAAGAAGCGTGAATAAGAAAGCGAACCATGCCGTCAGGACCAACAGGTGATACAAAGACGCTTTCTTAAACATGAGACATCAACCTCCCAGAAAGCTTCTGATAAGAGCAAACAGGAATAATATGCCTGCGACTGTGAAAATCAACCGTCCGGCGAATTTGCGTCTGAATGTTCCCAGATACAGGAAAATCAGCGTGATGCCTATCATCGGTCCGGCCGTCATAAAGACAAGTTTTGCGGCTGCAGGGAAAGTGGTAAAAGTGCTTGCCACGAAGGCGTCGGCGAAAGAACACAGTGAAAACAGCATGCCGAGTCCTCCCAGCAACAGTATTGAAAGGATGGAGTTCTGGCTCAGACTGCCCAGCACGGTTCGGGGAATACATGTCTGGAACAGACTCGCGGTAATGGCTCCGAGAACGAAATACCTGCCAGTAAGAAAAAAATCGTCTTCTGCATGGTGAAGTATTCGGGAGATTTTAGAGGAAGAATCATGGTGATGGCAGGAATCCTTCTCGGAAGACGCATCCTGCATGATAAGGGACCGGTCATACCGGCTGAACATGATTCCGCAGATACTGGCGATAAGGAAGGCCATGCCGGTCCTTTCCAGGGAAATCACCTTGCTGGCAGGGAATGCAAGTATGGTTGAAATAATGGTTATGGGATTAATCAGAGGCGCGGCCAGCAGGTAACTGATTGCCCCTGCCACCGGGACTCCTTTTTTCATCAGTCTTCTGGTCAGCGGTATATTGCCGCACGAACAAACAGGAAAGCATAATCCCATCACTGAGCCTGTCAGCGCCGCGGGAATCCTGCTCCGGGGAAAACGCTTTTCAAGGAACTCTTGCGGGACGAAAACCTCAATTATTCCTGAAAGACATGAACCCAGAAGAAGAAAGGTGAGCCCTTCCAGGAGGATGGCCACAAGGACAATTGTGAAAACCTGCACCCTGGGATTCTTGAAGAGCACAAGAATCTGCGGCAGTTCGCCGCTCGCGCTCATGTTCAGGAGGACAACGGCCAGCAGTACACCGCCTATTATGAGCCACCGTTGAACTATTTGCTCGGAATTGCTTTTTTTTTTCTGCTGCATTGACAGTTCCTTCTTTACCGGCAGTTCCGGCAGAGCCCCATTAACTGAAGTTTGTGGCCGGTAATTCTAAAGCCGGTCTTCCTTTCCACGTCTTTTCTCACTGATTCAAAATAAGGATTCTCTACTTCATTAACCCGACGGCACTTCTGACAGATTATGTGGTAGTGGTGTCTTTTCGGTTCCCGGGCACGGCATAATCCGTAATAGAACCTGTTCTCCGTTCCGTCCACCCGCGTCAGGATGCCGATTTTTCCAAGTTGCTCCATGTTACGGTATACGGTGGGCAATCCCAGGTGCGGAAAGGATTTCTTCAATTTATTCCAGACAATTTCCGGGGTGGCGTATCTGTTGTTTCTCAAAAAGAAACCTATAATAGCTTCTCTTTTGGGGGTAACCTTCAAATTGTTTTCTTTCAGTTCTTCCCGATATTTATTCATCCTGTTTTTCATCTAAATAGAAATGATTTCTGCTTACCATACAATAAAAATAGACCTTTGTCAAGAGATGTTTCTTCCGATTATTCAAACATACCTGCCACAGTCAGCGTTTGAGAAGCGACAGAAAAAACAGGAGGGTTGCGGTAAGTACGATAGTGGAACCGGAAGGTAAATTGAATAGGTAAGAAATAGTTAGTCCGCCTGTCGTGGCAAAAAATCCCACCAGGAGCGCACATGCCAGCATGCCGCGGTAATTGGAGGAAATCTGCCTGCCAGTTGCGCCAGGTATTACCAGGAGAGCGGAGACCAGTACGATTCCGACCACTTTTATTGAAACCACAATGACCAGAGCCAGAAGCGTAAGAAGCAGATAGTTTAGAAATCCGGTGGGGATACCGGAAACCTTTGCCATCTCTTCATCAAAACTGTAAAAAAGAAACTCTTTGAAAAATAAACCTACTATTGTCAGAACAATGACACTTACTGCAACGACCATCTTCACATCCGAAGAGCTGATTGCCAGGATGTTGCCAAAAAGATATCCGAACAGATCCATGTTGTAGCGTTTGCTCAAACCTACCAACAGTATTCCGAAAGCCATCGTTGCTGCAAAAAAGATGCCTATCACAGTATCTTCCTGGATTTTCCCTCGCTTTTTTATCAGTCCGATCAAAAGTGCAATCAAAATGCAGAAAAATGTTGCGGTCCATGTGGGCTCGATACCGAGCAGAAAACCAAGCGCCACGCCGCCAAAGGCGGAATGGGAGATGCCGGCGCCAACGAACGAAAGCCGTTTCAAGACTACAAAAAGGGAGAGAACGGAGCAAAGGATGCCGACCATAACGCCGGCAAATATTGCCCGCTGCATAAATCCGTAAGAAATAATTTCACTCATCGTGGTAATCAACGACCCGGTGCGGCATGTTCCCGTGAAAAAGGAAATCAATTTCGCATCCGTAAGCCTCGCGCATTGCCTCGCTATGCAGGACTTCCGACGGTTTTCCGTGCAGGAAGAGACGTTGGTTGAGACACGCAACCTGGTCACAGTATCTGGGGACCAGTCCAATATCGTGTGAAACAAGTATGACGGATATGGAAAGTTTTACCTGTAATTCCTTAAGCAGGCGGTAGAATTGGTCCTGTGAAAGGGCGTCCACTCCGGTCGTAGGTTCATCCAAAAGCAAAAGCTGTGGCTGGGTTATGAGACTGCGGGCTATAAAGACACGCTGCTGCTGGCCTCCCGACATCTGCCCGATAGGCCGGTGTGCCAGCGGAGCCATTCCCACCAATTCCAGGCTTTCCATCGCCCGGCGTCTATCAGTTTTGCCTGCCCGACGGCACGGTCCGATCTTGCGGTAATTTCCCATCAAAACCACGTCAAGGGCGGACACCGGAAATGCATGGTCAAACAATGGCAGTTGAGAAACATAACCGATTATCCCCGGTGTTTTTTTATTGACCTGACATGGTTTCAGTCCGAAAACCCTGACTTCTCCGGAATGAGGCCGGATCAATCCCAGGATGACCTTGAGGAGAGTGGTTTTTCCTCCGCCGTTGGGACCTATCAGGGCAAGAAAAGTGTTCTTCTGCATTTTAAGGCTGATTCCATCCAGAACCAGGTTTCCATTGAAAACAACCCGCAGATCCTCAATTTGCAGAATATCATCCATTTTCATGTTGTCACTCAGGCGATTTTGACTCTTATTATTCCATCGCTTCTTTCATTATTCTTAAATTATACCTCATCAGATCAAGATAGGTACTTCTATCCGGGATTTTCGGGTCGCCTATCGGGTCGAGAAATAGAACTTTCGCCCCGGTGTTTTCGGCTATTGCTTCAACCGTTCTCGGAGAGAATTGGGGTTCGGCGAAAATCGCCCTTATTCCTGATTCCCTTATTTTATCCACAATCGTTTTAAGTTGTTTGGGGGTGGGTTCCCTACCCGGAGTTTCTTCAATTACGCCGGCTTCTTTAATACCGTAGCGCAACCCGAAATAAGCCCAGGCAGGATGGAATGTAAGGTACTCCCTGATCTTAAATCCGGCCACGGTCTTTTTGATTTCCTCATCCAGTTGGTCAAGTTCCTGCCGGTAATCCGCCGCTCTTTTCCGGTAATAGTCTGCTCCTGCGGGGTCAACAATTATCAGGTTTTTTTCAATCTTCTCCGCAATCTCCTTTGCCAGAATCGGATCAAGCCAGATGTGCGGATTGCCGCTTTCGTGTTCGTCTCCGTCACCCTTGAGGAGCTTGATATTTTCGGACACAATGACGGTTTTGAAATGCGGCACTTGTTCCGATTTTATGATTTTATCTGCCCAGAATTCAAGCCCCGCACCGATTTCCAAAAATAGTTGCGCATCGGAGATGTCTTTTACCTGTTGCGGAGTGGGTTCAAAAGTATGAGGGCTGGCTCCTATCGGGAGCATGGTGATTACGTTCACCCTGTCTCCGCCGATTTGTCCGGCAATGTCGGCCAGCGGAAAGATAGTCGCAATTACTCTTAATTCTTCTTTGCCCGTCACCGTCTTGTCCTGCCGTGATTTTCTATGCCCGAAGGTCATAAACAGCCAGAGACAGGCGATGAGCAGTATCACCAGAAAGATTATCCGCGTTTTCATCAGTTTCGCTCCTTGTTTTTCCCATATCTATTCATCCTATTTTTCATCTAAACAGAAATGGTTTCTGTTTACAATACAATAAAAGAACATATATGTCAACTACTTCTATTTCTGGATTGGATGCGGCTCGGTTTTCCGGGAGATTTCCGTTTATAAGTCAATTCAAGGTTTTGTTTTTTTGCCGGCCTTAATTACCACAAATCCTCCATTCCCGTAACCTTTTCTTACATTCTGGACAGAGGTTATTTTTTCAGGCAGGTCATACAATGTCTGGAAATAAGATACATCATCAAATCCCGCGGATTTCAGCAAGCCGGTTAATTCCTTAACTCCGAAAAATCTGGCATGTTTGTAAAACACGCTCTTTTTCTCCTTGCGGTAGAATTTTCCCAAAAAACTATTCCTGTCAACGATACCCAGAATAATTCTTCCTTTTTTCTTCAAAACCCTGTTTGCTTCTTTCAATACTCGTCCGGGATTCTTGACAAAACAAATGGTTATTATAATGGCGACGTAATCAAATGTTGCATTCTTGAAAGGCAGGTCTTCTCCTCTTCCTGGCCGTACGTTAATTCCTCTCCCTTCTGCGATTTCAAGCATTCTACGCGAGGGATCAATCCCGTATTGAATCCCCAGCGGAGCGGCAAATCTTCCTGTCCCGACGCCTATTTCCAGACCGATGCCTTTTGCCGGCAGGACTTTCTTCAGGGCATTGAGTTCTGACAGATAGGTGAATCTGTTCCTGTCGTACCATGCGTCATATCTCTTATGATGTCTGTCAAAAATGTTCTTCATAAATCCGGATTTCCGAACCAGTCATCAAAAAAATTCCTGAAAATCTCCTCGTCCATTTCCTTTACCGTATCCTCAATATCCCTTTTCTTGAAGGAATACCTGTAACCCGCGCAGTAAGCCATGATGATATCATAAGCGGCGGTTATTTTTTTAAACATCTCTTCGGATTCTTTTCTGTTACCCTGACACTTATCGGGATGGTATTTCAATGCCAGTTTACGGTAGGCGTCTCTTATCTCCTTCAATGTGGCGGTTTCTTCCAGCCCCAGTATTTTCCTCGCTTCGTCAATCTCTTTAAAATCAGCCATTCTCACATATTCAGGGTTTGTCCTGCCTTCAGGGCAACAAATCCTGCTCCGTATTCTTTCGCGAAAAACGCTTCGGCCTTTGGCCCGGAACAATGAGAAGGGGCAACCATTTCCACTTCAATGTTCTTAAACTCCTGCAGAATGAACGCAAGAATTCTTCTGTCTTCATCAAGCAGGTGGAAGCCGCCGGCCACCAGATAAAAGCGGTTTTTCGGGAAAGCATTCTTAATCAAGTCAAGCATCCTGAGAATTCCGGGATGGGCACAGCCGGTTATCACTGAAATACCTTTTTCCGTATGAAGAACCAATGCCTGTTCCGGCATGGGACTGCCCTTATAGTCTCCAAGTATTTCGCCCGTCACGTGGATATTCTCTGCTATCTCCTGAAATCTCCCTGTCTCGACGGGTTTCCCCCCGCAATCCCTGATTTTCTTTTTTATATCCGCAGAGAAATGTGGACAGATATGAACGGACATGCCTTTTTCCACGTTTCTCAGCAATGCGCACAATCCGCCCGTGTGGTCCCAGTGGTCATGGGAGATGACGATTCCCTCTATTGCTCCCGGGGCAACATTCATGTATTTAAGATTCTCAATAAGCCATTCACCTTTTTCCCCTGTGTCAAAAAGTATTTTGTTATCAACCAGAACGGAGAATCCCCATCCGGTATGAATTTTTTTATTAAGAGCCGCTTTGTCAAAGATTATTTTTATTTCCATAATTGTCATATGTATTAGATTCTGAAACTGTCATGCCGTCTTGATCCTGTATTTTCCGGTGATACCTTCACTCGCCGTTCCAGCCGGCAAGTCTTGCCCAGAGCCACCAGGCAGCGTATGCTTTGCGGTTTGCGTTCAGGGGCTGGCTGTGGGCGGAACCGCATCTGTACCAGTCCACGCCCTCCCTGTGCGAGTTCTGCCATTCTATCGCCCAGTTCCCGCCGGAATAGGAACAATCATCTCTGACGTTCTTATCCCCGAGGTATCTGCCGTCAGGGTCATAGCTCTCAATGTCTTCAAAATCGTACAAAATCTTGTTGTTTACCTCGCAGTAACGCCTGATTTGTTGGTTTCTGAGATGCAGATTTCCCGAAAGTCCTGTGCCGTCAGTATGCCCTGTCATGTAAACAAACCGGACTTCTGGATAATCTCTTTCCAGTCTGCTCATGAGATTGAGGTAGGTGTTTATATCTCCCTCGGTAGCCGAACTTGCCTGTCCGCACCAGGACCATATAATTACGTTCGTTGACGGGTGAGAATCCAGGTAGGTCCTTGTGGTAGACTCCCATGCCGTTCTGTTCGGGTTACCCAGGTCCTGCGCTGCGCCCAGATTTCCGTCTTTCAAATCCAGAGCGCCGTTTATACCCCCGCTGTTCCAGGAATAGAGACTTCCGGCGAAAACTGCCAGTCCGGTCATGCCCGTGGTTATCTGACTGCCGTGGGAAGTGTGGCCATAAGCGATGCGGAGATATCTTCTGGCTTTTTCCACCCACTTTTGCGGTATTTTACGGATGTCCGTACATCTGTGGTCAATAATTACTGGCGCACCTGCCCTGGAGTTGTAATCCTGGCTGCAACATCGGAATGGTGAGCAGATAATGGCCGCAACCACGGTCAACAGAAAAACAATCCTTCTTTTCATTGCCCCCTCCTCCAGTCTATCATTCTATTTTGTACCTGATATTTCTCTTTGTCAATAATCCATACAGTTGTATTTCCATCAGTTTTGTCCGGGCCGGTTTTTCCTTTTGGAGGTCGTTAGTATAACATCGCCTATTCCTGCACCCAATGTCGATCCCACTACCGGACATTTAACTGTAAGAAGAAAAAATGCAGGGGCGGGTTCATGCGACAGTGTTTCAAAATTTCCCTGCCCTTTGCTCATAATCAAATCAGCACTGTTAAATAAATCAATAAAGTTCTTATCGCATTGTGAAAGCAAGGTTCCCGGAATGTCAGAACCGGATGAAACAATGTCCGCGGTTTTGTCTATTTCAACAAAAAGGGCATCTTCAATTGTTACGTCGTTTATTACCGGTTCTTCCCTTACCGCATACACCAGTCTCTTGGCAGGATAAAGGGTTTTTATTTCCTCAATGAGCAGTCTGTCAAAAACAATCTCTCCTGCGTTGTCTCCGATAAGAAGTATAAGGTTTGAATGTTTTACTCTTCTTTTGAAATCCGTATAATGAAAAAGTCTTTTATTCAACATTGAGTTTTCTTCTTTCAGGATTCTGAAGACTTCCTTTTCCGGTTGAACGGTGTGGTTGGCTCCGTAGTCTATTATATTGCCGGCTATTGAGAGTTCCAGAGCTGTGAGGAGACTATCTTTGGAATCTTTGACCTTCTCTTTAAGTTTTCCATAAATACTCAAAGCAACTCTGTTACTTTTTTTCTTGAGTTTCTCGTAAGGAACGTCCTTCTTGAGATTCCTCTTTATGATGTCATGGATAATTTTTTCCATTTCAGGGGGTGAAGATGCAAGGGGGAATGAAGGAATGACTCTTGATATTTCATCGACTATGCGCTTCTGGATTTTTCTGTCCACTCCCAGTATCTTTGCCGATTCAATGCCCTGCTTGAAAAAACAGGGGATACACTCAAGGTATGTTCTCATTTTTCCGCGGCTTGATCCTTCCCTGCAATCCTTTCGGCTATTTTATTCATTATGCCTGCTGTCTCCGGCAGGTTTTTGAAAAGGATAAAAGGCTGTCCTGAATCGCCGCCTTTTACTATTTCTGGTTCAACAGGTATCCTGCCGAGAAACGGTACCTTCAGTCTCTGGGCGGCTTTTTCACCACCGCCTGTCCCGAACAAATCTATCTCCTTTTTGCAGTGGGGACATATAAAACCTCCCATATTTTCTATAATGCCCATAACGGGTATATTCAGCTTTTTTGCAAATATCACGGATTTTGCAGAGTCCAGTATGGCAACATCCTGGGGCGTTGTTACAATAACTGCTCCATCCAGGCTGTTTATGGTCTGGCAGATGCTTATAAGTTCATCACCTGTCCCGGGCGGCGAGTCAATAATTAAATAATCAAGCACACCCCAATGTACGTCGCCTAAAAGTTGTCTGATAGCTCCGGTTTTCAAGGGGCCGCGCCAGATAACAGGCTCGTCGGGCCTCTCAAGTATCAATGCCATGCTGATTACCTTGAGTCCGTACAGAGTTTCAAGAGGTTCTATTTCGCCGTCCTTGCTTGATAACAGATCCCCTTCAATACCCAGCATCTTTGCAACATTGGGACCGTGCAGGTCTATATCAAGCAAACCGACTTTCCTGCCCGTCAAGGATAACGCGTAAGCCAGGTTAACGGAAACGGTCGTTTTACCCACTCCGCCTTTTCCGCTCATGACCAGTATTTTATGTTTTATTCTGGCCATACGCCCGTTTATTTTATTCTGCTGTTCTTCAAATTTTGTTTGCATATGCATTATGAAATTTTTGACCAGATATTCTTAATTTGCTTGGATACAGTACCATCTCCAAAAAATTCAATGTATGGAACCGACTGCACTATGGATCTGACTACCTCCGGCGAGAAGGGGATGTACCCCGCTATTTCAATGTTTTCTTCCCCGCACATCTTTTCTATATCCGCGGAGTTTTCGGGGTTTATGTCGTATTTATTTATGACGACTTTTGTTTCAACCCCGAAATGTTCAGCAACCTGTATTACCCTTTTCATATCGCTGATGCCTGAAAGGGTGGGTTCCGTCACCACAAGGGCGAGGTCAACGCCTGACATGGATGCGATTACAGGGCATCCCATGCCGGGAGGTCCGTCTATGATGATATATTTCGATTTCTGCTTTTCTGCAATCTTATGCGCCTCCTCCTTGATTCTTGACACGAGTTTGCCGGAATTTTCAGCCGCTACGCCGAGTTTTGCAAAAACGAAAGGTCCGTATTTTGTATCGGAGATGAACCACCTGCCGCTCTCTTTCTTTTTCAATTCTATCGCTTCTACGGGGCATCCGTACCTGCAGGCGCCGCATCCTTCGCAGGAAAATGGGTCTATGAAAATTTTCTCGGCACATCCTTTCTTATCCTTAATTACTCTGATTGCCTCAAACCTGCATACCGTCAAACACTTCCCGCATTTTATGCAGTTGTCCTGATTTATCTCTGCCTCGTAACCTCCTTCAAATACTTCGGTTTTCTTGATATCTGGATGGAGAAGAAGATACAGGTTGGCGGCGTCAACGTCGCAGTCAACCATTACCTTGTTTTTTGCCAGGACAGCCAGAGAGGCCGTCAAAAAAGTTTTCCCTGTCCCTCCTTTTCCGCTTATAACCAGTATCTTTTTCATATTTGCCGTTTTTCAATAATACTGCATATATCCTGAAAAAGCTTCTTGAAAACTTCCGTGTATTCGGGGAATGATTCAACCAGCGGTATTCCCCTGGAGTATGCAACGGCAATCTCTTTTTTAAACGGGATGTGCAGGAGTACGGGAATATTTTCTTTAAGGCAGTATTCTACAACCGCATTATCCCCTATATCCGAACGGTTGATTACGACGCCTGCCGGCACCTTCAGTTCCCTTGTCATCTCCACCGCCAGCGCAAGGTCGTTCAATCCGAAAGGCGTAGGTTCGGTGACCAGGAGACAGAAATCCGAATCGTTAACCGCCTGCACTACCGGACAGCTGGTTCCGGGAGAAGAGTCAATTATATTTATTCTGCCGGCTTTTCTGTGTTTTTTCACCGCCTTTACCAGAGGGACGGGATTGGCCTCCGAGGGTTTCAATCGTCCCTGGGCAAAGAAGATGCCGTTTCTTGCAGTGCCTGTTTCCACCTCGCCTTTTTCCCCGGATACTTCGCTTATTGCCCCTTCGGGGCAGGCCAGTGAGCAGGCGCCGCAGCTGTGGCAGAGTTCATAGAAAAAAAGCACGTTTCCTCTTCGCTTCCCTTCCTCCGGTTTGATAACGGCTATTGCGTTGTAAACACAGGAAGAGGCGCACCCGCCGCAAAAATTGCACTTTTCAATATTTACGCGTGGCCTGGGCAGGTGAACCTTCCTGCGTTCCTTTATTTCCGGTTTCAGAAAGATATAGCCGTCGGGCTCTTCAACGTCGCAGTCAAGAAACCGGACGTTTTTACCACCGAGGGATAAAGCCAGCGAAGTGGAAACAATCGTCTTGCCCGTGCCTCCTTTTCCACTTGCCACCGTTATTGTCATTCCGTCAACCTCTTACCATTCTTGTTCCGCACTTGGGGCAATTTTTCTCAAAGCAGGGTACACCTGCCTGATGTGCAATCTTCTCCCCGCATGACGGACATACGCAAAAACCTCCCGGTCCTGCGGCTCTGCCTCCCATTCTTCCTCCTGCTCCTCTGCCCTGTCCTCTTCTGCCTGTCATGGGACCCTGTCCCATGGGTCCTGTTCCGTCTCCTCTTGGCATGTTACTCACCCCCCTTTACCCGCTTCCACTTCACGCATATAGGTTCATCATCTGCGTCATCGACTTCGTCGGTGTATCCCCTCATACATCTCCTCGTCTCTTCCTTGCTTCTTCCCTCTATACATGAATTGAAAGCGGGCGTCCATTTTCCTCTGTCTTATCTCACTAAGGAATTGCACAAAGCACTTTACACTAATCACTGCTTTTTTTGTGGTCGCATTCTGTTTTTTCTATCCCGTAATTCTTGCCTGCACCGGGCTTGCACAAACTCTCTCCTGATTGAAGTTCTCCTTCCAGAAGTTTTTCTATTGTCTCACTGATCTTCCCGCTGATACCTGCAATAACCCGTATCCCGCGTTCCCTGAATAAGCCGGCGGCGCGCTGTCCCATTCCGCCGCAAATGATGCAGATTACATTTTTTTGATGCAGAAACTCGGGCAGATACCCGGGATGATGTCCCGGATTTTCAACCACCTCCTGTTTTATAATCCTGTTGCTTTCAATATCCACGATGGTGAAAAACGGGCATCTTCCAAAATGAGGCGAAACGGAATCCCCGTCTGTAGAAATGGCAAAGCGCATGGCGCACCTCCGATTATTTCCTTTTTCCCATTCCAGAATGGGCTGATACCGTGGGGGTGACCGCAGAATCTGTTTTCAATGTTCCTTTTTTGAAGCCTTCCACCGCATCTTTCACCTTGCCGTTCACCCCTGTTATTGCCTTTATGCCTGCCTGTTGCAGTACATTTGCCGCATTGGGCCCCAGGTTGCCTGTAATGATGACTTCAGCACCTTTCTCAGCCATCAACTGTCCGTTCTGTATTCCAACACCGCCCATCCCTGCTGCGTTCGTATTGGCCAGCGCTTCAAACTTATCCGAAAGGGTATCGTAAAAAATGAACCAGGCGCACCTGCCGAATCGCGGGTCAACATTGGATTCCAGGTTATTTCCGTCAGCGGTTATGCAGATTTTCATAAGTATTCCTCCGTTAAAAGCAATACCTGCAGGGCGGTTAAGCACCGCCCCGCAGATATACATTCACTTCTGCTTTCCTGCCTCTTTCTCCAGTTCCGCAATCC
>Ga0209609_10000798_pt1 | contig 18498 bp, 16 predicted proteins | sample LakKivw325mmetaG_FD_184136 | JGI IMG/M metagenome (GOLD analysis project Ga0209609, IMG submission 184136) | Anoxic lake water microbial communities from Lake Kivu, Rwanda to study Microbial Dark Matter (Phase II) - Lake Kivu water 325m metaG... | ecosystem: Environmental > Aquatic > Freshwater... | reverse complement strand
GTTGAGTCAGCCGGCGCTGCGGTGGGTGTCGTCGGGGTCGATGGCGTCTGAGAAGGCTCCGGTTCGCTCGCACAGCCGGCCGTTCCTGCCAGAAGGGCCGCAGTGACAAGGGCCGCGAGAAGCTGTCTGATGGTCCGCATCTCCTCTCTTTCCTTTCGACTAGCCGGAGACAACCGAGACGAGCGCGTCGGTGACCGTTCGTGACATCCATGGGACGCCATCGCGCGGGGCAATCATGTCGTGGCCGACCGCGAAGTCTCGGAACTCATTGCACTGACCGGCATCCAGGCCGGGGTTGTAGCGGAGCATGTCGAGTTGAAGGTCCAGCGGCACGTCATAGCTGTACTCGACAAACTCCACGGCCGGCCGGTATCCAAGGCCGCCAAGGATGGCGTCGAGCGGACTGTAGTCCGGACCAGGCTCGATGCCGAACAAGTCGTGTAGCAGGGAGGACAGGCTGCTGCGGGCCGGATGAACGAGCAGCAGACAGCGCACGGCGACCCGGCACATCTTCCGCAGCGCCGCGACTATGTCCTCCATCTGGAGCGAGTGGACAGCCATCACCAGGTCATGCCCACCAAGCGTTTCTGCGTCGACATCCTCCCAGCGCTGCTCAAGGATGGCAATGTTCGACGTCCGCTCGCGCGCGATGGCCTCACGCAGTTGACTCACCTGCGCGGGGGAGGGCTCGACGGCGGTCACGCTCCGCGCGGACCGCGCCAGCGGCAAGGCAAAGACGCCGGTGCCGGCACCGATATCGAGCACCGTGCCGCCAGGCGTTGCGTAGTCCCTGACGCGGTCGAGCAGCGCCCCCGGATAGTCGCCGCGCATAGCGGAGACCCATGATGCGTACCGCTGCCAGAAATCCTCCTCGGGGATGCCCGCGCGGTGGAGGTTGGCTTCGAGGCCGGCACGCGCACGGCGCTCGTGCCACATTCCGGCGCTCAGCGCCACAGCCGACTCAGACTCCGGGTACGCTTGTTCCACGCTGAATCGTCTCCACACTCCTCCGGCCGGTTGTGCCCCGGAGTGTTGTTGCATTCGGTTGCACCATCGGGGGCAAAAAAGAGAGCCGCGGCGCTACGGCTGCTTCGCACACCGGTCGCACAGGCCGTTCATGACCACGTGGTGCAGGTCGATCTGGAAGTGATAGTCTCGGGCGATGGTCTGCTCCAGCGGAGCGAACAGGTCCTCGGTGCAGTCCACGGTCCTGCCGCACTTGCGACAGACGAGGTGATGGTGGTGCCCCTCGTCGGCGTGATGGTAGATGACCGTGTCCCCCATCTGGCTCTTGTAGACGCAACCGGCCTCTTCAAGCAGGTCGAGCGTCCGGTACACCGTTGACTTGTCCACGCCGGGCATGCGCTCCTGGGCCTGGGCGATAATCTCATCCGCCGTGAGATGCGCGGCGTTGTCGTGAATGATATCGGCGATGAGCCGCCGCTGCGGCGTGAGCTTGTACCCCTTCTGTCTGAGCGTCAAAACGCATGTCATGGCAGATGCACTCACTCGCAATTATGGCAGCACTGCGGACGGAGCGTCAACAGCATGCGTCCGAGCACAGGCCATGTTGGGCGGAGACGTTCACTCCTGCAGCGGAAGAGCAACCTATCGGCAGGTCGGACAGCCCACCGCGGCAGGCGCATCACCGCCGGGCGGACGCAGAGGTCCGCCCGGTGGAAGCGAAAGGTTGCTGCAGGAGCCGCAGTGCTGAACATCTCGACGGCGGGTGTGTCACTGCTTTATGGCGGACGCGGAAATCCGCCCGGCGGAAGCGAAAGGTTGTTGTAGGGGCCGTTCGAGAACGGCCCGGCGAGGGCGAGGGACACACGGTTGACGGCCGCAGGTGTGTTGATGTCCCTGGTCCATCCGGTCGCACGCCGAAAGATGGAAGCAACCGTGGTATGGTGCGGCAGCCGGGCCGTTCACGAACGGCCCCTACAGGAGAACTGCTGTGCTGAACATCTCGACGGCCGGTGTATCGTTGCCGTATGCCGGGCTGACACCGGGATTCGTCCCTTCACAAGAGACGACAAGCGCGGCAACCACACAAAAGCAGGGTCGGACAGCCCCCGCGTGAACCGCGGCTAGATCTCTACCTTGATGTCGTCGCCGTCGACGACCACCCTGAACGACTGCTGGTCGTGGGCGCCCCTGCCTGCGGAGAGCGCCTTGGCGGCGAAGCCGACATCCTTCACGAGCTTCCCCGTCTTGATGTCGTACTGCGCGCCATGCCGCGGGCAAATGACGATGCCGCTTTCAAACTTGCCCTTCGCGAGGTCTCCGCTCATGTGCGAGCAGACCGCGTCGATGGCATAGAAAGCACCGGCGTAGTTGGCCAGCAGCACTCTCCTCCCCTCGACCTCCACCAGCAGGGTCTTGCCGTTTGCTATCTGCCCTTTCCTGGCAACAGTAGTCAGCGCCATGCGCGTGTCCTCCCTCCTGCGGGTTCGTCCCCCCTGTATGGTGCACCGTCCCAATCGTGGCGTCAACGGCTGCACGTCGCCGCTGCGGGGTCGACCTTACTGTTCGCTACATAACCACCAATCGGTTATGTTATCATCCGCGCATGGTTCGCTCCCCGAGACCGATGGACTGCGCCTTGCCGGCACGTGCAGAAGGACGCATGCAGCAAGGGTGCCGCGGATCGGGCGGGCAGGGTACCTCATGGCCACTCCGTCGCAGCCCGACATCCTCGACGACATCGAAGTGCCGGACAGTCTCCGCCAGCGCTGGCAATCCGCGCTCACGCTGCTTGGCGAGTTGCTGCAGGTTCCCGCTCCGCTGGTGATGCGCGTCCATTCGGGCGAGATAGAGGTCTTCGCGAGAGGGCAGCGGGACGGCAACGTCTACGAGGAAGGCGAGAGAGCGCACCTCAATACGGGCCTCTACTGCGAGACCGTGATGGCCACCAGGTCCGAGCTCCAGGTGCCGGATGCCCTCAAGGACCCCGCCTGGGACCACAATCCTGACATCAAGCTGGGAATGGTGTCCTACATGGGCTTACCGCTGGAGTGGCCCTCCGGCCACGTCTTCGGCACCATATGCGTCCTCGACAGGGCGGAGCGGCGCCACTCCGAGTTGCACCGCCGCGTGCTGAGCCAGTTCCGCGACCTCATCCAGAGCGACCTCGCTCTGGTATTTGAGAACCACCTGCTGCGGCAGGAGATAGCCGACCGGCAGTCCGTGGAAACGGAACTGCGGGCGATGCACGAAGAGCTGAGGCGCCTTGCCGCGCGGCTGCAGCTTGCACGGGAGCAGGAGCGCTCGGTCATCGCGCACCGGCTGCACGACGACATCGCCCAGGCGTTGACTGCGGTGAAGATGGACCTCGACGCCTGCCACCGGAAGCTTCCGGAGGACGTGCAGCCCGTGGTGAACCCGTTCCTCGCCTCCATCACTGGCATGCTCGACGACGCCATCAGGCGGGTGCGGTCGCTGTTCGACGACCTCATCCCGGCGATGCTGGAAGACCTGGGACTGGTTCCGACCATCGAGTGGGAGGGGGACGAGTTCGCACGACGAACGGGCATCCCGTGCACCGTGGAGTGCCCGAAGCGGCTGAAGCGCATCGACCGGCGCACAGCGCTGCTGCTGTACCGAATCGTGCAGCAGGCCCTGGCGCACGTGGTCGAGCCGATCACCGCAAGAAGCGTCCGCATCGTTCTGAGCCAGGAGAGCTCCAACACAGTGCTGCGCTTCTCGGCCAGCGGCCACGCCGAGTTGCCGCATGCGACAGCGGACCCCGGCCATGCGCTCGTCGGAGATCTCTATCACGAGGTCGTCAACCGCGGGGGCACACTTCAGGCCTGCCGCTCGCTCGATGGCGAGATGGTGATGCAAGTCACCGTGCCCTCGATCGCACGGGACTGAACCGCTCTTCCGAAGGCGCTCGAACCAGCCAGACCATCCGTCAACCGCCGCGGCCCAGCCGTTCCCTCAGTCGGGATGGCCGCATCCCGTAGGTGATGCTGGCCAGCAGCTTGCCCAGGAGCGGCAGCGGGTCCCGGAGCGAAAGCAGCAACTCCTTCGTGCGGGGATCGAAGAAGTCCGCAAACCACTGTCGTGCTACCTCGCGCCTGCGGGGATGCGATGCGAGGCAGAGCATGTCCAGAGTGAAGAAGTACCGAGCCTTCACGTCCGTGCGGTACTCCGTCACCGGCGTGACATCGCCGTCCATCGCCAGGCGGTAGAGCAGCCAGGGAAAGTCCACGCCCGCGACTGTCGAGGTGAAGAGCGAGCCCCAGAGCCTCGGATTGACCTCCATGAATACCGGCTTGCCGTCTCGCGGGTCGATTCGGAACTCCACCTCCGCCGGGCCGAACCAGTGCATCTCCCGCAGCAAGTTGAGCGCCGTGTCCGCGAGCTCGGGCCAGTGTACCGCCTGGCCGCAGGAGGTCGGCCCCGCCAGAGGTGGATACGTGCGGATGCGCCGGCATACGACCGCCGCCACGGGTGAAGAGTCGCGGTTCATGAGCACGTCCACGTCATAAGTCAGACCACCCCACGGGATGTACTCCTGGATGATGACGGGGCCGAAGTCGCGACTCACTCGGCTGCAGACCGGTCCCACCTCGTCGGGGCGCGCGACCTTGCGCAAGCCGAGGCTGCCATGGGAGCTTCGCGGCCGCACGATCACGGGCAAGGAGAGCCGGGAGAGGGCCGCCTCGGCGTCCCCCTCGCCTTCCACCGCAAAGGTCTCAGGCACCCGGATGCCGCAACGCCGGGCCTTCTCTATGGACAGCGACTTGTCGTGAGCACGCAGGAGCGCGTCACAATCCATGAACGGAAAACGGGTGTGCCGCTGCACCTCGGTCTTGCGCCGCGCCAGTGCGAAGAGAGCGTCATCGATGACGGGGATGACCACGTCATACGGCCGTCGCGCCAGCTCCTCGAGGACCGCAGCAACAAATGCCGCGGAACGGCGTGCGGCATCCGGGGTTACAACGGCGCGACGGCAGTACCGCGAGAAGAAACCGACCGAGACACGGTCGTTGTCGGTCGCAGTCACACGGATGCCCTTCTCGCCGAGGGAACGGATGATGACAAGACCCGCCCTCGACTGAGCATCCGTGACCAGAACCGACGACGGCATATGCTGCTCCGGCCGTGGCAGTGACCACCCGGCTGCACACAGTATGCGCCATCGCGAATGGTGCGCGTCCGTGCCCATGGGACCCTCCTGCGGGTTCGAGCGCCGTGCTACCATACCGGCCCGAGTGAACCGCGCAGGAGGTCATCATGGTCCAGCAGCAGCCACCCGTGCCCGCGAGCCAGCACAAGAAGATACCGCTGGAGTTCCCCGCTCAGCTCAAGGGCGGCGCGTACGCCAACAACATGATGGTCGTCCACACGAAAGAGGAGTTCATCATCGACTTCATGATGGTTGGTCCGGGGTCCGGCGCGGTGACGTCACGCGTCATCATGAGCCCCGGGCACATGAAACGCATGATTGCCGCGCTGCAGGAGAACATGCACCGCTACGAGCAGCGGTACGGCTCGCTCGCCCCGGCCGAAGAGCCAAAGGGCCACATAGGATTCGTCCGGGAGTAGCTCCCTCAGCCGCACAGACAATGACCGGCGGGAGCGGAGCCGGACCAGGCGCGGCGGCGTGATACGGAACAGGGCGGGCCGGCGGGACTGCCGCAGTGTCGACGGCGGTACAGCCGCGCCGGCCCGAAAGCGCTACAGCTTGCCCATCTCCTCGAGCAGCTTCACGACACGCATGGACTCGGCCATTCCCATGGTGCCGCCAATGGCTATGGCCACGCCCAGGGTCTCGAGCAGTTCGTCGGAGGTCGCGCCGGCCTCGAGAGAACGCATGGTCTGGCCAAGGATGCAGTTGGTGCAGCCGCGGCCGAGTGCGACTCCAAGGGCGATGAGGCGCTTCTGTTTGGCCGTCAGAGCTCCGTCGGCATAGGCAGCCTCGCCGACCTTGAGCTCCGCTCCGACGACTATCGGCAGGAGCTTCTTCATCTTCTCAAGGGTCCGAAGGCGCTCCTGGTTCAGATCGAGTTGAGACTCCACGTTCATGCCTCCTTCTTCCTTTCCTGCGCGGCCCGATGGCCGCGCATAGCGCGCCGGTAGACCAGGACGGTGATGGCGGCGATACCCGCCCAGACAGGACTGAAGACCAACAGCCAGACGAGCAGGTCGACCAGACTGCGTCCGAGGGACCCGAGGCCCCTGGCTGCATCCCGGAACGCGCCCGACGGACTCCAGACCGGCTTCACTTCGACGTAGTGGTCCCGGTACTGGGTCGCCGAGGCGCCCCTGTCATCGGTCACGGTGAGCCGGACGCCGTACCAGCCCTCGTTCCGGTAGACATGCGATGGATTGGCCACCGTGCTGGTTTCGCCGTCGCCGAAGTCCCACTGGAACGTGTACGGCTCGAATCCGCCGGAGACCTTCGAGACGAACGACAGAGGTTTGCCCTCATCGACGACGCGGCTCTCGGCGTTGAAGTCCACCGACAGGACGGCCTCCCTGAGGAACACCTCGATCAGCGACGACGCCGAGGTCTGCTCCAGGTAGCGGATGCGCCCGTCGAGCCGCTCAATCTCGCCGCGGACGCGGGACAGCTCCCGCTGCACACCGAGAAGCTCCTCGACTGAGCCGGCCTTCTGGAGCAGCGCAAGAAGCTGTTCCTCGGTACGCTGCAGATTGCGCCGCTGTGCCGTGAGGTCGACGTACTCCTCGGTCACATCGGTGCTGGAGGTGTTCTCACGCACAACTTCGACCGCGAGACCGCGAAGCGCGGCCAGGGCGCTGTCAAACCGGTCGGCGTCGACCCTCACGACCACCGTGCCGTACGTTCTGCCGCCGTCCTCATACAGTGACGAGGAGACCACGTGCCCGTCGAAGGCAGCCGCAATCCGGCCGATCTCTTGCGCCGCAGCCGTGACGTCGTTGACGACCAGCTCCATGGAGCCGTTGCGCACGATCATGCGATCCGGCATGGAAATGGAGCCGTCGGTCGGCTTCTCAGGTGTGTGGCCGTTGGCCGTCGACGGGAGGCCGGGTGCAGTGGTCGGCATCGGCGCACCGGGGACATAGCCGCTCTGCTCGTCAGCTTCGGACCAGCCACCGGGATAGCCCGGGGCGACCTGGCTCGGCGCCGCGCATCCAGCCATCCCGGCTGCCAGCAACGCCAGTAACAGAAGACACAACAGCGGACTCACCATTCTGTGCTCGCGCCAGCGTTTCATCATGTGTTACCTCCCCGCGCACGGGCCGCGCCCGCGCGCCGTGCCGCTATTTCTCCGCAACCGCGATGAGCATGCCGCTCAGGTCCTTGTCGTAGGGCTGGAACTCGTAGCTACCGTAGAAGGCATACCGGCGAAAGCCGACTCCTCGCAGCGCACCCTCGATATCGTCGCGAAGGAAGACCCGATTGTAGCGGATGCTCCAGACCTGCATGTCCTTTCGGGCCGGGTCGTGGAACAGGTCCACCACATTAAAGCGGGCTCCGTGCTCGAAGTAGTCGATGACGAACAGCCGGGTGAAGTCGCCCCGGTTGATCTCCGGGATGAAGCGCGGCTGCTCCCGCCAGGTCCGGTCGCACATGCCGGCGGTGAGCACGAGGATGCCGCCGTCGCGCAGCACTCCACGCATGCTCGAGAAGGCGCGACGCAGCTCAACTTCATCCGGCATCTCGAAGAAGGCGGAGGAGAGGCAAACGACCGCGTCGAACTCCTTCGCGAAGTTCAGGGGCAGCTCACGGTAGTCGATCTGATCGAGTGGAACGCTCACGTGGTGCGAGGCGAGATTGCGCTCGGCCTGTGCCAGCATGGCAGCCGAGATGTCCGAGCCGAACACCTCGCATCCGAGGGAGTTGAGGAGGAAGAGGTCGCGCCCCGTGCCGCAGGCGCAGTCGAGCACGGTGCGGACGTGGTGATGAGCAAACAGCGTACGAAAGAACTCGGCCTTCTTCGGGTCATTCTCGTCGAACGGCCCGAAGAACAGGTCGTACCGCTCCGCAAAGCCCTCGTACGGATCCACGGTCTCCACGCAAGTGCTCCGTCCGAGTGAGAATGTAGCAGAAAACAGCGCGGCGGGGACAGGCGAAGCCGCTTCAAAGCGACATCGGCCGGGTCCAGGGGCCGGATTTGACACTCAGCGGGAGAGCACCTACTCTGTATTCTACGTACCCAGTGTACGGAACGGGCGAAGCCGCCGCCTGCGGTCCTCACCCGGAGTGACGCTCCCCTCCCCACAGCAACAGGCAGCTCACTGTGACCCGATTTCGAACAACGACCCGGGAGATGCTCCACCTGGATGCGGCTTCGGCGGTTGGGTCACGATAAGGAGGATGCCCGATGACGACGATGTCACCTGAAGAGGCTCGACAGACCTGCGGCGACGCGGTCGAGCTCGAGCGGTTCATCGGTCAGCGGGACTGGGAGAACGTGCTGAAGAAGCTGCATGACATCAGGGTCGCCGAAGAGGCGGGACTGGTCTGCATGGTGGACCGCAGCCGCACGCTCGAGTTGCTGGCTCAGTTGAGCACGACCGACCTGGCGGAGATGATCGAGACGCTGCCGGACTCGGACGTCTGTCGTTTCTGCGACTCAGTGGACGCGGACACGATGGCGGATGTGCTGGACCAGACTGCGCCGGAACGGGCGGCCCACGTCCTGCGCGAGCTGCCGGAGGAGAGGGCGAAAGAAGTCATAGCCCGCATGGAGGAGAGCAAGGACGTGCTGCCGCTGCTCGCCTACGAGCGGGGCACAGCCGGTTACCACATGTCGCCGCGCTTCGTGGCTCTGGCGCCGGAGATGACGAGCGACGAGGCCATCGCCGCTCTGCGGGCGGAACGGCCGCGGCACGACACCGTGGACGCGCTCTACGTGATGGACAAGCGCGGCAGGCTCCGCGGCACGCTGACGCTGCGCCAGCTCGTGCTGGCGCGCAGCAACGCGCGCCTGCGCAACGTGATGGAGAAGAAGGTAGTGACCGCCCGTCCCGACCTGGATGAGCGCGCTTGCGTACGACTGATGGAGGACAACCGCATCTCGTCGCTGCCGGTGGTCGACAGAGACGGGCACCTGCTCGGCGTCATCACGCTGCGCCAGTTGCTGCACGTCACGCAGGAGCAGGCCACCGCCGACATGTACCACCTGGTCGGCCTGAGCGAGACCGAACGGCTTTCCCGTCCGCTGCGTGTCTCAGTCAGGCGGCGTCTGCCCTGGCTGGTGATGAGCCTGGGCTTCGCGCTGCTCTCCGGCCTGGTCGTGAACGCGTTCCAGTCCACCATCGCGGCTGCGGTCGCGCTGGCCTCCTTCCTGCCGCTCATCTCAGCCATGGGCACAAACTACGCCCAACAGGTGGCCACCATTTTCGTGCGCGGACTGGCGACGGGCGAGTTGCGTCAGCCTCTGGTCAGGAGAGCCGTGACGCGTGAGGCCGTCCTGGGCATCATCAACGGGGTGGTGGTGGCCTCTGCCTCCGGCATCGTCGCCTACCTGTGGATGTGGAAGCTCCGGCTGGCCCTCATCTTCGGCGTGTCCATGTTCCTCACGCTGGCCCTTGCGGCATTCCTGGGCGCCATAACCCCGCTGCTGCTGAAACGCTTCCGCGCCGACCCGGCGCTCGGCTCCAGCGTGCTGCTGGCCACGGCGACAGACGTCACCGGCTTCGTCTTTCTCCTGGGCATCGCCGCGACCCTGGCCGGTTTTCTCGCGGTCGGATGACGAGAATCTCCTGCATCCGCTCGTGCACTGATTTGACAACTCATGTGAAGAAGTCTAACATGGCATCCGCCAGCCTGAGAGGCTGGGAGAAGCACGTCATGGAAACCAAGAATCGGCACGGCGCCAATCGACACCAGCGAACTGCAATGACGCCCTGCGGAGGCACACCGGGGGCATGAGGAGTCCCGTTGACCGAACGTCGCGGAGCGGACTCCTCGGTTCCCGGGGGGTCCGCAGTCTTTTTCGCGACGAAATGGTCGCCGGTGCCTAACCTCCAGCCGTGCTTTGACGTTATATGGAAGGAGGAGTTGAGAGATGGAAAGTACAACCAGGATCGAGCCCGATGACGAACTCGAGCCTGTCGATGACGTCCTGACGCCTGACGAGGAGGTCGAGGCAGTAGAGCACGACGCCCCCGCCGAGATGGACGACGATGAGTTCTCGGCGATGGTAGGCACGCGCGACTACGAGTCCTCGGCCGACATCGAGCAGATGTGGATGCGCGAGATAGGCAGCGTTCCCCTTCTGAGCAACAAGGCGGTGGGGGACCTGGCGAGAACGGTGGAGGAAGGCGAGGTTCTCAACGAGATAGAGGGCGCCTTCCAGTCCGAGAAGGGCATCGCTCCCGATAGCCCGCACATGGTGCTCGAGATGCTTCGCCGGCTCATCGAGCTTGACCGTGTCGTATCCGTGATGGCGCTGCACGCGGGCGTCTCGCCCAGGAAGGGTCTTCTGGCCACTGTCACCGACCCGGGCTTCCGCGCTCTGAGCGACGCCATTTACAGCAAGGAACTGCTGGACGATGTCATGCCGGTGGCGGGCGGCAAGGCGGAGCTGGAGCACGCCGTGAGAGAGTTGTCAGTCGCGCCGAGGCTGCTGCCGCACGAAGTGATAGAGCTTGCGGGAGCCGCGAAGAGGTCTCCCGACCTTGCGGCCACGATGGCGCTCGAGAGCTTCCAGGTCGGACTCTACGAGATGGAATCGGCGCTTGACCGCCATCTCCGCGGCATCAAGACACAGGCGAAGTCAGCGCGCGACCAGCTTGTGCAGGCGAACATGCGCCTTGTGGTCAGCGTGGCCAAGCGCCACCTGAACTGGGGACTGCCGCTGCTTGACCTGGTGCAGGAAGGCGCTGTCGGCCTGATGCGGGCCGTGGAGAAGTTCGAGTACCGCAAGGGCTACCGCTTCAGCACGTACGCCACGTGGTGGATCATGCAGGCGGTGCGCCGGGCGGTGGACGAGCAGGGGAGAATGATACGCATCCCGGTGCACATGGCCGAGAAGATGCACAAGCTGAACCGCACGCGCCGCGACCTGACGATGTCGAGCGGTCGCCAGGCGACCACGGAGGAGCTGGGCGAGGCGATGGATGCATCGCGGGAGTTCGTCGAGATGCTCGACGACCTGCAGCACATCCAGCCGCTGTCGCTCGACCTGCCGGTCGGTGAGGATGGCGACACCTCCCTCGGCGACCTGGTCGAAGACGAGTCTTCGCCGGCGCCGGAGGAAGTAGCATCCGGGAGCGTGCTGCGCGAGCAGATACGCGAGATGCTGAAGGAACTGCCCGACCGGGAGCGGAAGATCATCGAGCTTCGCTTCGGCCTTGTGGACGGCCGGGAGTGGACACTGGAAGAGGTCGGCCGGACGATGAACCTGACGCGCGAGCGCATCCGCCAGCTCGAGAAGGGCGCGCTGCGCAAGCTGCGCAAGCCGAGCAGGGCGCGCCGGCTCGTGGGCGCACTCGACTAGGGCGACTCGTTCACCAGGAATCACGGAGGGCGGCCAGACGGCCGCCCTCTTGCTGTTCGTGGGAGAGGAGTGACGGCTGGCTTAGCTTCGTGGTTCCGCCGTGAGTAGCCGAGCGAGCCGGTCAAGCCGCGGGTCGTCGCCGATGAGGGCGAGCATGTTCCGCCGCACGCGCTCCTGCATCTCGGTCTCGTCCACGCCGTGTGTGACGGCCAACGCCTGAAGCACGGTCCTCAGGAGGTCGGGCATGGCCGGCTCTCCGAAGACCCACTGCGGGCCGCCCGGGTTGTCCGTCTCAGTGAGAAGCTGAGTCAGAGGCACCTCGCGGGCGATGGCCTGGATCGCCTCCGAGGAAAGCAGCTCACAGCCGAAGGTGAAGTGGTAGCCGCGGGCTATCATGCGGCGCAGCGGTTCGGCAGGCCCCGAGTACCAGTGGACAATGGCGCGGCGGATGTCGTAGCGCTCGAGCAGTTGCACGACCTCGTCCTCGGCGCCGGACGTGTGCAGGTTGACGACCTTGTCCTGCTCGCGGGCCGCCGAGAGGAAGAACTCCAGGACTCTCTCCTGCGAGTCGTACAGCGAGGCGTCGCGCACGTTCCGGAAGTCGAGCCCTATCTCGCCGAACATCGGGCTGGCGTCCAGGTCAGGCTCCAGGTCGTCAAGCAGCGTCACGAAGTGCTGAGCATTCCATGGATGGACCCCGAGCGTCGCCAGCACCCAGGGCGACCGCTCCTGTATCCTCAGCGCGTGCTCGTACGCCTGCGGCGCCATGGCTGTGCTGATGGTCGCGATGCGCAGCTCCTCGAGCTGGTCGAGCACGACGCCCAGCCACGTGTCCGGGTACTCATCGAGATGGGCATGGGCATCGACGTACAGAGGTCGACAGGCGCCGCGTTCATCCATGCCGCCTATTGTGTCGGCGGCGCGGCGGCGCGTCAAGGCTTCCGGCGCTCAGGCCACGGATCCGACACGGGCCTGCCGCCGGTTCACCCCCTGTGCCACAATAGGAGTGATGCGGACGCGCGGGAGGCGGGACATGACACTGAGAAGCGATGTACTGAGGAAGAACGCACCGGAGACGCTCTCGCTCTACCTCTCGGGGGGCTTCACCGAGGGAGACTACCGCAAGCCACTCATACTGGTGCACTCGACCTTCGGCCAGTCGCACTCCGGCAGCTACCACCTCGACCGGCTGGTGAAGCAGACGACGCTCGGCATCCACGAGTCGGGCGGGACTGCGTTCAGCTACACCACGACGGACCTGTGCGACGGCGTGGCCATCGGCCACGACGGCATGAACTACGTGCTCCCGTCCCGCGAGTTCATGGCCGGCATGATAGAAGCGTACGTCCAGGGGCACGCCTTCGATGCGGCTGTGCTGACGGCGAGCTGCGACAAGGCGGTCCCCGCAGCGCTCATCGCTGCGGCCCGGCTGAAGGACGAGATTCCGCTGGTCATCCTCCCGGGCGGCTCGGGCGGCATCGGGAGCTGCTACCTGCTGAGCGGCGACATCGGCGCCTCCTTCGCGCGGGTGGAGGCCGGCCTGGAGCCGCCGGAGCGCCTGCTGCACGTACAGCGGCACTCCTTGCCGTGTGAAGGCGCGTGCCAGTACATGGGTACGGCATCCACCATGCAGGTGATGGCCGAATCGCTCGGGCTGGCGGCGCCGACCTCGGCTCTCGCACCAGCCAACGAGCGTTATGTCCTCGACCACGCGCGCGAGGCCGGACATATCGCCATGGCGCTGCTGCAGCGCGGGCTGAAGACCAGGGACATCCTGAGTGAGGCGTCACTGCGAAACGCGGTGGTCGTCCACCAGGCGACGGGAGGCTCCTCCAACGCGCTCTTGCACCTGCCGGCCATCGCCGCGGCCGCAGGACTCCCGTTCGACGTGAGGCTGTTCGACGAGCTGGGGCAGAAAACACCGTACCTGACGAACCTGCACTCGGCAGGAGAGTACGCCTCGCGCCAGTTCTGGTACGCCGGTGGCGTGCAGCGGGTCATCAGCCTGCTCGCAGGCAGCGGACTGCTGCAGATGGATGCCCTTACCGTGACGGGGAAGACGCTGGCTCAGAACCTGGAGGACGTGAAGGCGTCCGACTTCTTCCAGGCCGGCGAGGGGTATCTCTCCAACTACGCCACGCGTGACGGCTCACGCAGCCTACGGCGCAGCGACGTCATCCGCGACCCGTCGGACCGCCACAACACCTTCGGCTCAGTAGCCATCCTCAAGGGCAACCTTGCGCCCGAGGGGGCGGTGTTCAAGTACAGCGCGTGCGACCCGGCGATGTACGAGCACCGGGGACGCGCGGTCGTCTTCGAGAGCGAGGAGGATTGCTTCGCGGCAGTGACCGGCCTGAAAGTGGAGCCGGGCGAGGTGCTCATCGTGCGGAACGAGGGACCCGCCTCATGCGGCATGCCGGAGCTGTTCAACACGAGCGCCGCCATCGTCGCCATTCCGCAGTACCGAAGCTCCATCGCGCTGGTGACCGACGGGCGCTTCTCAGGAGCCACGGCCGGGCCGGTCATCGGCCACATCTCGCCCGAAGCGGTCGCCGGTGGACCGATCGCGCTCGTCGAGAGCGGCGACACGATTGAGATAAGCCTCTCGAAGCGCTCGCTGAACATAGTCGCCGTGCGGGAAGGGCTCACCACCGGCGGCGAGGTAGCACGCATCCTGGCGCAGCGACGCGCCGCCTGGCGCCGCCCGCCGCGACGCTACACCAGCGGCATGCTCGGAGCCTACACCGCCCTCGCGGTCTCGCCGATGCAAGGGGCTTACATGGCCTCCGGGCAGCCTCCGGCGTGACCCGCGGTGGAATCCCGGATGCCGCCCCTCGGCTGCGGACCGACTCGCGCCGGAGAGAGTTGACTTCCGGAAGACGCCGGATTACGCTCCAGGCCTCATAGATGACGCCGGCTCCCCCCGGCGCCTGCAGTGTCGCCAGCACTCCTCCGGGTATGACGGTCCGCGGCGGAAAGCCGCGGCCTGGCAGCTACCATCCGGACGCAGTGGCAGCACGACCGTCCGGGTCGAGGCCGAAGAGGCCGGGGACCACCTCGGCTGCCCTTCGGGCGTTGGACAGGAGGTGCACGTGGAGACACAGGACTACGCCTCGTTTCGACTGCGGGCCGACGTCATCGACAGGGGCCTGTGCCCCCTCTGCGGCGGCTGTGCCGCAGGGTGTCCCTACCTCGGACAGCAGCGCGGTCGCATCGTGCAGCTTGACTGCTGCACGCTCGTCGAAGGGAGCTGCTATCGCAACTGCCCTCGCACGCTCACCGACCTCGACGCGCTGAGCCGGGCGGTCTTCGGCGAGCCGTTCAGCGCGGATGATATCGGCATCGTCAAGAACGCCTACGTGGCGCAAGCAACCGATCCGGAGACGCGGTCGGCCGCAGGCGGAGGCGGCGCAACCGCCGCGCTGCTCCGCGCCGCTCTCGCGGCCGGCGCCATCGACGCGGTTGCCGGGACCGGCGTCGACGGCGAGGGGCACGAAGGGCTCCTCCTCAGGAACCTCGCCGTCTCATCGAAGGTCGCGGGCATGCCAGCCCCCCTGTTGCTGACTGACCCCGCCACGGTCGTCTCCCATGTCACGGCGCCGCACCGGTTCGCCCGCGTGCTGGCCGCGTTCAACGGATTGCCGAAGGAGAGCACGTCCCGGCTGGGCATGGTTTGCCTCCCGTGTCAGACGGCATCGCTTCGCAAGCGCCTGCCCAATCCGGCGGAAAGCCGGGTCGACGCGCGGAACGTGCGCCTGCTGGTCGCCGAGTCCTGCGCCACGAAGCGCTGGCTCGAACCGGGCGAGGTCCGGCAGAGCGCCAACAAGGCCTGCAGCTACTGCTGGGACCTGACGGGCGAGCTGGCAGACATCTCGGTCGGCTCCGGCCGCGGGCAGCAGGACTGGAACACGGTCCTGGTCCGCACCGCCGCAGGACAGGAGGCGTTTGAGGCGGCGCGCAAGGCCGGCGCCATCGAGGTGAAGCCGCTTCCACCCGAGAGTCTGGCGCAGGAGAAGAAAGCCTCGCACGACAAGAAGGTGCGGGCAGTGCGGAACCTGACGGCGCTGACCGGCTCGAAGACCGACCTCGCATACCTGGGTCTGCCGGGCCGGATAGTCGATGCACTGCAGGGGGACTCATGAGCACCCGCTCTGCCCGCATCCGCACGCAGAGCGCTGTGAAGGAGGACAGACATGGAGGGTATTGACGTCAATGCCCCCGGGACCACGCAACTGCTGATGGGCAACGAGGCAATCGTCCGGGGAGCGCTGGAGGGAGGCGTCGGCTTCTCGGCGCAGTATCCCGGCACTCCGTCATCGGAGGTGCTCTCGGTCATGGCCTCGGTCGCCAGGAACCTGCGCATCCATACCGAGTGGTCGGTCAACGAGCTGGTGGCCGCCGAGGCTGCGGCCGGCGCATCGTTCGCCGGCATTCCGGCGCTCTCGGCGATGAAGCAGAACGGCGTCAACGTCATCTCGGACTTCCTGGTGAACGTAATCATGACAGGTACCGGCACGGGCGGGCTGGTGCTGGTCACCGGAGATGACCCGTCGGCGATATCGAGCTCGAACGAGGAGGACTCCCGCTGGATCTGCAAGTGGATGGACATGCCGCTGCTGGAGCCCTCGACCGCGCAGGATGCCAAGGACATGGTCAAGTGGGCCTTCGAGATTTCGCGGCTGGTCGACAACCCTTGCTTTGTCCGCGAGACGACGAGGCTGGCCCACACGCGCGGCAAGGTCATGCTGGGTGAGTTGCCGACAGAGCGGAAGACCGCGTACTTCCCCGACGTCTGGGACATGTGCAAACCGGCGAAGAGCCGGTTCACCTCGGGTCCGTTCGGCATCCTGCACCACCAGGCGCATGAGAGACTGAAGAGGGTTGTGCCCGTCTTTGAAGCATCGGCGTTCAACACGTACGAGGGGCCGGAGAAGCCCGAGTTGCTCATCATCACGTCCGGTGTCTGCTACCTGTACTGCCAGGAAGCAATTGCCATGTTGGGACTGGGGAACAGGGCCGGTATCTTCCGGCTCGGCACCACGTGGCCGCTGCCGGAGCAGGCTGTTCGGAAGCAGCTCGAGCGGACATCGAATGTGCTGTTCGTCGAGGAGATAGATCCGTTTATCGAAGGCAGCGTCATGGAGTTCGCCGCGAGCCTGGGCGCGTCGCTGCCGCCGAAGACGTATCTGGGCAAACGTTCGGGGCACATCCCGTCGTGGGGCGCGCTGAGCACGGACCTCGTGGCACAAACGCTGGGCTCTATCCTGAACGTGCCCTACAAGGTAGCCGGCAGGGATGCCGCCTACTCCGAGGGCCTGAAAGAGGCCACGAAGATGGTGCCGCCGAGGGCCATCAACCTCTGCCCGGGTTGCCCGCATCGTGGCTCCTACTGGATATTCAAGAACGCCCTTTCGATCGATGGCCGGCACGGTCTGGTGGCGGGCGACATCGGCTGCTACTCGCTGGGTTTCATCGGCGCCGGCTTCTTCCAGGAGCGGACGATGCACTGCATGGGCGGCGGCATCGGCGTGGCCAACGGACTGGGGAACCTGAAGGAGTTCGGTTTCAACCAGCCGGTGCTCGCCATCGCCGGCGACTCGACCTTTTTCCACGCCTGCATCCCGGCGCTCGTGAACGGCGTGTACAACAAGGCCAACTTCATCTTCGCGATACTGGACAACTCGGCCACGGCGATGACCGGCTTCCAGCCGCACCCCGGCGTCGGACGGGCCGCCACGGGCGACCCCGCGCCGCGCGTGGACATGGAGGCGCTGTGCCGCGCGCTGGGTGCGCGGGTTGAGGTGTGCGACCCGTTCGACCTCGAGGGCAGCACACGCGTGCTGCTCGACATGATGGCCGACGAGTCAGGCGGCGCCAGGGTGCTCATCATGCGGCGCACCTGCGAGCTCGTGCGGGCGCGCCGGGACAAGGGACGGCCATACACGATGCGCGTGAACCCGTCCGTCTGCGCGGGTGACTCCTGCGGCTGCAACCGGCTGTGTATCCGCGTGTTCGGCTGCCCCGGACTCATCTGGGACAAGGAAGCCGGGAAGGCAAAGATCGACGAGGCCATCTGCACCGGTTGCGGTCTCTGCGCCGACATCTGCCCGCAGAGAGCCATCGAAAGGAAGGCGGCATGAAGGAGCTCACGAAGGAGCCGTTGAATCTCATCATCGGAGGGGTCGGCGGGCAGGGCAACGTGCTCATGGCTCAGCTTGTCGGCCAGGCGCTGGTGCAGCGCGGCTTCACGGCCAGCGTTGGTGACACGTACGGGGTGTCGCAGCGCGGCGGTCCGGTCGCCAGCCACGTTCGCATCTCGCACGACCGGTCCTACGGTCCACTCATACCTGCCGGACAGGCCGACGTCATCCTGACGCTCGAGCCGGCGGAGGCGCTGCGGCTGCTGTCAGAGCTGGGCAGCCCTTCAACCGTTGTCGTCACCAACTCACGCCCGGTGTATCCGCCCGACGTGAGCAGCGGGCGCGCGACCTATCCATCTCTGGAGGACCTGTTCGGCGCGCTGAAGCGCTACTCAGCGGGGTGCACGGTCGTGGATGCCAGCGCGGCGGCTCTCGCCATGGGCGACCCCATCTTCACGAACATCGTGATGCTCGGCGTCCTGGTGGGCGCCGACGTTGCGCCGCTGGAGCGGCAGGACATGGCCGACGTGCTGACCGAGCGTTTCAAGGGCCCGGTGCTCGAACGCAATCTGGAGGCTCTCGACAGGGGCATAGGACTCGTGCGCGCAGCGCGCACGGCCGGCAAACCGTGAGGATGCAGGAGTAAGCCTCAGGTCGCAAGAGAAGACAAGCGAATAGACCGGGCGAACGCGGCGCGTGCTTGACAAGGGAATATCTCCGGCGTACACAAGGATGGCTACGAACCCAGTGTGACACTCCGGTGTGGAGGCAGTGGCAGCATGCAGACAGAGTGAGCGTTGCACCAGGTCAGTGCTCAGAAGCGCTCCCCCTTCGGCGCCCTCTCCGTGGACAGCCTCGCAGTGTCGGGCAGGTCGATGGCATGGCTACGTGGCCTCCCGTGGTGCTATCTGCAAAGG
>Ga0209609_10000797_pt1 | contig 18506 bp, 13 predicted proteins | sample LakKivw325mmetaG_FD_184136 | JGI IMG/M metagenome (GOLD analysis project Ga0209609, IMG submission 184136) | Anoxic lake water microbial communities from Lake Kivu, Rwanda to study Microbial Dark Matter (Phase II) - Lake Kivu water 325m metaG... | ecosystem: Environmental > Aquatic > Freshwater... | reverse complement strand
ATAATATATATAGAAAAAATTCTTAAAATAAAAAAGTAAAATATGGTAAAATATGAAATAAAAGAGAGAGGTAAAAATGATTAGGGTAAAAATTTCTGGAGTAGCCATAGACCCGGTGACGAAAGGTTTTGTGGTAATTTTAAAAGATGAAACTGAGACAAGGTGGCTTCCTATTTGGATAGGACCTTATGAAGCGAAGATGATTTCTTTAGCTTTAGAAAAAATTAAGCCAATAAGACCTTTACCCCATGATTTAATAAAAAATATCTTAGACTCCCTATCTATGATTGTTACCAGAGTAGTAATTAGTAATATTAAAGAAAACACATATTTTGCCATTATCAAATTAAGATTAGATCATACAGAAAAAGAAATTGATGCCAGACCAAGTGATGCTATTGCTTTAGCTTTAAGAGCAAATGCCCCAATTTATGTAACTGAAGAAGTTTTAGATAAAGCGTCCACAGAGAAAATCACCTTAGAAAATGAAAAGGAAATAGAGCTTGCCAAATTAAGAGAAAAAATGCAAAGAGCAGTAGAAGTAGAAAATTATGAAGAAGCAGCTAAATTACGAGACCAGATTAGAAGCTTGGAGAAGAAATAATTTTTTCTTTCTTTTGTTTTCCCCGAAAAATATTAAAAATGTTAGATGAGATGAAAGGGAGAAATAAGATATGAGGTGAATAAAATGATTAAATTTGATAAGTTTACTATAAAAGCCCAGGAATCAATTGGTGAAGCTCAACAGATGGCCAATAGTTATAACCATCAGGAAATAAGAGAAGAGCATCTTTTATTAGCTCTAATTAACCAGAAGGAAGGAGTTGTTCCTTCCATATTACAAAAATTAGAAGTTAACTTGGAAGAAATCAAGGTTAAATTAGAAGGGATATTAGAAAGTATCCCCAGGGTATATGGTGATTCTGGGGGACAGCAATATATAAGTAGTGATTTAAATGCTGTACTTGATACTGCTTTACAAGAAGCCAGAAAAGTAAAAGATGAATTTGTAAGTACTGAACATTTATTAATAGCTTTATCTGAAACAAAGGGAAGCAGAGTCGGTGATTTATTAAAAGAAAATGGAATTACTAAAGATAGAATCTATCAGGCTTTAGTAAATATTCGAGGTAGTCAGCGGATAACTGATCAAAATCCAGAAGAAAAGTATCAGGCTTTAGAAAGATATGCTCGTGATTTGACCGAGTTAGCTAGAAGAGGAAAACTTGATCCAGTAATTGGTCGAGATGATGAAATTCGAAAGGTTATGCAAGTACTTTCCCGACGCACTAAAAATAATCCTGTTTTAATTGGTGAACCGGGAGTGGGCAAAACAGCAATTGCTGAAGGTTTAGCTCAGAGAATTGTGAGCGGAGATGTTCCAGAAGGATTAAAAAATAAGAGGATACTGGTATTGGATATCAGCTCAATGGTGGCTGGTGCAAAGTATAGAGGAGAATTTGAAGATCGTTTAAAAGCTGTTTTAAAGGAGATTGAACAGGCCAAAGGAGAAATAATTGTATTTATAGATGAACTCCATACTTTAGTGGGGGCAGGTGCTGCAGAAGGGGCAATAGATGCTTCTAATATGTTAAAACCAGCTTTAGCTCGTGGAGAATTACATTGTATAGGAGCTACTACTTTAAAGGAATATCGAAAATATATTGAAAAAGATGCTGCTTTGGAACGTAGATTTCAACCTGTGTTAATTAGAGAGCCTTCAGTAGAAGATACTATTGCTATTTTAAGAGGATTAAAAGAAAAATATGAAGTGCATCATGGGGTAAGAATAAAAGATTCTGCTTTAGTTGCAGCAGCTATCTTATCTAATAGGTATATTTCAGATAGATTTTTGCCCGATAAAGCAATTGACTTAATAGATGAAGCTTCTTCTCGATTAAGGATAGAGATCGACAGTATGCCTGTAGAGATAGATGAGGTAGAAAGAAAAATTATTCAATTAGAAATAGAAAAACAGGCTTTAAAGAAAGAAAAAGATTCTATTTCTAAAGAACGTTTAGATAAAATTGAAAAGGAATTAAGTACACTTAAAGAAAAAAGAGACAGTATGAAGTTAAAGTGGAAGAATGAAAAAGATGCCATACAGAGAATTCAAAAAATAAAGAGTGAAATTGAAAAGATTAAAACAGAAGCTGAAAAAGAGGAGAGGAAGGCTAATCTTAGTCGAGTAGCAGAATTAAAATATGGTATACTACCTCAATTGCAAAAAGATTTGGAAAAAGAGAATAAAAAGTTAGCCTCTTTACAAAAAGGGCAAAAAATGCTTAAAGAAGAAGTAGATGAAGAGGATATTACTGATATCGTTTCTAAATGGACTGGTATACCAGTTGGTCGTTTAATGGAAGAAGAAGCCAATAAATTAGTGAGAATGGAAAATGTACTTAAAAAGAGAGTGGTAGGCCAAGATGAAGCAATTAGGTTAGTTTCTAACGCGATAAGAAGATCCAGAGTAGGTATAGCTGATCCGAACAGACCAGTAGGTTCTTTTATCTTTATGGGTCCAACCGGAGTTGGTAAAACTGAGCTGGCTCGCAGTTTAGCTGAATTTTTATTTAATGATGAAAATGCTTTAGTACGAATCGATATGTCTGAATATATGGAAAGACATAGTGTAGCTCGATTTATTGGAGCTCCACCTGGTTATGTAGGATACGAAGAAGGAGGACAACTTACTGAGATGGTCAGACGTCGACCTTATTCGGTAATTCTTTTTGATGAAATTGAGAAAGCCCATCAAGATGTTTTTAATATTCTCTTACAGATTTTAGATAATGGTCGGCTAACCGATGGACAGGGCAGGGTAGTGAATTTTAAAAATTCTATCCTGATAATGACTTCTAATATTGGAAGTCAATGGATATATGAGATGAATAACAACAATAGAGAAGTAATAATGCAAAAAGTAAACGATTCACTCCGAGAACATTTTAAACCAGAATTTTTGAATAGAATCGATGAGATAATTGTCTTTAATAATTTAGATAAAGAACAGATTTTAAAGATTGTGGATATCCAGATTAATATTTTGAAGAAGAGGTTGGAGAGCAAGAAAATAGATTTAGAAATTACTACTCGAGTAAAAGGATTTTTAGCGGACAAGGGATATGATCCTCATTATGGGGCTCGTCCTTTAAAGAGAACTATTCAAAAATATATTCAGGACCCCTTAGCCTTACAAGTTTTAGAGGATAAATATAAAGAAGGGGATAAATTAAAAGCTGATTTAGATGAAAAAAATGAAAAAATAATTTTTAAGAAATTGTAAATTTAATTTAGACAAGCGAGATGATAGTCCTACTAAGAAAGTTCTCAAGTGAGTTAAAAATAGTATCTTATATTTAGTTCCTAACCATTAAATGAATAAATAAATAGCATGGACGCAAGATAAGCTATAATGAGTCTTTGGTAACCATTATTTACCGTATTATTTTATGGAATATCTAGATAGTAAATATTTATTCGGGAAACTCCACAATCAATTTCTATCTCTGTTTTGAATTCTGAGTTATCATAATTGTTGGATATATATGTATCGTTTCTTTTAATAAAATCGTCAAGGTTTTTAATAGCAATTCCTGAATCAATATTAAGTATTGCTCCCACCTCTTTAGGTATGGTAATATCAATATTAGATGCTCCCGCATTTATAATTATTTTAGAATTATATTTAGGAACAACCAAGTTAATATTACTTGCTCCACTTTCAATATAAAGATTTTCTACTTTAAACCCTGATAAGTTACTATCCATATTGATAGCGCCCATTTTAATAGATAGATTATATATTATTTGATTATTTAATTTTAATTCCCAATTATTTTTAATATTATTAGAAATTCTTTTTTTTGTTACTGGTGAATGATAAATAATGATATTGGCTTCTTTTTCAGTACGGGAGAATTTTTCAAAAGGTTCAAATTCTTTATATCGATATTGAGAAATGCATTCATAAAGTAGGGGGGTAGATTCGTTTAGGGTAAGTTTACCCACGTCAAATTTTAATTCAATTGAAGCTTTTTCGATTTTAGGGGATTCTTTAACTTCGGGAGTTACTTCTGTTTCTTGAACTGATTCGACTTCTGGAGCTGTTTCAGTCTCAGAGGGTGTTTTAACTTCCGGAACTATTTCAGTTTCCGGGGCTTTTTGAACTTCGACGACTATTTCTCGACTTAGGGTTTTTACTTCACTTACTATTTCTCCTTCAAAATTAATTCCCATATAAATTGCTCCAGCTCCTAACATAATTGCCAGTAATATAATTAGTGGTCCTAAAAAAGAAAGGCTCTTTCCTCTTAAAATTAAAGATAAACCTAAACTTACTAAAAGTAGAGGCCAGAGTTTAAATATATTTGACCATACAGACCATTCTAATATTCCAAAAGTATTGGATAAGAAGATTATTCCTATAAGTATTAGAGTTAAACCTTTAATTATTTTATTTGCTTTCATTTTTTTCACCTCGATTTTATTTTATTAGTCGTTAGTGAATAGTGAATAGTCGATAGTAGAACAGGTTTTTTACCTCTTTTGCTAAAGAACTATTCACTAACGAATGTTTTTTTATTCGCTAAACGCTATACGCTCAACGCTATCATACAAGATACGATTTCATTCTTTTTTAGTAAGATTTGACCAGGAATTAGCAATTAAAAGGTCTATTAATCTTTGTTGGTCAGATAAATATTCGGGGTTTAGGCTTAAGGCAATTTCTCCTTCTCTTACGGCATTTTCATAATCTTGACTGCGGTAATAGGATAAGCCTAATTTATAATGTGCTTCAGAAAGGATATAATTTGAGTCTGCTAATTGTAAGGCAAGTTCATAGTTTTGATAAGCGTTTTGGAGCTCTCCCGCATTATAATGCATATCACCTATTTCAATAAAGGCTTGAGCAAAATTATCAAAAGTAAAATCTTCGATGTATAGCGGGTAAAATCTTTGGGATAATACCTTTTCCATTATGGCCTGTTCGTATTCTTTGCCTTTTAGATTAATAAGTCCTAATCGGTAATGTGCTATAGCGATCGACCGTTTATCTTCGCTAAATTGAGTAACTTTATTATAGGCAGATATCGCTTGATCAATGTTCCCTATACTACTATAATAATCACCTAAATTTAAATAACCAGCAGCACTTTTTTTATAAGCCAGAAAATTATCTAGAATATCAGGACTGGATTTAAGTTTACCTAATTTTATGTATGATTCTGTAGCTTCAATTAATTGATCATTATCCTGATAGATCTGGGCTAATTCTGAAATAAGCTTGTCATTTTGAGGAATAAGTTCAACAACTTTTTCGTATTCCTTGATTGCTAAATCATACTCGAGCGAATTTTTATATATTATCCCTTTTACATAATAAGCAAAGGCATTATTTGGGTCATCAATAATAATTTGAGATAGTTTAGTAAGTGCTGATTCCTTTTCCCCTAGTTTGTATAAAGCATAACTTTGATTTATCCTGGCTAATATATTAGTTTTATCTATATTTAAAGCTTTTTCGTATTCTTTTTCAGCGGGTTCATATAGATCCAATGAACAATAAAAATTACCCATATTAATATAGATGAAGGTATCAGGTTTTGCTTCTTTGCTTTCTATAATTTTTTGTAGTAATTTTTCTGTCTCGTAGTTAGCGGAGGCAGTAGTGGCAAAAAAGATTATAAAAAAAATTAAAAAAATTACTAAATTTACTTTTAATTTATTTTTATGCATATATATCACCCTTTCTTTTTTAATATATGATATCTTTCTAAAAAACCAAAAAAATTTACCAAAAGAATTTTTACTTAATATTTATATATTCAACATTATTTTTAAAAATCCTCTTTTTTAATAAAAATATTTTTGACTTATTCTTATTATTTCATTTCTGTACCAAATTCTTTTAATTTTTTAGCAAATTCAGTTAATTTTTTATCAACTAAATAATTTACTGTATCTTCTTCAAAAGTTCCATCATTTTTTCTTTCCCCGGCTTTTACTCCGGTTAATATTTCAATCCCCTGGTCAATGGTTTTTACCGGGTAAACATGAAATTTTCCTTCTTTTATCGCTTCTACCACATCTTTTCGTAACATTAAATCTAAAATATTAAGAGCAGGTATGATTACTCCCTGAGTTCCAGTAAGTGTTTTAGATTTACACACCTCATAGAAACCTTCAACCTTTTGATTTACTCCCCCTATAGGTTGAATCTCTCCTTTTTGATTAATAGAACCAGTGACGGCGATATCTTGTCTTAATGGTAAGTCTGCCAAGCTGGAAAGCAGAGCATAAACTTCTGTAGAAGAGGCACTATCTCCTTCTATGCCACTGTAGGATTGTTCAAAGCAGATACTGGCGCTTACAGTTAAAGGCTTATCTTGAGCATATTTTGCTCTAAGATAACCACTCAAGATGAGTACCCCCTTATTATGGGTTTTACCACTCAAATCAGCTTCTCTTTCAATATTTATTATTCCCGCTCTTCCCATAGAAGTTTTTGCGGTTATACGAGTAGGTTTGCCAAAAGAGTATTCACCCAAGTCATACACGGATAGTCCATTAACCTGTCCAGTCACTGCCCCTTGACAATCAATCATTATAGTCCCTTCTTCTATCATTTCTTGAATCTTCTCTTCTATCAATCGGAGTCGGTCAATTTTTTCAACAATAGCCTTATCTACGTGTGCTTCTTTAATTACAGCACTATTATCAATTTTAGCCCAATAATGTGCTTCTCTTAGAACATCTACTAAATCATTAAATTGAGTAGAAATTTTATTTTGTCTACCCGCTAAACGAATAGCATGCTCAATAACTGCTGCCAAACCACTTTTATCAAATGGTTTTAATTTTTCTCTTCGGCATATATTTTGAACAAAGCAGGCGTATTGAAAGAGACTTTCCTCATCTTTTTTAGTAACGGAGTCAAAATCTGCTTTAACTTTAAATATTTTCTTAAAATCTTCGTCATAAGCATAAAGTAAATAGTAGATAAAAGGATCACCAATCATAATAACTTTTGTATTACATTCTATTGGTTCTGGTTTAAGAGCAGAGGAAGTAAATACATAGAAAGGGTCATAGACTTGTATGTCTATTTTTTTATACAATAATGCTCTCTTTAAGGTTGGCCATACTGCTAGTTCTCTTAGGGTATCTAAAGCATTCAAGATTAAAAATCCTCCATTAGCTCTTAGAAAGGAACCTGCTTTAATTTTAGTGAAATCTGTAGTCCATCGACCAAATTTATCTAAAGTCCTTTCTATCGTCCCAAATAAATTTTTATAAGAAGGAGTTGCCTCAAAGATTACTGGTGAAGTTTTGGTTTCTGAGTTATCTACTATTACATTTACCGAATATTCCATAAAATTGTTTTTGGGAGCAGCTAAAGCTAGCCCGGGGATAATTGGCGTTTCTTTGGCTTCCTCTTTTACTAAAAATTTTTCTATCTTACTTGAGATATTTTCTTTAACTTCAGTTAAATATAAATTTATTTGCTTGTTTTTAAATTTTTCTTTTAATTCTGAGATTAGTTCTTCTACTACAGGAGCAATTATTTTATTATTTAGCGAAGATAACTTTTGCAATAGATTTTTTTCAAGTTCGCTAATCTTTTTAAATATTTCAGTTAATTGAGAAGATAATTCCTCATATTTCTTTTTGATTATTTCAAGGTCTTTCTCGGCAAATTGTTTTTCTTCTACCATAGATTCTAACTTGTCCATATTAATGGGCTTCCCCTCAATTACCGGAACGATTTCTGGTTTAGTATAAATTCCAATTTGTATTTGTACTAGAGTAAAATTTTCTTCTTTAACTTTTTTTTCAAATTCTTTTATTAATTCTTTCTGTTTATTTTTAGATTCTTCTATAAGGGAATTTTTGTTGTTTTGATATCTTTCGCTTTCAAAGATAAGAGGTATCTTTTTTCTTAAAGAGAAAATCATATTTTCCATATCTTTGGCAAATATTTTCCCCTGGCCAGCAGGCAGACTTATTGCCCGAGGCATGTCCGAGTTTTTAAAATTATTAACATAACATTTATCATCAATTTCTACATCATCTCTTTTTCTACCTTCCAATAACATTTTAATCGTAGTACTTCTCCCAGTTCCTGCTCTACCAGTAACAAAAATGTTATATCCTAAATATTCCATTTCTAAACCCAGTTTTATGGCTTTTAAGGCCCGTTCCTGACCCAATATCTTTTTACTGGGTTTTAAATCATTGGTAGTTTTAATATTTAATTTGCTAAGGTCACATTTCCATCTTAATTTTTCTATGGGAATCTCTTCATAATTTACATTTTTTATTTCCAAAAAATATTTCACCTCTTAATTTTTATTTTTCAATTCAAAAATAAAATTAAATTTGTTTTCTAATTTATATAATACTATTTTTTTGAAATAAATTCCTCTTTTTTTTAAAATATTTATAATTAATTTACCGATTACCAATTTTCCTATTCACCAATTCATAGGCAGGCGTCCCCCGTTTTCACGAGGACAAGTTTGTATCTTTTCCTCTCTTTCTTGACTCGATAGTCGATACTTGTTTAGTCGCCTGTCTATTGTTGTAATTTTTAAATAAACAGATATAAAAAAGAAGGGTTTTTAATTATTTTGTAGAATAATTTAATTATAAAAGACGATTTATTTATAGTAATGATCGTCTGTGTAAACTTTGGTGGATTATTAGTTAGATGAAAAGAAGAATAGTATTTTTTTATCTTTTTCTTTCTTTACGCGATAGTGTATACACAATAGGAATTTATTCTGATTCTTAGTTTCTATTATCTTTGCGAGATACGATTCACGAGATACGAGATACGAATTTTATTTAAAGAGAGGTGGCTTACTGATGAGAATTACCCATAAACTCGCTCAAGATATAGTTGATAAAACTATGAATATTTTGGGGAGAAATATTAATATTATGGATGAAAATGGAGTGATTATTGGTTCAGGAGATAAAAGTCGCTTAAATCAGTTTCATGAAGGAGCAGCTCAAGTAATTAAAGAAGGAAAGAAGTTGGAAATTTATTCTAAAGATATAAATCATTTAGTGGGGGCAAAACCAGGAATTAATCTCCCCATAGAATATAATAATAAAATTATAGGGGTAGTGGGTATTACCGGTGAGCCGAATGAAGTTACACCTTTTGGAGAGGTAATTAAAATGACTGTCGAAATGATGTTACAACAAGAATTTTTATTAAAAGAATTACAATTAGAACAACAAGCTCGGGAAAATTTTATTCAAGATATAGTTTCTGGGAGAATTGGAAATGATCTAGATTTATTTATCACTCGTGGACAGATTGTAGGATATGATATTCTAATTCCTCGGGTAGCCCTGGTCATAGATATCTACCAGTTTGGAAAGACTGCCCAAAAAAGTTTTCAGACCTTTAGAGGATTGAAAGAGGGGGAGATTTATTTACAAAGGTTAAAGAATGATGTGGTAAAAACTATTCAAGGAATATTTGTTAATTCGCCCCAGGAAATTGTATCTTACCTAGGGGGGGATAGATTTATAGTTCTAAAAACCATTAATTTAAAAGATTCAGATGAAATATTAAGAGAAAAATTATTTAGTATTGGACACAAAATAAAAAATATCATTTCTCAGAAAATGAAATTTAAAGTAACTATCGGAATCGGAAAATATCATAAAGAAATTTGGGGATTAAGCAAATCATTTAGAGAGGCTACCCAGGCATTAGATGTAGGTACCAGATTAGAAGGGGCAGGAGATATTTATTATATAAATGATTTGGGTATAGGTAGATTATTGGCAGAAATCAGAAAAAATACTCAACGAGAAATTATAAGAAATACTTTTTACTCTACAAAGGATAAAAGAGGAAAAAAAATGAATGAGATATTGCTAGATACTTTGAAGGCCTTTTTTGATAATAATTTAAGCATTTCAAAAACTGCTCAAGCTATTTATACGCATCGTAATACTTTGCTTTATAGATTAAGAAGAATTAAAGAAATAACTGGTTTAGATCCAAAAAAATTTGATGATGCTATGCAGTTAAGAATGGCTTTGAAAATGAAATCATACCAAGGAGATGATAGGTTTAATGAATAGTATTTTCAAAGATATATTAAAATTAAACTAAATATTTGGAGAGTTTGTTCTTATGACTTTTGTGCAATAATTACAATAAATAATTATAAAAAACTATATTATTTATATTATTGCACAAAGGGAATATTATATATGATGGCGTAGTTTTACAATAGTAAATAATTTAAAGCTGTATAAATTCCTAATTGAGGTATAGAAACGATGAAAATAGTAGTAGCACCAGATTCATTTAAAGGTAGTTTAACGGCTTTAGAAGTATCCGATGCAATTGAAAAAGGCATAAGAGAAGTTTTCCCGAAAGCTGAAATTATAAAAATTCCTATGGCAGATGGTGGAGATGGGACAGTTGAATGTTTAGTTAATGCTACCGGAGGAGAGATTTTAAGAGAGAAAGTTATAGGACCTTTGGGAAACGAGATTTTAGCCCATTACGGTATTTTGGGAGATAAGAAGACTGCGGTTATTGAGATGGCTGCTGCCTCAGGGTTAACTTTAGTTCCAGAGAATAAAAGGAATCCATTAATAACTACTACTTATGGAACTGGTCAGTTGATTAAATCAGCATTGAATCAGGGATGTAAAAAGATGATCATTGGTATTGGGGGAAGTGCCACCAATGATGGAGGGGCTGGTATGCTTCAGGCATTAGGGGTTAAATTATTAGATCAAGAAGAAAAAGAAGTAAGTTTTGGGGGAGGAGAACTAAAAAAAATTAACCGGATTGATATAAGCTTTCTGGATAATCGCTTATCCGATACCAGAGTATTAGTCGCTTCAGATGTAAACAATCCCCTTTGTGGACCAATGGGTGCTTCCAGAGTATATGGACCTCAGAAAGGAGCTACTCCAGAAGTAGTAGAAGAGTTAGATAAATCTCTAGTTTATTTTGCAGTATTAATAAAAAGAGATTTAAATAAAGATATAAAAGATATACCAGGGGCAGGAGCAGCTGGAGGTTTGGGAGCTAGTTTAATGGCTTTTTTAAATGCAGAACTTAAGCCAGGTATTGAGATTATGATTGAAGCAGTAAAACTTGACCAAGCTATAAAGGATGCTGATCTGGTTATTACCGGTGAGGGGAAGATTGATAGTCAAACTATTTACGGAAAGGCCCCTATTGGAATAGCTAAAATTGCTAAAAAGTATAATGTGCCAGTAGTTGCTGTGGCGGCTATTATAGAAGAGGATTCTCGAATTTTTCAATCCTACGGAATCGATACCTTGATCAAGGTCAGCGAACCTATAATGAGCTTGACCGACCCTAAAACTAAGAAAGTTCAGCTGATTAAAAAGTGTATAAAACAATTTTTGGAGAAAAAGGCAGAAATTTTCCATCTACGATATTAATCCAGAGGCGTTAAAAGAGATTGTGGCTTTTAGAGAGAAAAGGGAATATTCTAAAATGGAATGGTGTTATGTGAAGGGGATTAGAGAGTAAAACAAATGTTTAAATATTTAACAAAAGAAGGGAGGTGAAAGTGAAGATATATTACTTTGCCTATACTCTGTCCTGGTATAAGGTTTGTATTAATAAAGATCCGTAATGAGGAAACCACATGCACGGTTCTGTAAGGGACATTAATTAAATAATTAAAGGAGGTTAAAAAAATGTATACTCTAAGAAAAAAATTGTTTGTATGGTTAGTTACAGTGATTGCAATTATAGGCTTGGTAATTGCTGGAGCCACTTTTGCTCTTGCAGCGGGCGAGGAAAAAGCTATTATATGGAAGTCCTCAGGTCATGGCCCTGCTACAGATCCATCACAGATCTACCATGACCTATGTTGTAACGCCATTACCAAGGCAAGTGGTGGCCGCTTAATTGTTAAACCATTCGTTGGTGGTTCTGTTGTACCGGCAACTAAAGAACTTGATGCTGTGAACGACGGTGTTTTGGAGATGTGTTATACCTGTCCTATGTACAACCTGGATAAGTGGCCAGCTGCTGGTCTTATCAGTTCTAGGCCGGGCGGGCTTCCAGGAGAAGCCTTACGGACCTGGTTTAATTATGGTGGTGGAGCAGAATTGATGAATAAAATGATGGAAGGTTATAATGTGATAACTTTCCCTGGAGCGTTATCACCGCTACCTGAGGAAGTGTTTCTTCACTCCAAAGTTAATATAAGAACTGTGGATAATATAAAAGGTCTGAAAATACGTGCTTCCGGTGATGGTGGAGAGATTTTGAATAAGATGGGTGCTTCAGTCGTATTCTTACCTGGTGGAGAGCTTTATGAGGCTATGCAGAGAGGCACAATTGATGCCTTTGAATATTCAACTTTAGCTTCAAATTGGGATATGCATTTTAATGAAATTGCTAAATATGTCGTCCTGTCCCCTGTTCGAGCCCCCAGTGATCCTCAATGTTTCTTTGTCAACAAGCAGGCTTGGGAAAAGCTTCCCGATGATCTTAAGCAACTAGTACAGGATGAGATCGATAAATGGACACAGGCGCAGCATGAATACCTAGTCTATAAATCTATTAAAGCTATTGATGAATTTAAGAACTATGGCTGCGAAGTTTATCGGCTCCCCACAGAAGTAGAAACTAGTCTCTCAGAGGTAGCCAAAAAGTATTACGCGGAAAAAGCTGCCAAAGAAACTCCAATATATAACGAGATCCTGGAATCTATGACCAACTATTGGGAGGCTTACTCAAAGAAATAAAAAAGAATTAACAAGGAGTTAGAAATTATATGGCAATTTTGAAAAAATTACTTAGAGGTATTGACTCTATAAGTATATTCGCAGTATCTTGGGCAAAATGGTTTGCTTGGCTCCTTGTCCTGGTAGGCGCATATGATACTATTATGAGACACTTCTTTAATGCGCCTACCATCTGGGCTTATGATACCTTGTGCATGGCTGGTGGGGCGATGTATGTTATGGGGTGGTCATATGATTATTTGTATGATTACCATACCAGAGTAGACTCGCTATATCGAAATCTTTCACCAAGGAAGAAAGCTTTAATAAATGTGATCTCTTCTGTATTCCTTTTTTTCCCATTAATAGGTGCATTGCTGAAAATTTCTATTACCTGGGCGATAAAAGCTTGGAGAATTAATGAGACTATGATTTCTACCTTCTGGTATCCTCCTGCTGCTCCTTATAGAACAGTTTTTGCTCTAGGGATATTATTCCTATTACTTCAAGGTATAGCTAATTTTATCCGAGATCTGTATTTTATAATAAGGGGTGAACCACTTGATTGAACTTAGTCCAGAAATAGTTACCGCTTTAATGTTTGGAGGAGTGTTGAGTCTTGTCTTGACGGGTTTCCCCATTGCTTTTGTAATAGGTAGTGTAGGATTAATTACTGGTTACTTTCTGTTTGGGGGAAATATCACATTCCATATATTATATTCTCGCCTTTTTGAATTAACCTTAAACTATCCTTATCTTGCTGTACCGCTTTTTACTTTTATGGGAGTTGTGCTCCAACATTCCGGAATAGCTGAGGAGCTTTACGATGCTTTATATGAATGGTTGAGCGGATTTAAGGGAGGATTAGCAGTGGTTACTGTCATCGCTGGAACTATCCTTGCTGCGTGTTTAGGGACAATTACCGCTTCTGTTACAGTATTAACTCTTATTGCCCTTGCACCAATGGTGAAGAGAGGTTATGATAAATCCTTAGCTTCGGGTACTATTGTTGCTGCTGGTACTCTCGGGATACTTATTCCTCCCAGCATTATGTTAGTTGTTTATGGTCCCCAAGCAGGAGTTTCTACAGGAAAGATGTTTATGGGAGCCATATTTCCTGGTCTTATCCTCTCAGGTTTATATATCACTTATATAACGGTACGTTGTTATCTAAATCCCAAGTTAGGACCACCTATCCCAGAGGAGGAAAGGCATAAAATATCTTCAATAAAAAAATTGATAAAACTGTTGAAAGCTATAACCCCGACCTTATTAATTATTTTGGCAGTCCTGGGAACTATTTACACGGGTATTGCTCCACCAACTGAAGCAGCTGCTATGGGAAGTTTTGCAGTCGTGATATTGGCCATCATTTATCGAAAATTTACTTGGAGTTTAATCAAGCATAGCGCAGAAGAAGTACTTCGAGTAAGTGCTTTCGTGCTTCTGATTGCCGGTTTAAGTTATGCCTTCGTCGGTGTATTTATGAGTGCTGGCTGTGGGGAGGTAGTGACTAATTTAATTATGGCTGTTCCCGGTGGAAAGTGGGGAGCTTTTTTCATGGTGATGTTGATTGTTTTTATTTTAGGAATGTTCATTGAGTGGATTGGGATTGTCTTTATTATTGTCCCCGTTTTTTCACCTATTCTCAAAAAGTTAGGATTTGATCCCTTATGGGCTGCGATGATGATTTGTATCAACTTACAAATGGCCTTTCAAACACCACCTATGGCGATGTCTATCTTTGTTTGCCGGGGTACTGCTCCTCCAGAGCTTGGCGTCACTATGAACGATATAATAAAAGGAGTAATTCCCTTTATTATTATAATAATGATCTGCCTAATAATTTGTACTGTATTTCCTCAGATTATTACCTGGTTACCAGAGCGAATGATAGGGCCATCTTAGGGGGAAAAATACAAGTATAAAATTAGAACCAATCTCCTAAGAAAACAAGAAAAACCATATAATATTTACTAGCAACCTTTAGGGTTATAGATGACCGCCAGGAGTTCTTTGTTTTTTTTCATCAGTAAAGTTAGTCTTTACGCTGGTATTTTAGAAGATAAGAAGATCGCCGTTATTGAAATAACTGCAGCCTCAGGGTTAACTTTAGCTCCAGAGAATAAAAGAAATCCATTAATAACTACCACTTATGGAACTAGTCAGTTAATTATAGCAGCATTGAATCAGGGATACCGAAAAATGAATAATACTTATAAAATTATATAAAATCATATTAAAGAATATCTAAAGGAGTAAATTAGATGAAAAAATTAGGTTTTATTGGAATAGGAATAATGGGTAAACCAATGGCTAAAAAATTAATCGACGCTGGTTATCCCTTAGTAGTTTATGATATAAACCATAAAGCTTTAAAGGAAATGATAGACTATAATGCAAAAAGTGTTTCTTCTTGTAAAGAAGTAGCTTACCAAAGTGATATTATCATTACCATGTTACCTAACTCGCCAGAGGTGGAAAAAGCAGTATTAGGTGAAGATGGAGTAATCGAGGGAGTAAAAAAGGGTCAAACCTTAATCGATATGAGCTCTATTGCTCCCTTAATATCCCAGAAAGTAGCGAAAGAACTAGAGAAAAAAGGTGTAGATATGCTTGATGCCCCAGTCAGTGGAGGACAAGAAAAAGCACAGTCTGGCACCCTTGCTATTATGGTTGGGGGGAAGGAAGAGGTTTTTGAAAAATGTAAAGATATTTTAGAAGTCATGGGTAAACCAGTTTTAGTAGGAGATATTGGTGCGGGAGAGACTACTAAATTAGTTAACCAGACCATAGTAGCGATTAATATTGCTGCAGTTGCAGAGGCCTTAGTCTTAGGTAAGAAAGCGGGAGTGAATCCCCAACGAATATTTGAAGCTATAAAAGGTGGTCTAGCTGGAAGTCAATGTCTAAACGATAAAGGACCCAGGATGTTCCAAGGTAGATTTAACCCGGGCTTCAGAATAGGATTACATGTCAAAGATTTAAACAATGTCCTATCAACAAGTCGAGAATTACACACAGCCATGCCTCTTTGTGCCCAGGTGATGGAAATGATGCAGACACTTATGGCTGATGGATATACTGACTTAGATCATGGTAGCTTAGCTCTATTTTATGAGAAGCTAAATGGCATATCTTTAAAGGAAGAGTAAACAAAAAGAGAAGAAAAAGAAAATGGTATTAAAACTCCAAGGGATTATTTCCCCAAAAGTTTAGGAGAAAAACAGATAAAAAAGTAAATTATAAATAATTCTTAAAGAGAAGTATAAAAAATAAAAAATGGTGCTATAATTAAATAAAAAGAAAAATATTTAACAAACGAGTCAGAAAAAATAATATTAACTATGATAATAAAAGGGAAAAAGATAAATTTTTAAATAGGGTACGTTTTGAAATAACTAAAAGATAATAATTTTTAGATTGGTATTTTTTAGAAAACAATTAAAATAAGAATTTCAAAATTACTTAAAAAAAGTTAATAGATAAGTAAAAAAGAGGAAATTAATGAAGAAAAATATAAATACTACTGATATTTTTAATAAAAATAAAGAAGAATTTATTAATGTAAATAAAGAATATGCTATTGGTGTTGATTTAGGAGGAACAAATATTGTCAGTGCTATAATAAATAATCAGGGAGAGATATTGAGTTATCTTAAAGTTCCAACTTTAGCTGAAAGGGGTAGGGAAGCTACTATTAAAAGAATAATAGAGACTATCCATAAAAATATTGTTCAATTTCAATCAACGATAGCTCCTGACGGTATAATAGGAATAGGAATTGGGGCACCTGGTCCTCTCGATATTAAAAGAGGGATTATTGATTTTGCTCCCAATCTACCCGGGTGGAGAGATGTTCCTTTAAGAAAAATATTGAAAGATGAATTTAATATGAAAATTGTTTTGGAGAATGATGCCAATGCAGCTGCTTGGGGAGAACGGTGTTTTGGAGTAGGTCAAGGGGTAGATAATTTAGTGTGTTTTACTCTGGGGACCGGGATTGGTGGGGGAATAATTATTGATGGAAAAATATATCACGGTAATAATTATGGTTCAGCAGAGTTAGGTCATATGACTGTAAATAAAGATGGTCCTCGTTGTAATTGTGGAAACTATGGTTGTTTGGAAGCCTATTCTTCCGCTATTGGAATTAAAAATAGGATTAAAAGCAAGATTAAAAGTGGTATAAAAAGCCAATTTTTAAATTTAGATAATGATAAGTCGCTTGAATCAATCAGTTTAAAATCAATTTTTGAAGCAGCTCGTAAAGGAGATAAATTAACCGAAAGTATAGTTGAAGAGGCTATTTCTTATTTAGGAATAGCCATTGCCAATATTACTAATATATTGAATCCTAAAATGGTGGTGTTGGTAGGAGGAATGACTAACGAAGGAGATAGACTACTTCTCCCCCTTAGAGAAGAAGTAAAAAAGAGAGCATTTTATTCCAATTATAAACCCCTTAAAATTGTTATTGGGAAACTGGATGGAAACGCTGGTGTTCTCGGGGCAGCCGCTCTCTTATGGATACCCGAAATTTACTCTCTATAATCTAGCTTAACTAAGGAGGGGCATAAATTTCGTGATAATATACTAATATTTTAGGTAGAAAGAATAATTAGATAAATAATTGTAAAAAAATAATATTTTTTATTTATAAAAAGAGGATTTTTAAAATATTTGACGAATTAATATATTATAAAAGATGAAAAAAATTGGAGGTGAAAAAATGTCAAAAAATTTAATAGTTTTGTTTATAGTAGCTTTATTAATTGTTGGTGGTTTTAGTATTTATACTTATGATCAGTCTAACCAAGCAAAGAAAGAATTAGAAGAAGAAAATCTTAAATTGGAAAGTAGTAATGAACTTATTTCGGAACTGAAGGAAAATATAAAAGAAAAAGAAAAACAGATTGAGGAACTAAAAGCCAATTTGACCAAAGAAAAGAAAGATTTAGAGCAAGAATATACTGATAAATTATCTATTTTAACAGAGGAAAAAGCAAAACTAGAAGCTTCGTTAGCGGAGAAGGAGAAGATCTGGCTGGATAAAGATAAAGAAAAAGAACAATTTGTTATTAAATTAGAGGAGGAAGTCAAAGGATATAAAGAGAATATAAGTAAGTTAGATAATGAAATAGTTAATTTAAAAGAAGGAGTAGTTCAGCTAACCAAAGAAAAGAAAGATTTAGAGCAAGAATATACTGATAAGTTATCTGGATTAATGGATGAAAAAATCAACCTTGGAACTTTGTTAGCAGAAACAGAAGAGATGATTAAGACGATTAATACACAAAAAGAAGAAGCTGAACAGGCTGTTTTCTCTAAGGATAGGCTTATAGAAGAAAAAGAAGTACAAATTAATGAATTACAGGCAAATTTAACTAAAGAGAAGAAAGATTTAGAGCAAGAATATACTGATAAGTTATCTGGATTAATGGAGGAAAAAGCTGAACTTGAAGCTCAATTAATTCAACAAGAAGAGATGTTGAAAGCTAAAGATCGCGAGAAAGAAGAATTTATCACTAAGTTAGAGACTTACACCAATCAGATTAATGAATTAAGAGATAAGTTAACACTACAAGAAAGTGAAAAAGAGAAAGATTATACTGAAGAACTGTCAATATTACAGGGAGAGAAGAGTGCATTTGAGGCTCAACTAAAAACTTCTCAAGATCTTCTTTCGGAAAGAGACAATACTATTACCGTCCTTAAACAGCAAACAGAAGAATCAGAAAAGAATCTCG
>Ga0209609_10000796_pt1 | contig 18516 bp, 15 predicted proteins | sample LakKivw325mmetaG_FD_184136 | JGI IMG/M metagenome (GOLD analysis project Ga0209609, IMG submission 184136) | Anoxic lake water microbial communities from Lake Kivu, Rwanda to study Microbial Dark Matter (Phase II) - Lake Kivu water 325m metaG... | ecosystem: Environmental > Aquatic > Freshwater... | reverse complement strand
CATTTTTTATTTTAACTAATTATATTTATGTCTATTTTTAGACCGTGACGTATTAAAACTATGCTTTGGCCAGACCATAGCGCCTTATCTTTCCATAGAGGGTTGACCGATTAATTTTTAATTTTTTTGCTGCCTTATGTTTGTTCCAATTGGTTTCTACTAAGGTCTTAAAAATGAGATTCTTTTCAAAATCTTCAAGAGATTCTAAATCCTGTGTTGTTAAAGGCCTCTGGAGGAGGGATTGGGGAAGGTCCTTAAGAATTATTTTATCCTTCTTACCAATGATGACAGCATGTTCAATCACATTCTCCAATTCACGGACATTTCCGGGCCAGGAGTGGGCTAAAAAAACCTCCATGACTTCGGGTGAAAAGCCTTTGATCTCTTTATTTCTCTCCCGGCTAAACCGCTGGAGGAAACTCAATGCCAATAGCGAAATATCGTCCTTCCTTTCACGGAGAGGTGGGATGAAGATGGGTATCACATTGAGTCGATAATAGAGGTCCTCCCTGAAGGTACCCTTTTTCATCTCCTCTGTCAGATTCCTGTTTGTAGCTGCGATGATCCTGACATCGACCTCTAAGGTCTCTTCTCCTCCCACTCTCTCAAATCGATGGTCCTGAAGGACCCGGAGAAGTAAGATCTGTGTGGGGGATGAGACCTCCCCGATCTCATCGAGGAAGATCGTTCCTCCATGGGCCAGCTCAAACCTGCCGGTCTTTCTCCGGATGGCACCAGTAAAGGCTCCCTTTTCATGGCCAAAGAGTTCGCTCTCCAGCAGATTCTGGGAGTAAGCAGAGCAGTTGGCTACGATGAAAGGCTTGTTCTTTCTCGGACTATTGAAATGGATGGCCCTGGCAATGAGTTCTTTTCCGGTTCCGCTTTCGCCCTGGATGAGGACGGTGGAATCCGTGCTCGCAATATCCGAGATCAATTCAAAGATCTCCTGCATTCGGTTGTTCTTTCCAATAATGTTGTCAAAGCTGTATCGCTTCTCCAGGGCCTGAGCGAGAAGGATATTCTTATTGCGCTCCCTCTTCAGCTCGTCACGGAGGTCTTTGATACGGAGCATCACCTTCACCTTGGCCAGCAGTTCCTCATTGATAAAAGGCTTGGTGAGGTAGTCATCTGCTCCGAGATTGAGGCCATTGATCTTATCCTGGAGGCTGGAGCGGACCGTGAGGATGATCACCGGGATGAATTTCAATAACTCATCTTCTTTAATCCTCCGGCAGATTGTTCTTCCATCCTCATCCCCCAGCATGACGTCGAGAAGGATCAGGTCCAAAGGGGCCTCCCCTTCCGGAGACTTCTGCCGTTCGGCCTCTAAGAGCCTCATGGCCTCGGCTCCGGAAAAAGCGGACATGACCTGATAACCTTCCAATTCGAGAAGGGCGGTGATCATTTCCACCGTATCCCTCTCATCATCGACTACCAATATCCTCTTCAGCCTTCCTTTTTCCATCGTGTTGAATGCCTCGATGCGGTTTGTTTATCTATATCATTTCATAAAAAATCTTTCCATGTCAATTAGGTTCTAAAAAGAGTGATTTAAAGGCAGCTCGGCGGAGTGACTTGGTCAGTGGGCGGGAAGCTTTTCTATAAAATAAAAGGTTCATCATTAAATAGGGCCTTAACCTATCGCAAGGATGACCCACCCGGAGACCCTTCAAGTTGTTCCAAAACAAAGAATGGGAAGTTCCTTGCCCCAGCCAACCATTCAGAAGCCAATAACGCAATAGCTTTCACCTCTTCAAGGAAATGCCGGGAATGATAAGGGTTTCCATAAATTGACAATAGAATTGCATAAGATTATTCTTTATTGTAGATTTCTAAATCATTAAATACTCCGGTTCTTAGAAGACCGAAAAAGGAGGATGGGTGGAAAAAGAGAGGTCCTTTTATATGGGTCCCCTGAGTTTATTGTTAGTTATTCAGGTCCTTCTTGTTGCTTGTTCCAATGAGAAACCGGGAAAGCCTGTTTTTCCGGCGGTACCAGTTACCGAGGGGACGGTCATCCAGAAAACGGTCCCCATTCAAATTCGCATCATTGGTAACATTCAAGCCTATTCCACCATCACGGTGAAATCAATCGTGGGAGGAGAAATCAGCCAAGTCCATTTTACCGAAGGGCAGGAGGTGAAGAAGGGTGATCTTCTCTTCACGATCGACCCCCGACCCTTTGAAACGGCCCTCAAGCAGGCTGAGGCTAATCTGGCAAGGGATATATCCCAGGTGAGTCAGGTGGAGGCAGACCTGGCAAAGAATATCGCTCTTGTAAAACAGGCAGAGGCGAACCTCGAAAGGGATATGGCTCAGGCCGAAAATGCAAAGGTAGAAGCAAAGCGTTACGAATCCCTTATCGAGAAGCAGGTCGTTTCCAGACAACAATATGATCAATTTCGGACGAATGCAGAAGCCCTCGAGGCTTCGGTCCGCGCGGATAAAGCCGCCAAGGAAAGTGCAGAGGCAGCCGTCCGTTCCTCGAAAGCTGCTTTGGAGAATGTTCGGGCCGCTGTCCGTGCAGACCAGGCAACAGTCGAAAATGCTAAGATTCAACTGGGGTATTGCTTTATCCGTTCCCCCATGGATGGCCGGACCGGTAATCTCCTCGTCAAGAGAGGCAACATCGTTAAGGCGAATGACATTGACTTGGTCACCATCAACCAGATCAGCCCGATCTATGCCGCCTTTTCTGTTCCCGAACAAACCCTGCCACAGATCAAAGAATATATGGCAAGGGGTCCGTTAAGGGTTGACGTGCTCGTTCCGAATGATATGAGTGGCGCCAAGCAGGGGGTCCTGTCCTTCATCGATAACGCTGTGGATAGAACAACGGGAATGATCCTACTTAAAGGGACCTTTTCTAACAAGGAGAAAGGGCTCTGGCCCGGGCAATTCGTCAATGTCATACTGACCTTAACCACACAACCCAATGCAATCGTCATTCCCTCTCAAGCTGTCCAGACCGGGCAAGAGGGTCAGTATGTCTTTGTGATCAAACCGGACATGACTGTGGAGACCAGGAGAGTCACGGTAGACCGAATCATCGATGGTGAGACGGTCATTCAAAAAGGGCTCAGCCCAGGCGAAAAGATCGTTACGGACGGACAGCTCCGGCTCTTTCCAGGAGCCAAGGTAGAAATCAAGAGTTCGAATTCAACTCCGGCAATCAAAGAGAAATCCAAATGAACCTTCCTGAGATTTTCATCAGGCGTCCTGTCATGACCACCCTTGTCATGCTCGGCATTCTCCTCTTCGGCATCATGGGATATCGTTATCTGCCAGTGAGCGACCTTCCGACCGTGGATTTCCCCACCATTCTGGTCATTGCTGAATTTCCAGGCGCTAGTCCGGAAACAATGGCCACGGCAGTGGCCACTCCGCTGGAACGTCAGTTTTCAACCATTGCAGGGTTAGACTCCATGAATTCGACGAATGCTCAGGGGATCTCTCGGATCACCCTTCAATTCAACTTGGACCGGAATATTGATGCCGCAGCCCAGGACGTTCAGGCCATGATCGGGAAGGCGGCACGCCAGCTCCCGCCAGACATGCCGAATCCTCCTTCCTATCAGAAGGTGAACCCTGCTGACTTCCCCATTCTTTTTATCGCCTTGAGTTCACCCACTCTTCCTCTCTCAATGGTCCATGAATATGCGGATACATTTATCGCTCAACGTATCTCCATGGTGAGCGGTGTGGCCCAGGTTCAGGTCTTTGGGGCTCAGAAATATGCCGTTCGTGCACAGCTTGATCCAAGGACCCTTGCTGTACGCGGAATTGGTATTGACGAAGTGGCCAGTGCCATCCAGCGTGGAAATGTCAATCTGCCCACAGGAACTTTATATGGAACTCACCAGGCCTTTACCATTGAGGCAAGTGGTCAGCTTAAAAATGCAGAAGCCTATCGCCCCCTTATTGTCACTTATCGAAAAGGTTCACCGGTCCGTCTGGGTGAACTGGGAAGGGTAATCGACAGCGTTGAGAATGATAAGACCGCAAGCTGGTACAACGACGTTCGCAACATCGGCTTGGCTATTTACCGCCAGCCCGGGACCAACACTGTCCAGGTAGTTGATTTAATCAGGAAACTCCTGCCCACCTTTAAAAGGCAAATGCCTGGTGGGTTGAATCTCAATGTCCTCTTCGATCGCTCCAAGTCAATCCGTGACTCGGTTAACGATGTCAAGTTCACTCTTTTTCTGACCATCTGTTTGGTCGTCCTGGTCATCTTTCTCTTTCTCCGAAACTTCTCTGCAACGGTCATTCCAAGCCTCGCTCTTCCCATGTCGATTATCGGGACCTTTTCATTGATGTACCTTCTCGGATATAGCCTCGATAATCTTTCGTTGATGGCCTTAACGCTCTCTGTAGGTTTCGTGGTGGATGATGCCATCGTGATGCTGGAAAATATTGTCCGTCATATGGAGATGGGGGAGAAACCCCTCCAATCAGCTCTCAACGGATCGAGAGAGATCGGGTTTACAATTGTCTCCATGACCCTTTCTCTTGTAGCAGTTTTTATTCCGGTCCTTTTCATGGGAGGAATCATCGGTCGACTGCTTCATGAATTTGCAGTGACCATTGGTGGAGCGATTTTAGTGTCGGGTTTTGTCTCTTTAAGTTTGACACCCATGCTCTGCAGCCGGTTTCTCCGGCCATCCGCTGAAAAAAGAAAGAGCCGTCTCTATGCTGTCTCTGAGCGCTTTTTTGAGAGGATGTTTCAGGCCTACCGATGGAGTCTCCGGTTTGTATTGAACCACCGTCTCGCGACCCTCCTCATCTCCGGTCTCATCTTCATTGTCACGATCGTCCTATTCATGACCTTTTCCTATGGATTTCTTCCGAGCGAAGATATCGGTCAGATCTTTGGCTTCACCGAGGCTGCCCAGGGTATTTCTTTTGAATCCATGAAAGAACATCAGTTAGCCGTGGCAGAGGTGATCCGCCAAGATCCCAATGTGGACTCCTTTTCCTCGATGGCAGGAGCAGGCGGGCCCTCCTTGACGGGAAACCTTGGTCGCGTCTTCATCTCTTTGAAACCCCGGTCAGAACGTCGTTTGAATGCAGATGAAATTATTCAGGAATTACGTCTGAAGGTGGCCAAAATTCCAGGCATTCAGGTTTTCCTTCAGAACCCTCCTCCTCTTCGGATCGGAGGGCAGTTAACCAAGGGGCAATATCAATTTACGCTTCAGAGTCCTGAGATCAAGGAGCTTTATGAACATGCTTCCAGACTCGAGGCGAAGATGCGGGAATTGCCGGGCCTTCAGGATGTGAACAGTGACCTGCAGATCAATAATCCCCAGATAAATGTTGAGATTGATCGGGACAGGGCTTCGGCTCTCGGCATCACAGCCAATCAGATTGAAGACGCCCTTTTCAATGCCTATGGGGCGAGACAGATTTCAACGATCTTTACCTCGATCAACCAGTATCAAGTCATTATCGAATTGGAACCAGAATATCAGCTGGACCCTTCCGCTCTGTCCATGCTTTATATCCGATCCTCCTCCGGTCAATTAATTCCTTTAAGCACCGTTGCAAATCTGAAACGAGGTCTTGGTCCCCTCTCCGTAAACCACCTGGGTCAACTTCCTTCCGTCACCCTCTCTTTCAATATCAAACCAGGTGTCTCCCTTGGGGATGCCGTATTCTCTGTTGAGAAGGCAGCGAGAGCCACGCTGCCTGCAACCATCAGCACGAGTTTTCAGGGAACGGCCCGGGCTTTTAAAACATCCTTGCAAGGAATGGGGCTCTTATTGATCATGGCGATTTTGGTGATTTACATTGTCTTGGGAATTCTCTATGAGAGTTTCATTCACCCCCTAACCATTCTTTCGGGTCTTCCTTCCGCCGGCCTTGGAGCCCTGGTCACACTGATGATTTTCAATGTTGACCTGAACCTTTATTCCATGGTCGGTATCGTCATGTTGATCGGAATTGTCAAGAAAAATGCTATCATGATGATCGACTTTGCGTTGGATGCACAGAGAAATCAGGGGAAAAGCCCTGCCGATGCTATCTATGATGGATGCCTCATCCGTTTCCGTCCCATCATGATGACCACCATGGCGGCCATCATGGGAACCTTGCCCATTGCCCTCGGGTATGGGGCAGGCGCAGAGGCTCGCCGTCCTCTCGGGCTCGCTGTGGTCGGCGGTTTGGTTTTTTCCCAGCTCATCACCCTCTATATCACTCCGGTGATTTATATCTATCTCGAAGCTGCCCGAAATAAAGTGAAGAACTGGCGCCGTAAATAAAGTTTGGAGTTTTAATCCACCCTGTTCGACCTGTAATCTAAGCTTGGCTGGTCTCACAGGGCGGGATTTTTTCTTTGAGTTGCTTCTTCTTTGCGGCTGTCAGCTCCCTCATGATGATCCAATCCCTTTGGGCAAAGGAGTCCTGTGATTTAATGAGAAGCCAATTCTTGCCCGATTCTTTCCCTTTCATCAGGACAAGGGAAAAATCTCCTTTCAACTTCTTTCCGTTTAGAGTGAAGCGGAGTCTACCCTGTCTTAAGGCGATCTCAGGGTCTCCTTCTGCTTTGAACTCCCCGGAATCCCAGATAAGAACCGCTCCAGCTCCGTAATGGCCCTGAGGAATAATTCCTTCAAAGTCCCCATATTCGAGAAGATGATCCTCAACCATGACTGCGAGTCTTTTATCCGCCGGGTTCATAGAAGGTCCCTTGGGGATGGCCCATGACTTAAGGACTCCGGCAATCTCCAATCTAAAATCATAGTGGAGACGTGTGGCATGATGCTCTTGGACGACAAATCTCATTTACTTGCTTCCTTTTCTAAGAGCGGTCAGGATTCCGGCAAAGATCAGGATTCCCCCGATGACCTTAAAAGGGGTTAACCCCTCTTCGAGAATGAAGAAAGCCAAGATCGTTGAACCCACCGGCTCTCCTAAAATTGCGATCGCAACCATAGGAGCAGTTATATATTTCAAAGCCCAGTTGAACGTGGTGTGACCGATCAGCTGGGGAATGAGGGCAAGGAGGAAAAGATAGAGATAGGTGGATGAGGAATATCCGAAGAAGGATTTTTGAAATGCGAGGGAGAAGATGATCAACACCATTGCCCCTGCTGAATAGACTGGGAAGATATAGGAGAGAAGGTCCTGTCCCTTCCTCATCATTCTTCCCACAAGAAGATATCCAGATGCGGTGATGGCACCGAGCAAGGCCAACCCATCTCCCATCAATGCCTCTTTCGATAGGGCCACATCTCCGAAACTGATCAGTCCGCTTCCAAGAAACGAAAGGCCGATTCCGACCATTAAGTTCCATCCCAGAGACTCTTTAAGGAAGAGCCAGGCCCCTAATCCGACAAAGAGGGGATTGGTGGAGACGATCACAACCGAACTGGCGACCGAAGTGAGTTTCAGAGAGGCGATCCAGAAGGTAAAGTGAAGAGCGAGGAAGATGCCGGAAAGAGTTAACCATCTCCATTGAGATCCATTCCTTTTCTGCCAGATCCTTTTATGACAGGCAAAAGGGGCCAGGAATAAAGAGGCGAGAGTCAACCGGTAGGCTGCAATCACCAGAGACGGCGCATCACAGAGTTTGATGAAGATGGAAGCCGTTGAGATCGCAATGATGCCAATGGGAAGAAGAAGATAGATGCGGATCATGCCAAACAGCTTATCGTAATTCGAGGTTCACTTCAAGGCAATTTCTCTCAGACCCATAATCCGTAACCAAAAATGAAAACCTTAGCAATATCGCTGTCATGCTGAAATTTTTTCAGTATCTCGCTTTTTCGATAACCCATAGATCCTGAAACAAGTTCAGGATGACGATTACGGATTATGGTCAGACCTGCTTGCCTTGACACTTGTTGGGATTATTGTTAATCCTACTATAACCAGAGGTTAAGGAACAGCAATGCAACGAGAAGTTTCCCTTACCATCACAGATGCCTATCGCCAGCGATTTCCCGATCTTCCCTTTGGGATCGGGAACGTTTCGGACTGTACCTATTTTGAGAAGAGCGAGGCCTTCAAACTTTACAAGAGAGAGCTTCTGAGAAGGATGCGAAGAAGGGCCCATCTCGCCCAGATCGAAGAAGGCATTCAACTCTATGACCGGTTCTTTCAGGAATGGGGATATCCCTGTCCTCTTCCGGGCCACCTGAAACGGACCATTGAGATGGGGTTTCCGATTGTTAATCTTTATATTGATACCCATATCATGGCAGAGATGTGTCACGGAATCCTGATGGCCATCCAGGATCTGGATCGGTTCGAGGGGGACTGGAGACTTGACCTCGCTCAGGAGGGAGAGACCTTTCAGGCTGTTTCAGGTAAAATGATGATCTGTAAAAGGGATGAGATCGTCCTTCGCGATGAAAAAGGAATCGTCTGCTCTCTCTTTCAGGGGCCTGATTTCAAAACCAGGATCGACTCGTCCAGCAAGAATATCGTCGTCTATGTCTTCACCGCTCCCGGAATTGTGGAGGAGCATGTATCGGATGGAGTTCAATTAGCCCTTGAGATCTTACAGCAATTCGGCGGCGGAAAAGAACCATGGCGGAAGGTCTTTGGGTCCTCTTAAATCATTAAGAGGACTAAGAGTGAGGGACTTCTCTATTGGCAAAATTGGAATGCCTCAAGTTGAGATCACAAATTGACATGATTTCCAAATGATGTTATTTTTCAACGCGAAGGGTGTGAATTTCCTAAAAACTCAAGGGAGAAAAGAGGTGAACAATTTTCAAAACCATGAGGAATCCTAACACTGAGAAAGGAGGTCCGGTATGACAAAAAAATTATGTTTCTTTCTGATCCTTGTACTCATTCTATCCGTTTCACTTTCTTTTGCTCAGGAGAAAAAAACCAAGAAGATTTTCAAGATCGGTGTGACCCAGATCGTCTCCCACCCAGCTTTGGATGCGGACGCAAAGGGATTTGAAAAGGCGTTGGCCGATGCGGGATTCAGAGAAGGGGTGAACGTCACGTATGATCGACAGAATGCCCAGGGGGATATGGCCAATGCCCAGACCATCGCCCAGAAATTCCTCGATGCCAAGGTCAATATGGTTCACAGCATTGCGACTCCAACCTCCCAAGCGGTGGTAAAGACCATTAAAAACATCCCGGTGGTATTCTCATCCGTCACCGACCCTGTAGATGCAGGGCTTGTTCCCAAAGACAGCGCTCCCGGGAAGAAGTCAGGCACCAATGTCACAGGGGTCAGCGACCGCTGGCCAGTATCCCTGCAATTCGAGATGTACACCAAATTCGTTCCCAAAGCTAAAAAATGGGGGACGATCTATAATGCGGGGGATGCGAACTCCATGGTCCACATCAAAGAGATGAGGGAGGCTGCAAAAAAATTGGGAATTGAACTGATCGAAGCGGCGATCTCCACCAGTGCTGAGACCCTGCAGGCCGCTCAATCCCTCGCGGGAAAGGTTCAGGCGATCAATATTACATCGGATAATACCGCTGTCTCCGCTTTTGAAGCTATCGTGAAGGTGTGCAATGAGAAGAAGCTCCCCCTCTTTGCGGGTGATGTGGACAGTGTCCCGAGAGGGGCCATCGCTGCCTATGGGCTCGACTACTTTTTGATCGGAGAGTCTGCCGGAAAGAAGGCTGTCCGTATCCTGAAGGGGGAAAAGCCCGGGAATATCCCCTGGGGACCAGCAGAGAAATTCAGTTTGGTGGTGAGCGAGAAAGCGGCAAAGTCTCAAGGAGTTACCATTCCCTCAGAGCTATTGAAAAAAGCCAACAAAGTCATCAAAGAATAGTTTCAGATGTTGGAGGATTAAGGTGAAAAGTGAACAGAGCCTTAATCCTCCAATCCTCCAACCCCATGGCATTAGTCTGAAGTGATGGAAATTCTTCTCGGCATTATCCAAATTTCCCTGGAACAGGGTCTTGCCTATGCCCTGGTAGCTCTGGGAATCGTCATCAGCTTTCGGATTCTTTCTTTCCCCGATTTGACTGTGGATGGGAGTTTCGTCCTCGGCGGCGCCGTTGTAGCCAAGGTGATCGTCTTAGGCTATCCGCCTATCATAGGGATCATCCTGGCCATCCTTATCGGGTTTATCGCCGGGTGCGCTACAGGTATTCTCAATACCCGGCTTAAAATCAATAGTCTGCTAGCGGGTATCTTGATCATGACGATTCTTTACTCGGTTAATCTCCGGGTGATGGGTCGATCGAATACGCCTCTCATTAACTATGTCACGGTGCTCACTCCATTTGAAGAAATGGAGATGAGATGGTTATCCATCGTTCTTTTTTTCTCTTTGATCGTTTTTACTGGAAAGTTCATTACGGATCTCTTCCTTCATACACAGATTGGATTAGCCATGAGGGCAACCGGTGATAACGAGCAGATGATCAGAACTCTGGGCGTAAACACGGGGAACATGACCATATTAGGGTTGGGGATATCAAATGCCTTTGTTGCTCTCTCCGGAGCCCTTGTGGCTCAACATCAGGGGTTCGCAGACATCGGAATGGGTATCGGGATGATCGTTGCCGGACTTGCCGCAATCATTATTGGAGAGACCTTACTCCGGGCGAAGTCTGTGGGGATGAATACCTTCTCGGCCATCTTCGGTTCTTTCATCTATCGATTGATTATTACAATAGGTCTCTGGTTGGGATTAGCCCCTACAGATCTCAAAATGGCTACGGGCGCCATGGTTATTCTTGCCTTAGGTTTCCCTGCCTTTAAGAAGGGGAAAGAGGAAAGGCTTCATCTCCGGGGGATCTGATTTGGAAGCGTTTGTCACCCTTCATGATCTGAAAAAAATTTTCAACCGAAACACCATTGATGAGAAGACAGCCATCAATGGCATCCGTCTCGAAATGAAGAGAGGGGAATTCATGACCGTCATCGGATCCAATGGGGCAGGGAAAACCACTCTTCTTAATCTCATTGCAGGAACCTATCTCCCTGATGAAGGAAGGATATTCATCGATCACAAAGAGGTAACACCCCTGCCCGAATATCGCAGGGCTCAATACCTGGGAAGGATTTTTCAAAATCCATTGATCGGGACGGCCTCTTCCATGACCATCGAGGAAAACCTTTCTATGGCCGAACTTAGAGGGAAGACAAGGAGTCTCTCATGGGGGGTCACGAAGAAACAGAGGGAGAGATACCGGGACCTCTTAAAGATCCTCGGATTGGGTATGGAGGAACGTCTCTCAGACAGCGTCAGCCTGCTCTCCGGGGGACAGCGTCAGTGTCTCGCCCTTCTGATGGCCACGCTCTCCTTACCCAAGCTCTTGCTTCTGGATGAACATACCGCCTCGCTTGATCCGAAGACTGCAGAGAAGGTGATGGATCTGACGAACCGGATCATCAGGGAAAATCGACTCACCAGCATCATGGTCACACACAATATGCTCCAGGCAATCAATTTCGGAGATCGAATGGTCATGCTCCACGAGGGGAAAATCCAATTTGATATTGAGGGCGAGGAGAAAAAGCGCCTGACTGTTGAAGAGGTGGTGAAACGCTTCGGTGAAAAATTAGAGGATGAAACGTTGCTCTGTAAGCCTGTGGGAGGATGAGAAATGGATATATTCGAAAAGATGAAGAAGGATGGGTACGAGCAGATCATATTCAACTTTGATAAGGAAACAGGGATGAGGGCCATCATCGCCATCCATGACTCCACGCTCGGCCAAACCTTTGGAGGAGTGAGGATGGTTCATTATCGCTCGATGGAGGAGGCCCTTCGGGATGCCATGAGGCTGTCCAAGGCCATGACCTATAAATGTGCAGCGGCCGATGAAGATAAGGGCGGGTCAAAGGCAGTCATCTGGGGAGATCCAGGGAAGGATAAGAACGAAGCCTATCTCAGGGCCTTTGGAAGATTTATTGAGATGCTTAAGGGTCGCATCATTACCGGGGTTGATCTTAATCTCGATCTGACGGATGCATCAATTATCGGGAGGGAGACTCGATACATTTTAGCAAGACCAAAGGAAGAAGGCAGCTCCGGGAGCTCAGGGGTCACGACCGCCTACGGGATTTACGTGGGGCTGAAAGCATGCGCCAAATTCCTTTGGGGTGATGAAAATCTCAGAGGTAAAAGAATTGCCGTCCAAGGACTGGGGGCAGTGGGAGAACCTCTTTTGGAGCACTTGAAAGAGGGCTCTCTGGAGGTCATTGCAACTGACACCAATGAAAGCACGCTTCGGCGCCTTCAGGCAAAATATGAGTTCAAGGCGGTTCAACCGGAGGCCATTTACGACATGGACTGTGACATCTTCTGCCCTTGCGCCATCGGGGGGATTTTGAATGACAGGACCATACCCAGGCTGAAATGCAAACTCGTTGCAGGATGTGCCAATAACCAGCTGGAAGACGAAGAGCGTCACAGCCGGATGCTTCATGAGCGTGGCATTCTCTATGCTCCGGATTACATCATCAATGCCGGAGGGGTGATCCAGGCGATCGATGAACTCCAGGGTTATAATCCTGAGAGGGTGAGGATGAAGACGGAACGAATTTACGGTCGTCTTCTCCATCTCTTTGAGGCGGTGAGGAGGGAAGGGATCCCTCCTTTGGAGGCTGCCAATCGCTACGCTGAATCCCGAATCAAAGAAATCCATAAAATGAGACGTTTCTATGTCCCGAAATAAGGACTATGGAGTCCGATTCGAATCCCTGCCTGGGCAGGCAGGGCAATCCCCCATTTGAAATGGGAAGGAGGAAAAGATGCCCTTCGTTCAGATCAGTATGATTCAGGGAAGAACTCCGGAGAAGAAGGAACAATTGATTAAGAAGGTGACAGAGGCCATCATCGAGACCCTTCAGGTCCCGGCGGATCGGGTCAGGATTGTCCTCCATGAACTCCCGAAAGAGAATATCGGGTATGGAGGGGTTCCTCTCTCTAAATTGGGTTCCTGATCGGAGGGAGGGGATACCGGGTTTTCTTCAATATTCGACTATTCCTTTTCTCTCAGCCTCTTTGAAACCTCTGAGGTCAACTCGAAAACTTTTTCAGCCAGAGGAGCCGAAAGCGAAGCCGTCCCGCAGCTCGGAGTGAGGATTACCCTTTTAAGAAGGATGGGATCGATCCCTCCTTTTGAGAGGACCTCGACTCCTTTCCTAAAACGGCTCAGCAGACTCTGGGTATCCTCTTTTTGTACATCCTCACTCGTCGGGACAATGCCCCAGGCCAAGACTCCCCCTCGTTCTAAGAAGTTTTTCAACTCCCTTGGGTAAAGAGAGAGGTTCTCAAGGTATCCATAGGCATCAAAGCTGAGGATGTCGAGTTTGGTTGAGAGAAGGACAGCCCAATCCGTATTTCCGCAGCAGTGAATTCCCTTCAATCCTTTAACGGCATGAAAACATTCGTTCAATGACTGAATCACATCCTCTTGATTTAAACCTGAGAAGGCAGATCCAAGGGAGGAGAGGGCGGGTTCATCGAAGAAGATGATTGTCCGGACTCCGGGTAGAAGTCGGTGGAACCTCTCTTCGAGCCAGCGCGCCTTAAAGGAGAGGTGGCGAATCAGGATCTCTCTTAGAGTGGGGTCATAAAAAATGGACCTCTTTTTCTGATCGGTGAGGGAGAGGCCAAAGGTGATCGGACCTGTCACCTGTCCCTTGATATACTTGACCTTTTCCAGATTTCCCTCCAGGCAGGGGTCTTTTAAGAGGCGAAGTCCCCGTGCAAAATCATCGGATATTCGAAAGGGTTCAAGATCCCCCTGCTCAATCCACTGATAAAATTTTTCAACCTCACGATCAAATCCTTCCGAGGTATCCACCCAAACCTTCTGCTCTCTTTCATTGAGCCTTAAGGATGGGAACCCTTCGGAATATTGAACCACCATGCCTTCGAGGAAAGACCGGTTCGGGAATTGAGGCCAGAACGGGATATCGGGAAAGTTCTCGAGGATAAGACGAAAGACAGCCCTTTCATCCCCGTGGGGAAAAGAACCGATGCCCGTGGCCAGATAGGGAGGGATTCGCTCCATGACTTTTCATAAACCTTTTTTTTAAAAAAATCAACGAACTTCAAAGGCAGCGGCGAGATGTCCTCCGACGGTTTCGAATGGTTTTAGGCCTCTTTGTTTAATGATATTCGGAGTGGTTTTTAGAACCCCCAGGCCCAGAAGGTTGACAAATAACGGATCGATGGTTATACATTTTTCATCAAATTTATGAAGGGAGGAGTTTGTTTATGCGGATCAGACCACTTCAAGACCGGCTCATTGTCAAAAGGCTGGAGGAGGAGGAGAAGACAAAAGGGGGGATCATCATCCCGGATACAGCCAAAGAGAAGCCCGTTGAGGGCGAGGTGATTGCCGTGGGGCCAGGAAGAATGAAAAAGGACGGAACGAAGATTCCGATGGAAGTGAAAAAGGGCGACCGAATCCTATTTACAAAGTATGGGGGTACGGAAGTGAAGGTTGAAGGCGTTGAATTGATCATGATGAAAGAGGATGAGGTCCTGGCCATTGTGAAAAAATGAGTGGATCATTAGAAAGGAGGGTATCATGGCGAAGGAATTGAAGTTTGATCAGGAAGCAAGAAATGCAATTTTGGAGGGGGTCAATATCCTGGCGGATGCGGTGAAGGTTACTCTGGGGCCGAAGGGCCGAAATGTGGTTCTTGAGAAGTCGTTTGGCTCTCCGGTCATCACAAAGGATGGTGTGACCGTGGCTAAAGAGATTGAACTTGAAAACCATTTTGAGAATATGGGTGCGAAGATGGTCAAAGAGGTGGCGAGCAAGACCTCTGATACCGCCGGGGATGGTACAACGACCGCTACTGTTCTGGCTCAGGCCATATACCGGGAGGGCTATAAGATTGTGGCGGCGGGGGCCAACCCGATGGAGATTAAGAGGGGAATCGATCACGCGGTGGAGGAAGTCAGCAAAGAACTGAAGAGACTCTCCAAGCCGGTGAAAGAGCAAAAGGAGATTGCTCAGGTCGGAACGATTTCCGCCAATAACGACCGAACCATTGGCGATATCATTGCTGAGGCGATGAACAAGGTTGGAAAAGAAGGGGTCATCACCGTCGAAGAGGCCAAAGCCATGGAGACCACCCTTGATGTGGTTGAGGGCATGCAGTTCGATCGGGGGTATATCTCCCCTTACTTTGTCACCGATCCAGAAAAGATGGAAACGGTTCTCGAAGATCCCTTTATTCTCCTTTTTGAGAAGAAGATCTCGAATATGAAGGAGCTTCTGCCTATTTTAGAACAGGTGGCCAAGACAGGGAGACCGATTCTCATGATTGCAGAAGAGGTGGAGGGAGAAGCCCTGGCCACTCTGGTGGTCAACAAACTCCGTGGAACCTTGAAATGTGCCGCGGTGAAGGCGCCCGGTTTTGGGGACAGAAGAAAGGCCATGCTTGAGGACATCGCTGTCCTCACGGGTGGTCATGCTATCATGGAGGATGTCGGGATCAAGCTTGAGAAGATGAGACTTGAGGATCTGGGCAGCGCAAAGAAGGTGGTGATCGATAAGGACAATACCACCATCGTGGAAGGGGGAGGAAAGTCTTCAGCCATTGAAGGCCGGATCAAACAGATTCGCGTTCAGATCGAAGAGACCACCTCTGATTATGATCGAGAGAAACTCCAGGAGAGATTGGCAAAATTGGCCGGAGGAGTGGCTGTCATCAAAGTGGGTGCGGCTACGGAGACCGAGATGAAAGAGAAGAAGGCGAGGGTTGAAGACGCCCTCCATGCCACCCGAGCGGCTGTGGAAGAGGGGATTGTCCCGGGCGGGGGGGTGGCCTACCTGAGATGCCTTCCGATCTTAAAAAAGATGAAACCGGGGGGTGATCGGCAGACCGGTGTCGATATCGTGATAAAATCCCTCGAGGAGCCGATTCGTCAGATCGTTGGCAATGCCGGCCTGGAAGGGTCTGTAGTGGTCGAGAAGGTCAAGGAGGAAAAGGGGGCCTTCGGATTCGATGCCGATAAGGAAGAGTATACCGACTTGATTGAGAGAGGGATTATCGATCCAACCAAGGTGGTACGGCTGGCCCTTCAGAATGCAGCCAGTGTGGCTTCTCTCCTGATCACCACAGAGGCAGTGGTCGCTGAAAAACCCAAGAAGGAAGAGGCCGGCGGGCCACCGATGCCGCCTGCTTATTGATTGAAAAAAGAGGGCGGGTTTCATACCCGCCCTTCTTTTTTTAGGTCCGGATAGGTTTCTTCATGGGATCCGGGACTTTTTCAATTAAGGTCAGGTGAATGTCCTGATGGCCCAGGCCACCCGCTCTTCAGGTGAAGAAAAGATGTCCGAAGGGGCCTGGTCGACGAGGTCCAATCGCTCACGAAGGCCGATACGATTTGCCAGCTGAATGGCGAGCCCCGGTCGTGCATTCATTTCGAGAAGCAGGGGGCCATGTTCCTGATCGATGACGACATCCACACCCAGGTAGCCGAGTCCTGTCATCTCAAGAGCACGTGACGCCATGATGAGAATGTCCGGCCAATAGGGCACCTGGATCCCCCTGACCGGGTCTCCGGTATCGGGATGGTGAGTGATCACCTGAGATTGGTAGACAGCGGTGAGAGTTGTGCCTTTGCCGATTTCAATCCCTGCCCCGATCGCTCCCCGGTGAAGGTTCGCTTTACCATCAGAGGCTTTGGTGGGTAAACGGACCATTCCCATGACCGGAACTCCCCGATAGACCACAATTCGAATATCCGGTACCCCCTGATAAGTCACAGCGGAAAAGACAGGATCGGGATGGACCAGAGCCTCAAAGAGGACTCGATCCTCAAGACCTTCCAGGGAATAGATTCCAGCGAGGATATCAAAGAGATGATCCATGAGGTCCTCTCTGGAGATCCCCTCTCCGCTCTGTTTAATAAATCCCTCTGCCCCGGAATCTGTGATCAGAATAATCCCGCTTCCTCCAGCGCCTCGGGCCGGCTTAACGACAAACTGATGGTGATCACCGAGATATCTTTCGAATCCTGCGGAATCCCCCTGATGTTCGATGATATGGTATAGGGCTGGAGTCGGGATGTGATGTTTCGAAGCCAGTTGCTTGGTCAATACCTTATCGTCGACCAGAGGAAAGGCGGAGCGGGGATTAAAGCGCATAATGTATTCGGCATTGCGCCGATTCATTCCAAGGATTCCAGCTTCCGATAACCAATGGAAGTTTTTAAGAATCATCCCGGACCCCTGAATTTCCGGAAGCGAAGAAACTCCGAGAGCCTGTAACCGGTATAGCGGCCCAAGAGCACCTGAACCGCAGCGACCGCAAAAAGAAGCTCCGGATAGACAAAGAAGGTGAGCTGAAGAGATTCGAAGCGAAGGATCCCATAGGTGATGGTCGCTACGAAAGCACTCCCGAGGGCTGTCCGGAGACCTACACGGATTCCTGCTTCCTCTACGATCACGAAGAAGCGCTCGATGGTCATGGTAAGTATGACAAAGGGAAGAAGTCCGACCGCCATTAATCTCCAGAGTCCCCACTTGCTCCCCATCAGGGCGACGACCGTAAACAGGATGATGACCAGCGTCAAAATGATTGAAAGGCGGGGGACCAATAAAAGGTGGAGCCTCTCCATGAAACGCCGGGAGGCATAACCGATAAAGACAAACCCTGCGAATATCCCAATGCCATAGAGCAGTCCGGTGTTTCGGAAAGCCAGTGCCATGAGAACCGGCATGAAGATGCCAAAGGTAGGGAAACCAATCAAATTGCGCAATACGCAAATCATGAGGGCACCCATGGGGACAAGAATGAGAATCCGGAAGGTCTCCTGAAACTGAGAGGGCAGATGGAAAAGTGACCAGCGGTCGAGCCAGTGGGGAGACTCTCTGATCCGTTCAAAATGGTGTCGCCACTGGCTTATGATCTTGCGGTCCAGTATCCATCGGATATCCGATAGCTTCCCCTGATTCAGACGGATCAATTCCACCTCTCCGGTGGACAACGCAATCAGTTTTTCCGGACCCCGCTCGATCTTCCCGTCGGAGGCCCACATCCTTTCCCATTCCTTACCTGTCCAGACCTCGAGCCAGGCCACCGGAACGCTCGTCACCCCTTCGCGGAGCAAGAGCCCTTCCACGACCTGGGCCGGGAGTCCTGCGGCCTTCAATAGAACCATGAATAAGACGAGTCGTCCCTGCTTCTCCTGGAAGACAGACCATAACTTGAGGTCCTGATCCTTTGGTGGCGGATCTCCCCAATGACCTAAAGCTGTCGCTGCGATCGCTCGAAGTCTTGAGGGAGGATCGAGTCTTATCCATTTTGCCACCAGGCGTTCGGCCAACTCTTGCTCAAGTTTCCCCGTATTCACAGGGTAGGGTCCAAGTTTTGGAGGTTTAGGTTTGGAGTGAAGCTCTGAATGTGAGAGGATCGTCATTCGATAACCGATCATTTCGCCCCTTTCTCCGATCTCTCCTGACCAGACCCCGACTCGATTGGGCCCTTCCTGGAGCAGACCGAAGTCAAGCGATCCCGAAGTGAACCGCTCCTCGATGATGGTTTGGCCCGGACGGGGAGAAGGGAGACCTATCTTCACTGTCACCTCTTTACCCTCGGTC
>Ga0209609_10000795_pt1 | contig 18516 bp, 15 predicted proteins | sample LakKivw325mmetaG_FD_184136 | JGI IMG/M metagenome (GOLD analysis project Ga0209609, IMG submission 184136) | Anoxic lake water microbial communities from Lake Kivu, Rwanda to study Microbial Dark Matter (Phase II) - Lake Kivu water 325m metaG... | ecosystem: Environmental > Aquatic > Freshwater... | reverse complement strand
TGCCCGTGCTGGTCAGCTTTGCCCTCAATGGTCCCCTCGTCACTTGGACGCTACCGGAGTTCTACACGAGCTACATCGCTCTACAATCGTTGATCCAATGGATCATCGTGGCCGCGGCTGGACTGGTTCTAACCGGGATTTCTGCTGGCATTGCCAGGCTTGTTGCCAAGCGGGCCTAACCCCTCGCCCCCTTCCCTTGCAGGGAAGGGGGAAATGCAGAGGTAATATGCCACATAAGTTTATTGATCGTTGATTTCTATTGTCACGCGGCGTCGCTAATCGTAGAAGTTGATGGCGAAATTCACGAAAGTCAGCAGGTAGCCGATCAGGAACGCGATGCAGTACTTGCAAGCAGAGGTTTCAGAATATTGCGATTCCGCAATCAAGAGATCGAGCACAATCCTAATGTTGTCCTAAAAAAGATATTGACAGCTTGTCAGTCTCCCCTAGCTAATCAAGGCTCCCCTCCCCCTTCAGGGGAGGGGTCGGGGGAGAGGTCCGGAGGAGTATGACAAAATGGAGATTACACTTACTGTTAACGCCAAAGAACACGAAATAGCTTGCCCGCCTGGCGAGACTCTATTCTCTGCCCTCCGCCGCCTCGGCTACCACGGCGTCAAGTTCGGCGATGAGCACGGACTCTCCGGCGCAGACACCGTCCTGCTGGACGGCAAACCGGTCAACACGGGGCTGGTGCTGGCTGCCCAAGCCGAGGGTCATGCCATCGTCACCATCGAGGGGTTGGGGCAAATCCCAGACCAGGGCTGGAAGAAGACCGTAGGACTGCACCCCCTCCAGCAGGCTTTCATCGAGACCGGCGCCATCCAGTGCGGTTACTGCACTCCGGCGCAAATCCTGGCCGCCAAAGCCTTGCTGGACAAGAATCCAAATCCTACCGAGGCTGAGGTGCGTGAGGCAATTGCGGGCGTGCTGTGCCGGTGCACGGGCTATCTCAAGCCGGTGCAAGCGGTGATGCGCGCCGCGGCAGTGATGAGAGGGGAAGCAATTAGTGATCAGTCATCAGTGATTAGTGAACCGTTTCCAACAGAGGGCACCTTTTTGCCGACAAGGGAAGATGGCGCACTAATCACTAATCACTATTCACTACTCACTGCCACCCAGGTTGTTCCGAAAATTGTGGTCACCCCGGAAACCAAACCATATACAACTGTAGGCAAGCCCGAACCAAAAGTAGACGCAGTCAAACTGGCGCAGGGCAAGCCTGCCTTCGCCGCGGACATCGAACTGCGTGGCATGTTATACGCCAAAGTGCTGCACTCGCCCCATGCCCATGCCTGTATCAAAAAGATTGACGCCAGCAAAGCGCGCGCCCTGCCCGGTGTGGCGGCTGTTCTGACCTGGCAGGATATTCCGCGCGTGGCCTACTCCACCGCTGGCCAATCCGACCCCATCCCAGGCCCACTGGATTCGTTCTCGCTGGATAACAAAGTCCGCTTCGTGGGCGACCGGGTAGCCTTCGTCGCCGCGGAGACGCCAGAGATCGCCGAGCAAGCCCTGCGCCTGATCGAGGTGGAATACGAAATCCTGGCTGCCTTGCTCGACTCCACCGAAGCGATGAAGCCCGGCGCGCCAATCTTACACGACGAGCCGGAATACGTCCCGTTCGCCGTGTGCGATCCGCGGAAGAATCTGGCCGCGGAAATCCGCATTGACATCGGAAATGTGGAGAAGGGCTTCGCCGAGGCGGATGAAATCTTCGAGGCCGAGTATGTCGTCCCCAAGGTCCAGCAGGCGCACATCGAGCCGCACGTGGTCGTCACCTATTGGGATGAAGACGACCGCCTGGTCATCCGCACCAGCACTCAGGTCCCATTCCATGTCCGGCGGCAACTGGCGCCGGTGCTGGGTCTGCCGGTCAAACGGATCAGAGTCATCAAGCCGAGAATCGGCGGCGGGTTCGGCGGCAAGCAGGAAATCCTGATTGAAGACGTGGCTGCGCACCTGACCATCGCCACCGGCCGCCCAGTGATCTACGAATACAGCCGCGAGGAAGAGTTCACCGCCTCGCGCTCGCGCCACCCGATGCGCATCCGCATGAAGACCGGCGTCAAACGGGACGGGACGATGACCGCCAACGAGATGTACATCCTGAGCGACACCGGCGCCTACGGCTGCCACGCACTGACTGTCACCGGCAACACCGGGCAGAAGTCCATGGCGCTGTATGTCGGCGGTGGGCAGTACCGCAAGTCACCGAACATCCGTTTCTACGCCGACATCGTTTATACCAATACAGTGCCTTCCGGCGCGTATCGCGGCTACGGCGTGCCGCAGGGCTTCTGGGCGGTTGAGCGTCACATGGAAAAGATCGCCCGCGCCCTCGGCCTTGACCCACTGGATTTTCGCTTGAAGAACGCCATCCACCCCGGCGAATTCCATCCTTTCAGCACCGCCTGGAACGAGGGCCGCGAGCCGCACCCGGAGACGATCCACACGGTCGGGCTGGAGGAGTGCGTGCGGCAGGGCAAGGCGGCGATTGGCTGGGATGAGAAGTTTGGGAATGAGTCGTGGCGTGCATCCGGGTCAGGTGCTCCGGTGTCAAGTGAAAACGTGACACGTGACACGGGAATACATGGCACTTCCAAGTCTGCCAAGCGCAAAGGGATAGGAGTCGCCATGGTGATGCAAGGCACTGCGATTCCGTACCTGGACATGGGCGGCGCATCCATCAAGATGAACGACGACGGCTCGTTCAACCTGCTCGTCGGCGCAACGGATCTGGGAACGGGTTCCGACACCGTCCTGGCACAGATGGCCGCCGAGGTGCTCGGCGTCCCGACCGAGGATATTCTCGTCTATTCTTCCGATACCGACTTCACTCCCTTCGACAAAGGCGCGTACGCATCATCTACGACCTACATCTCCGGTGCGGCAGTTGTCAAGGCGGCACAACAGTGCGCCGAACGCATCAAAATCCGTGCTGCCAAACTGCTCGGACTATCCGACTATCAGACTATCAAACTTTTCGATAAACAGGCAATTGCTCCGGATGGTAAAACACTTCCATTAGCTGAAATTGCCCTCGATTCCCTCCACCGCTCCGATCAGGAACAAATCATGGGCCTAGCTTCTCACGTCTCTCCCTCTGCCCCGCCGCCGTTTGCTGCGCAGTTCGCCGAGGTGAGCGTGGATACCGAAACCGGCGCGGTGAAAGTGGACAAGCTGGTCATGGCCGTGGATGGCGGCGTCATCGTCAACCCGCTGACCGCCTCCGGGCAGGTGGAAGGGGGCATGACCCAGGCGCTCGGTTACGCAGTCTGCGAGGAGATGCGCTATGACGAGAGAGGCCGGCCCTTCGTCAAAGACTTCGACCGCTATCACATCTTCCGCGCGGACGAGATGCCCGAAATGGAGACCATTTTCGTCGAAACCTACGAGCCAACCCATCCCTTCGGCGTCAAGGCGGTGGCCGAGATCCCGATGGATGGGGTCGCGCCGGCAGTGGGAAATGCTATACTGGATGCAGTTGGAGTCAATATTGACGAGAATCCGGTCACGCCAGAGAAGGTGTGGCGGGCGCTGGGCCTTCGCCCGTGGCGGGGCGTTGGCTGGCGAGAGCGTGCAATCCTACGGCAAGCAGGTGTTGAACGCCAGCGCGGGGTTGTCGGCGCGCAAACCGGAAGAGATCGTCAGCACTGACCTGAAGGTGTACGAGGCAGGCGGCTTCCGCTTCGCTATCACCCAGGCCGAAGTGACCGACCTGCTGCAACTGGCCGAGCATCTCGAAGCCCTGCGCGTTGCCCTGACTGCCCTGCGCGACAAGCGCGGCCTGGATTTCGCCATGCTGATGGTCACGGACGTGGTTGGCGGTTCCAGCCGCTTGATCCTGACCGATGAGCCGCCGCAACTCTCCGACCTGCCTTACCCGCCCCAACCGGATGGCACACGGTTGGCGGAGGGCGTGGTATCGAGAAAGAAGCAACTGTTGCCAGTGGTGTTGGGGTTGTTGGAAAGATAATATTGAGCGAAGGAATCGATCATGAGTGAGACTAGATCCATAAAAGGCGTTACAATAAGACTGCCTGCCGAGCGTTGGGTTCACATTACAGAAGAACACGCGGAATTGGCAGGTTATTACTACGATGTTCTGGAAACCATTCAACAACCTCTGGCCGTTTTCGAAGGAAATAGTGGAGAATATCTGGCAGCAAGCGAGATTGACCCTGGGAAATATCTCATCGTTGTTTATCGGGAAATCAGCAAAGAAGATGGTTTTGTCATCACCGCTTTCATGACAAAACGCTGGAGGCAGATTGAAAGGAGAACGAAAATATGGCCGCAGTAAACCTTGATCGAGTGCTGACTTTTGTGCCGCAAGCCTTACAACTGAACCAGAAAAATATTTGGCTCACCTATGACAAAGAAGCCGATGTGCTTTATCTGAATTTCAAAAAACCTAGTCGTGCTGATGATTCGGAATTGCTGGATAATGACATCATTGTGCGCTACGAAAATGACGAGATCGTTGGTATGACCATCCTGAACGCCAGTAAAAAGGTGGGGAAAAAATCTTCTGCACAAATGTCAGCAGGATAATTATCCTTCACAAAATGACCATACAGTCTGTATACCAGGCAATCACTTACATCGAACAAACTTACCAACCTGCTCCCTCTGCACCGTCGTCAAATCCAGCGGCTCGACGCCGCGCCACGCAACCAGCAAGACAAGTTGAGTATAATCCTTCCCATGAGCGCTGCTCCTTCCCTTCCCTACGTGTGGGACTATAACCTCGACGAAGCCCAATTCCGTGAAATCCTGGAAGGCCGCCAGGTCATTGGACGTTTAAACCAGGACTGGGCGGCGCGGCGGCTGATCGAGTACGCTTCTTACGCAGAGATCGTGCATCTGATTGGATTTCCGCGGCTGATAAAAAATTGGCCGCGCTGGCGGAAAGGCATCCGCTCTACCAGCCGCAAGCGAGGACTAGATTTTCTGGTCAAATGGCTGCCAGAAAAACATCCGGAATTGTGCCATGAATAACGTCGCATTTTACTTCGATTTACTTTACCCATTCCAGGAGCGCGTCCTGAAAACCATCCGCCCCGTGCAGGCGGGATTTTATCTCACCGGCGGGACCGCCGCCTCGCGTGGCTACCTGAACCATCGTTTTTCAGATGATCTCGATCTGTTCGTCAACGACGATGGTAATTTTTCGCTTTGGGCGGAACGCATCCTCCAAATCCTAGGAAACACAAACCACTGGCAACTTACTATCGGGCAGAAAGAAGAACGATTCGTGCGTCTGACTTTGACCCAGACCGACGCAATGCTCAAAATCGAAATGGTTAACGACGTCCCGGCTCATGTGGGGAAGATCGAAGAACATCCTTTGCTCGGACCATTGGACAGCGCCGCAAATATTCTCGCCAATAAAGTTACCGCACTGCTCGACCGTGAAGAGCCAAAAGACCTGGCCGATATTTGGGGATTCTGTTGCAAAACGAATTTATCCATCATTGACGCTATTACCAACGCGCAGAGCAAGGCCGCTGGAGTCTTTCCCGCCGATCTGGCGCGCCTGCTTTGCTCGGTCACGCTTGCCGACTGGCAAGCTGTGCGTTGGATTGATGCTCCCCCTGTCGAAACTTACCTGGCACAACTTAACAAGCTGGGGGAAAATTTACTGCTCCTCTCCAAGTAACCATGCAATCCATCTATCAAGCCCTCTCCGAACTCGAACGGACCCACCAACCCGTCGCCCTCTGCACCGTCATCAAATCCAGCGGCTCGACGCCGCGCCACGCCACGAGCAAGATGCTGGTCTACCCGGATGGTCATATCCTAGGCTCGGTGGGCGGCGGGGAACTGGAAAACCGCGTCATCGCCGAGGCGAAGGCCGCGCTCGATGACGGGCGACCGCGCCTGCTCGAATACAATCTGACCGACCCCTCACGCGGTGACGTGGGCGTGTGCGGCGGTCAGGTGGAGGTGTTCGTGGAACCCATCCTTCCTCCAGATATGCTTGTCGTTATCGGCGGCGGACACGTGGGGAAAGCCGTGGCTCATCTCGCCAAATGGCTCGGCCTCCGCGTGGCCGTTTCGGACGACCGGCCTGAATTCTGCACACCTGAGTCCAACCCGAACGCCGACGAGTTCTACGCCTGCCCAATGGCAGAACTGCCGCTAAACCTGAACATCACCCCACAAACTTACATCGTCCTGACCACGCGCGGCAACGCGGTGGATGTCGCCGGTCTCCCTGCCCTGCTCGATTCCCAAGCCGCCTATATCGGCGTGATCGGCTCACGCCGCCGCTGGGGGATGACCGTCAGGGAACTGAACGAGCAGGGAATCTCCGACGAGAAGCTCGCTCGTGTCCACTCCCCCATCGGGATCGGGATCGGAGCCGAAACGCCGGAGGAGATTGCCGTCAGTATCATGGCCGAGGTGCTGATGGTGCGCGGCGGCGGGTCCGGGAAGCAAATGAAGGAGCCAAGATAAAACGCAAAGTGACAGTCACCTCCGAAGTGACTGTCACTTTGTATAGAACTTTTCCGGCGGGGCAGCGTAGATTAATCTGTAAAAATACTTGTACCAAAATATTCGATAGGCTATAATGAAATAGTTGATCTGACCAAAAAGGAGAAACGACTATGGCACGCATTTTTGATATTCTCGAATACCCCAACGAGATGGAAAATGAAATCGTCCATCGCTTCCCGGATAATACAACGGATGGCGAATACCGCCTCGGCTCGAACGTGATCGTGCGCAGCGGACAGGCAGCCGTCTTCTTCCGCGACGGCCTGGCACTGGACACCTTCGGCCCCGGGCGGCACGTCATCGCCACTGCCAACATCCCCTTGCTGACCCAAAAGGTCCAGGACCTCTTGACCAGTGGCAAAACAGCCTTCCCAGCCGAAGTGTACTTCGTCTCGATGAAGGAATTCGCCAACCGCAAGTGGGGCACCCCGCAGCCGATCCTAGTCCGCAACCCGGGCATGGGCCTGGGAGTGGCTCTGCTGCAAGGTTTCGGCACCTACGGCTTCGAGGTCAAAGATCCCCAGCAACTGATCCTCCAAATCGTCGGCAAGAAGGCCTCCTTTACGATTGACGCCATCGAAGAACGCCTGCGAATGGTCTTGCTTTCCAAATTGCAGGATACCCTCAACGAATGGGGGGCCAAGATGGCTGTCCCGGAGCTTATGGCCAAGACCATCGAGTTGGGAGGCTACATCCAATCCCTGTCCGAAGAGGAGTTCAACGCTCTCGGCCTGACCCTCAAGCGTTTCATCATCGGCAACCTGAAGCCATCGGAGAAATCCGCCGAGGAGCTGCGGGCGATGGGCATGCTCGACATGGCAACCTATACCCAATTGCAGGCCGCGGACGCCATGCGCGACGCCGCCTCGAATCCTAGCGGCGGCGCGGGACTGACGGCTGGAATCGGCGCCGGGATGGGCATTGGCAATCTGATGGGCCAAGCTTTACAGGGCGGCATGCAATCCGGCCAACAGCAGCAAAAAACTCCCAGTGGCGGCGCGCCCTCTGGCGGCGGTATGCCCGATGTGATGACTCCCACCGAGGCAGCCCAGGTGTTGCGTGTCTCCGAGGAAGACGTGTTGGCTGCCATCAAGGACGGCACGTTGAAAGCCAAGAAGCTTGGCAACGCCTACCGCATCAGCAAGGAAGCGCTCGAAGAATTCCTTAAGAGCTAAACAGAGTAGTAAAACGTAATGCGTAAAACGTAAAAGGAGTCCACAAGGTGAGGACTCCTTTTCGTTCCGATCATTACGCATCACGTTTTACGTTAGTTCTGCCAAAACACTACTCACAGCTTCCAACACATCTCCTGCCAGAACTGAAGCAGTGCTTCCCTGGACCTCGGCGGCGTACAGCCCTGCCCGGGCATGGATCCACGCCCCGGCCACTGCAGCAGGATAAGCCTCCACGCCCTGGGCGCGCAGACCAATGATCAGCCCTGCCAGCACGTCACCTGACCCAGCGCGCGCCAAAGCAGACGAGGCCACGGGAATGGTCGTCGTCCTTCCATCCGGCGAGGCGATGACGGTAAAAGCGCCTTTCAGGACGACCACATGGCCCCACTCCTGGGCAAAGCGCAGCGCAATTGCCAGGCGGTCTTTCTGTATCTCTTCTGTCTTCAGACCTGTCAAAAACGACATTTCACCCGGGTGCGGGGTCAGCACGGCCGGTACGGGCAGCAAATACGGCCAGCCCGAGACTTTCGCCAACAACTTCAAGCCATCGGCGTCAATCACCAGCGGTGGTAAGGCCTGCTTCTTGGCCCTCGCATCCCCCGTCTGAGTCTGGATGAAGCCGATCCTGCCGTGGGCGGTCTTTGGCAGGGCTGCGCCTCGCAACAACTTTTCCAGGAATTCCTTGGTAGTATCTTCCAGCCCAAAGCCCGGCCCGAGCAGGAGTGCGGTGGCGCGCTCCATGTTCTCGGCCAGTACGCTGGCAGCTTCGGCAGCATAGACGCCCATTTCGTGCGGAAGCAACAGCCAGGTCGCTTCGGGGAAATGCCCGGCCAGGGCGGCGTGCAATGGCGTGGGGACGGCCAACGTCACTAGTCCAGCCCCGGCCCGATAGGCAGCCTTGCCGGCCAGCAAGGCCGCACCGGTGTAATTGAGCGAGCCGGCGACGACAAATGCCGTGCCGAAAGTCCCTTTGTGCGCGTCCGAGGGGCGCGGCGGCAGAATGGACACCACCAGCTTTTCGTCCGCGACCTGATTGCGCACCGCTTTCCAGGAGGATAAATCCTCGGTCAAGCCAATATCCACCACGCTAAGTTCGCCAATCAGATCGAAAGCCGGCATTTTTAAAAGCCCTTGTTTGACTGCCGCCATCGTCACAGTGGCGTCAGCGGGGATACAGGCCGCGGCCGCCTGCCCTGTGTCACAGTCCACGCCTGAGGGGCAATCCACCGCGACGACATAAGGAGGCAATTCCAATTCTGCCAACGCCTCTTTGGCAACCGCCATTACGTGTGCAATCTTGTCTTTCAAAGGCAATTTAAAACCGGTTCCCAAGATCCCATCCAGGACCACATCAGAAGTACCGATGAAAGCTTTGAGTTGTTCAAAATCAACATCTTTGTGGGCAATGACGATCTCCCCCTCGGCTTCTCTCAGGCGGTCAACAAGCGGATCGTCCTCCTGCTTGCGGTGGATCAGATAGGCGCGCGCCTTCCAACCTTTCTCCGCCAACAACGACAGCGCCACCAACGTGTCGCCACCGTTGTTCCCCGGTCCGACCAAGCCAAGCACCTGCAACTCCTCGTCATCCTGGCTATACGACAGTCGCAAGATTTCCTTGGCAAGGCCACGCCCGGCGTTTTCCATCATGCGGGCATAGGTCAGGCCGCTGGCGTCCGCTTCCTTTTCGATGGCGCGCATTTCACCGACAGTAACAAGTTTCATTCGGGGTTCCTCCACATCATGTTTGGCTAAGCTTCGTAGGATGGATTTCGATACCTGCACCCTTCGGCAGGATTGGAATCCCTCCCTACCAAAGATCATTTGCAACATCGGCCAGGCCAAGGGCGAGGAGCTTCTCTTTCGTGGGCCGGCCCGACTCCGGGTCCCAGCCGCGCGCGTCATAATAAGCCGCCAACATTTCCTCGAACGGGATCTTGTAGCCGGCTGCGCCGCCGTCGGGATACGGCTCGAGCAAAGCCTTAGGTAATTTGTCATTGGCGCGCGTTAACCCAAGGCGATTGTTGATCGCCCGCTTCAAATTCCAACCGCGTTCGCCAGCGCGCAGCATATCGCTCACGCTCCAGTCTAGCCCACAGGCAGCATTGATCAGCCCCACGACTGTCTCAGGTGGGACGTTGGCGAGCACACACATTACCAGGGAATTGTATAGCGTCCGCCAATCTTGATGGCGGGCAACGTTGGCTGCCTTTTCTGCACCGCCCTGCCGTTGGTGAAACTCCAGGCCCAGCTCGGCGTCCGCCTGGCCCATATCCACGAAAAAATAATCCGATTGATTGTGGCAGGCGCCGCGCGGCGAGGTGGCGTAGACAAGCGCCATGCCTGAAACGCCGCGCGGATCATGATAAGGCACTTCCAAACCATTGACCTGCACTGCTTTATCCTCAGCGCCGAAATGCGCTCCAAAACGGCGCGAGCCTCCTGCCAGGTAAATGCCGATGCCTTCACGTCGCGCCGTCAGGTGGATCAAACGCTCCGCAGCCTGGGTATCACCCCAGCGGAGGGCATGCCCATCAGTATCTTTTTCGCTGATGGTACCCTGCTCGAAAAGGTGGCAAGCCAAGCCAATCGTATTGCTGGCACTAATCACATCCATGCCATAACGGTCACACAACTCACCTAAGCGAGTGATGGCAGCCAAATCGTCGTTGAGCAGGTTCGGTCCAAATCCAACGACGGTCTCGTACTCCGGCCCCTTGCGCTTCGCTCCGTCTTCCAGGCGCACCACACGCCCGCAGGCAATCACACAGGCGTGACATGCGCTCGTGCCTGCCAGGATCGTCTCGGCCATCGCCGCGCCAGAGACCTTGCCAGCGCCCTCGAACACACCGGCGTGATAATATTTCTTCGGCATCGAACCGAGATAATCGAAGTAATCGGCCGCGCTTGCTGTGCCCAGCTCGTGCACCACCTGGCTCACATTGTCGCTCTTCAGGGCATGATTGGCTGCCGAGCGCAACGAGTTATATCTCTCCGGTTCGAACAACGGAATCTTACCCCTCCCCTGCACGGCAATCGCTTTTAAGTTTTTGGATCCCATGACCGCGCCCAGGCCGGTGCGTCCGGCGGCGCGTCCGTGATCGCACATGATATTGGCAAACAGGACGCCATTTTCACCGGCCGGCCCAATGCCAGCGACACGCGCGCCGGACTGTCCCAATTCTTCTTTTACTTTGGATTGGATTTCGTAGGTGTCCAATCCCCACAAGTGCGCGGCGTCGCGGACCTCGAGCCTGCTATCCATTACGGACAGGTACACCGGCTTCTCGGCTTTTCCCGTTATCCACAAGCCGTCGTAACCGGCGAAGCGCAACTCTGGGCCCCAAAAGCCTCCGCAGTTGGATTCCGCCCACAGGCCGGTGGCAGGGGATTTCCCGCAGACAACGAAGCGACCAACGGAAGGCCCGGCCGTGCCGGTCAAGGGGCCGGTCAAGAACAGGAGCGGGGATTGCGGAGAAAACGGATCCAGGTCCCGGGTCAGAGACACATACAACAACCGGGCGGCCAGGGATGCACCGCCCAGGTAACTTCGTTCCCATTCAACAGGAACGAGGAACTGACCTGTCTCACGCGTAGTGAGATTTACTGTCAGAATGGGCTGCATATCTACCGTCTAGGAAAGAACTTCGGTAGTGATTTCTTTCAGGCAGCGGACGAAATCCAGCACAGTAGGCACATTGCGCATCATGTACGCCATGCTTCCCTGGACTTGCAGCTTGCGGGTCAGCATGGCCTGCATCGGGTCGAGTTCGCCTTTGACAACGCGCGCGAAGTTCCCGTATGGCGCTTTGAGGATGAAGGCGGGTTTGACTTCTGCCAAGTCTTTCAGAATCGCTGATTTGCGGCACTTGCCATGCCACAGGTCAAGATAATAAATAAGTTGTTCCTTGAGAGGGCCGCCCGGCTCGAGCACACAAGCCATGTCGCCTTCCCAATTCTTGGCAATGCGAGCGTACTGTTCGTCGGCGTTCAGCTTTTCGACAAGCTTTTCCAGCCATTCGGGTGAAGGGAATATCGCAGCCATTTGTGCCTCCTTGATCCAAGAATAGTGCCCTCTGTATCATCTCAACAAATTGGGGAGCGGAGTGTCCAACTTTTCCCTTCTTTTTGAGAAGGTACAACCATCTTTATTATAAATCCCAATTTGTAAATTGAAGGCTGAACCCTCTTGCAAAAAGAGAGAAATTAGTCTATGCTTAACGTGCGAAGGCGCTATGCCTGCTTGGTCAGAAGCGGCATCATACCAACTTGAAAGGAGAGAGGAGTAATGAAAAAAGTAACCTTGCTACTCAGCTTTTTGACAGTAGCCAGTCTCGTACTAACTGCTTGCGCCCCCAAGGCGACAGGCGGCGGAGGAACTGCTGCGGCTGGTATGCCCGACCTGAAGGGCGCCACGATCACCGTGGCCGTAGAAAACGCTTATCCGCCCTTCAACAACATCGACGCGGCGACCGGCCAGGGCGTCGGCTGGGATTATGATGTCGTCACCGAGATCTGCAAGCGGATCAACTGCACGCCTGAGTTCAAACAAGCCGCCTGGGATGGCATTTTCCCGGCCATGCAAGCTGGCGAATATGACATGCTGGCTGATGGCGTGACCTTTACGTTCGATCGCTCCTACATCGTTGATTTCTCGATCCCATACGTGATCATCGGCCAGGTGCTGCTCGTGCGCGCGGATGACACCCACACGCTGGACGACTTTCTCAACAACAAGGATCTGAAGATTGCCACCCAGATCCAGACAACCAACGAGATCGTCGCCCACAAGACCTTCGGCGCTGATCGCGTCCAGTCCTTCGAGGACTTCGGCGCGGCTGTCCTGGCGCTCATCTCCGGTGATGCGGACGGCGTCGTCATTGACAACGTCTCCGCTGCGGGTTACATGAGAGAAAACGAGGGCAAGATCAAGATCGGCTCTCAAATCACTTCGGATGAAATGTTGGCCTTCGTCTTTCCCCCTGGCAGCGATTTGGTTGCGCCAGTCAACGCGGCGCTACGCGCCATGCACGACGACGGCACACTCGATCAATTCAACAAGAAGTGGGGCCTGTCCCAATAATCGTCAATATGGCCGTTTCTGACACCGACGGGATGGGGGCACAATCCCCATCCCGTCTATTTCTTCACTCTTCCGGGGAGTAGGATAATGAAAACTGCAAGCGAACTTTCTCGTCCTCAAGCAATCTCGTGGGATAAAAAACTCTTAAAATGGCCCTGGTGGGCAATTGCATTGGTCGGCACAGGGTTGCTATTGATATATCTGATCCTGGCCTCGCCTAAATATAACGAAACCTTTTTCTACCTGACGCAAGGCATATATACCACCCTGCGCATCACCTTTTTCTCATTCCTGTTTGCCACAATCCTCGGCCTAATCACCGGGCTGGCGCGCGTTTCGAAAAACGTAATCTTATACAATATCTCTACACTATATATTGAAGTCGTGCGGGGTATCCCACTGGTCGTTCTCATGCTTTACATTGCCTTTGCTTTGTTCCCAGTGGTTGTCGAAGCCATCCAGAGACTTGGGAGCTGGGGGGTTGGACTTATGCTCAGTAGCGGATTCTTCCAAACGCTCGCTGGGTTCACCATCCGCGTCGTACCTATGGAAGGAAGAGCGATCATCGCCCTGGCGTTTGGCTACGGTGCCTACGAAGCAGAGGTTTTCCGTGCTGGGATTCAGTCCATTAGCAAGGGGCAAATGGAGGCAGCCAAATCCTTGGGGATGACCTACATACAATCAATGCGCTTCATTATCCTGCCGCAAGCCGTCCGCCGTGTGCTGCCTCCTCTTGGAAACGACTTTATCTCCTGCCTGAAGGACTCTTCGCTTGCCACCGTTCTGGCGGTCAACGAACTGACCCAATTGGGTCGCTTGCGCCGCGCCAGCACCTTCCGCGTGCTGGAAACATTCAACGTGGTGGCATTTCTTTACCTATCCATGACACTTTTGCTTTCCAGCTTTGTCCGCTGGTTGGAGAAGAGGATGAAATTCGAAGAATAAGCATGTGACCGTCACCTTCAAGGTGACGGTCACATCTCTAGTGCGCTGGGGGGGACTTGAACCCCCACGCCTTGCGGCACATGGCCCTCAACCATGCCTGTCTGCCAATTCCAGCACCAGCGCGGAGCATGGCGTATTATAATCACCTTCAAGGCAATGTCAAGCAAATGTAGGGCGGGATTAGAATCCCGCACTTCGATAAATTTGGCGGGATACCCCTTCCGGGGCGCTACGCGAGAATCCCGCCCTGCGGAGGAGATATGACGCGTATCGTTGTTGACGCGATGGGCAGTGACAATTTCCCGGCGCCGGATGTGGAAGGCGCGGTAATGGCCGCCCGCGAGTACGGCGTAGGCATTATCCTGGTCGGCGACGAAGCCAAGATCAGGCCGGAGCTTGAAAAGCAGAATATCCAAAGCATGAGCATTGAAGTCGTCCATGCGCCCGAAATGCTGAGCATGGAAGACAAGGGGATGAGTCTGGTACTCAAAGCCCGACGGCCGAATTCCAGGAATTCGATGGCGGTTAGCATTGATCTGGTAAAAAAAGGCGAGGCAGACGCGTTCGTGACAGCAGGGAATACGGGCGCGGCTGCCGTCACCGCCTATTTTCGGTTAGGCACCATACCCGGCATAGACCGGCCTGCTCTAGCCCCCGTCTTCCCGACCGCCAAAGGTTCGTGTGTCGTGCTCGATGTTGGCGCCAATCCCGATTGCAAGCCCGAAAACCTGCTCCAATTTGGCATCATGGGCGTGATCTACGCCGAAAAAGTACGCGGCGTGAAATCGCCAAAAGTCGGCCTGCTCTCGAACGGCGAGGAGGCAGGCAAGGGCAACGAGCTGGTCAAGGCCAGCTACCCTCTGCTCGCAAAATCCGGCCTGAACTTCTATGGTAGCATCGAGGGCAAGGAGTTGATCGGCGGCGAAGTGGATGTGGCCGTGACGGACGGGTTTACCGGCAATGTGATGCTGAAAACCTCCGAGGCGGTCGCCAAGCTGTTAGTGGACAAAATCAAAGAGGCTATCAAGAAAGGCGGCCCTTTTGCCATGCTCGGCGGACTGCTGATCAAACCCGCCATGGGCAGCATCAAGAAATTGATGGATCCTGGCGAGGAGGGAGCCGCGCCGCTTCTGGGCGTGAACGGGCTGGTCTTCATCGGCCATGGCCGCTCAGACGCCGCCGCCATCAAGAACGCCGTGCGCGTGGCCAAGCAAGCCGTCGAATCTGGTGTGCTGACCTCGATCCGCGCCGCCATCGAACAATCGCTGAAATCGAACCAGGGATAAACGGAGATAAACGGCAATCACTCGATGAATACAACAAAATCTTCGTTTATCGAAATAATCCCTGTTCATCCCCGGTGAATTCAAACACGCACCCCCTCAAGGAATAAATAATGAAAATCGTAACCAACAAAAAACTGATCAAACGCAACGCGCGCATCGGCCAGATCACCAGCCTGTCAGCACTCGCCATCCTGGCTGTTGGCATGTTCATCACCTTCAAGATGCCCGATAAAGTCGCCTATTCGCTCGGTGCACTGCTGATCGGCTTTTTCCTATCCCAAATGGGCATCTACTATGGAAATCGCTGGGGACGCAGCCCGCGCCCCGACGAGGTGCTTGACCGCGGCCTGAAAGGCCTGGGCCGCGAGTACACCATCTACCACTACGTGACGCCTTCCTCACATCTGCTGGTCGGGCCAGCCGGGATCTGGACGCTGTTGCCCTATTACCAGTCGGGGACGATCACCTTCCAAAAGGGACGCTGGCGCGCCAAGGGTGGCGGATTCATCCAATCTTACATGCGTGTGTTTGGGCAGGAAAACCTGGGCCGCCCAGACCTGGAGGCCAGGTCAGAGGTGGAACTGCTCCAGCGTCACCTGAGGCGTGCCCTCCCCGAAGGGGCGGAACTGCCGGAAATCAGAACCGCCCTGCTTTTCACCAACCCCAATGTAGAACTAAAGGTCGAGGAAGCGCCTCTACCGTCCCTGTCGCCCAAGGATTTGAAGGAATTCCTGCGGGAACAGGCGAAAGGTAAACCTATCGAGGCAAATACTTTGGAGATGGTGCGTAAAGCACTGCCACAGGCAGAGAAAGAGGAGTGACGATTCAGCAAGTCAGGATCGCTGAATCACTGAATCGCATGACTCCCATTGTTGCCCTCGACCTCGAAACCACCGGCCTCGACCCTGAACGGGATGCCATCATCGAAATCGGCGCGCGCCGCTTCGAGGGCAGCCGCGTCGAGGACGAGTGGACGACTCTCATCAACCCAGGCCGCCACATCCACGAATTCATCACCAACCTGACCGGTATCAGCGACGAGATGGTCCGCCAGGCGCCTCGCATTCGTGACGTTCTGGATGATTTGACCGCTTTCATCGGCGATGCGCCTATCCTTGGACACAACATCCAGTTCGATCTTTCTTTCTTCAAGAAATATGGCCTCTTCGCCCTCAACGAGCGGATAGACACCTACGAGATGGCAGCCGTTCTCATGCCCTCGGCCAGCCGCTATAACCTAGGCGCGCTGGGCCAGGCGCTCGGCATTCCTTTACCAGCCAGCCATCGCGCTCTGGATGACGCCCGCGTCACGCACGCTGTCTTCCAGCGTTTGTTTGCTCAGGCGATGACGCTACCGATAGAAGTGCTGGCCGAGATCGTTCACTTGAGCGAGCCAATTGAATGGGATGGCGGCTGGGTTTTTCGGCAGGCGTTGCGCACTCGCTCGAAGGAGAGGATACCAGCCCGAAAGGTCCACGAGCAGGCTAACGGTCCGTTATTCGAAGCGCCGGAGGAACGCAAAGGTCCGGCTATCCAGCTTCCCAAAGAGCCGATCCCGGTTGACCCGGATGAGGCGGCGTCCATTCTCGAATATGGCGGCCCATTCTCGCAGCACTTTCCGAATTACGAGTACCGCCCCGAACAGGTCGAGATGTTGCGCGCCGTGACCGCTGCTCTCTCCACCGGTCAGCATTTGATGGTGGAGGCCGGCACCGGCGTAGGTAAATCCTTCGCCTATCTCGTCCCGGCCGCGCTTTTCGCCCAGCAGAACAACACCCGCGTCGTCGTCTCGACCAACACCATCAACCTGCAAGATCAGCTGATCAAGAAAGACATCCCTGACCTGCGCATAGCTCTCGGCATTGACCTGCGCGCCGCCGTGTTGAAAGGCCGCTCGAATTACCTTTGCCCGCGTCGCTTCGAAAACCTGCGTCGTCACGGACCTCAAACCGCGGACGAGATGCGCATCCTGGGTAAGGTGCTGGTCTGGTCGCTGGAAAACCACACTGGCGACCGCACTGAAATCAACCTGACCGGCCCGGCCGAGCGGGACGTCTGGCTGCACGTCTCCGCCGAGGACGACGCTTGCACGACCGAAACCTGCCTGGAACGCGTCGGCGGTGCATGCCCCTTTTTCCGCGCCCGGCAGGCGGCCCAGACCTCTCACCTGCTGATCGTCAACCACGCTCTGCTGCTGACTGACGTGGCCACCGGCAGCAAAGTCTTGCCCGATTACGAATACCTGATCGTGGACGAGGGACATCATCTGGAAGCAGCCACCACGAGCGCTCTCAGCTTTCGCCTGACCCAATACGACCTTGAACGCTTGCTACGCGAAGTGGGCGGCACGACTTCAGGCATCCTGGGCTACCTGCTGAGCCTCACGCGCAATGTCTTGCAGCCATCCGATTTCGCCGCGCTGGACCAAAAAGTAGCCCGTGCCACTGATTCGGCTTGGCGGCTGGAAAACCAGGCGCGGGCGTTCTTCCAGGCCATGAACGAGTTCATCGAATTCCAACGCGAAGGCCAGCCGGTCAGCCAATACGCCCACCAGGAGCGCATCCTGCCGGCCACCCATACCCTGCCGGGCTGGGACAAGATCGAGCTTGCCTGGGATAGCGCCGCCGAGACCTTCCGCCTGCTGCTCGCTCTTCTAGGAGAAATTCACAAGGCCGCCAGCCAACTCTATTCCAATGGCGTGGAAGAAGCCGAGGATGTGGTAGGCAGCTTGGGCAGCGTCTTCCGGCGCATGAGCGAAGCCGAGGCGATGGTCAGCGCGATGATCTTCGAGCCATCCGCGGAGTACGTGTACTGGGTCGAAGCCAACCCGAACGGTAACCGGCTGGCGCTCCAAGCCGCGCCGATCCGCATCGGCCCGCTGGTCGAGGAACACCTGTGGCACGAGAAAACCAGCGTTATCCTGACTTCCGCTACACTGACGGCAAACGGCGAATTCACCTACCTACGCAACACCCTCAGCGCCGACGAGGCTGATGAACTGGCCCTCGGTTCGCCCTTCGACTACGAAAGCGCGGCTTTACTCTACATCGCCAATGACGTAGCCGAGCCAAACACCCCTGACCATCAATCTCACGTAGACCGCGCCTTGATCAACCTGTGCACTGCCAGCGGCGGCCGAACTCTGGTCCTGTTCACCTCTTATGCCCAACTCAAACGCACCGCCCGCAACATCAGTGGGCCGCTGGCAAAGCACGACATTATCGTCTATGAACAGGGTGAAGGTGCCTCCCCCAACGCCCTGCTGGAAACTTTCCGCAACTCGGAACGCGCTGTTTTGCTCGGCACGCGTTCGTTCTGGGAAGGCGTGGACGTGCCCGGCGAAGCCCTATCCGTGCTGGTGATCGTCAAGCTCCCCTTCGCAGTACCTACCGATCCGCTAGTGGCGGCCCGTTCCGAGACGTTCGAAGACCCGTTCAACGAGTATCAGTTGCCGGAGGCCATTCTCCGCTTCCGCCAGGGATTTGGACGCCTGATCCGCACCCAGTCCGACCGCGGCGTGGTC
>Ga0209609_10000793_pt1 | contig 18529 bp, 18 predicted proteins | sample LakKivw325mmetaG_FD_184136 | JGI IMG/M metagenome (GOLD analysis project Ga0209609, IMG submission 184136) | Anoxic lake water microbial communities from Lake Kivu, Rwanda to study Microbial Dark Matter (Phase II) - Lake Kivu water 325m metaG... | ecosystem: Environmental > Aquatic > Freshwater... | reverse complement strand
GGATAGGCACAAGAATATTTCTTGGTGGCGCAACAGGCTATGTCGCCTGGCACGGTACCCAGCACAACCCATCAGTTGATAGAACAAAGGAAGGGTTTCCAAAAAGACCGGCAGGCACCCTTGCTGTTATTGGAGACCTAAAACAGATGAGTGCAGAGTACTTAAGAGGCGCATCTTTTGTGGGATATGGAGTGACTTTTGTTGTTGGAATTGGAATTCCAATTCCTGTTATTGATGAGAAGGTTGCATTCTGGTGCGGGGTTCCAGCAGAGAAGATCTTTGCACCGGTTGTTGATTACAGCAGCAGTTACCCTGAAAGAAAGCCAGATGTACTGTGTGAGGTTAGTTATGCTCAACTTTTTTCAGGAAGTATTGAAATAGGTAAACAGAAAATTCCTGCCGGTTCACTTTCAAGCTTTTTCATGGCAAGAAAAATTGCAGAAACTCTCAAGAACTGGATTTCATCAGGAAAGTTCAAACTTACAAATCCTGTGGCTAAACTGCCGGGAAAGGAATCAGGGATAAAAATTAAGGGTTTTGAAATAAAGGAGAAACATCAATGAAAATAAGCGAGAGGGTTGTTTTAAAATTTCCAAAGGAACTTGTGGATAAACCAACAATTTCCACGCTTGTGAGGAAATACGACATAGAATTTAATATTCTTCAGGCTCAGGTTCTTCCTCAAAAAGAAGGGTTGATGGTTGTTGTATTTACGGGCGAGGAAAATATTGTCAAGCAGGTTTTGAAGGATCTTAAAAATCAGAATGTTGTGCTTCAGAGGTTGAAACAGGATATTGTTAAAGATGACAGAATATGTACGCATTGCGGTGTGTGCATAGGGCTGTGTCCGACAAACGCTTTTTACTATGATCAGTCCACAAGAAAAGTTTTATTTGATTATGAAAAGTGCATTACCTGCATGCTGTGTGTTAAGGGTTGTATGGTCAGGGCAATAAAAATCAAATTCTGAAACAAAGGGGTGGATATGATATATCTTGACCACAATGCGACAACTCCATGTGATATTGAGGTTGTTGATGAAATGAAAAAATGGCACAGTGAGTTGTTTTTTAATCCTTCCTCAATCTATACTCCTTCTCAGAAGACAAAACAGGCTATTGATGAGGCAAGGGCAAAAATAGCGAAATTTCTTGATGCTTTACCAGAAGAAATAATTTTCACCTCAGGTGGTACAGAGAGTAATAATACAGCAATTATCGGTACGGCTCTTTTAAAAAAAAATCAGGGCAACCATATTATCACTTCCCTGATAGAACACCATGCGGTATTGAATACCTGTAAATTTCTGGAAAAGCAGTTTGGATTCCAGATAACTTATCTTCCGGTTGATAGATATGGCCTTGTTGATCCAGATGATGTGAAAAAGGCAATCACAGATAAGACAATTCTCATCTCAATAATGGGTGCAAATAATGAGATTGGAACGATTGAACCTGTTGAGGAGATTGGAAAAATCGCCAGAGAAAATGGAATAACATTTCACTGTGATGGGGTTCAGCTTGCTGGAAAAATTCCGGTTTCAATGAAGAAAATGAATGTTGACTTTTTCTCACTCTCAGGACACAAATTCTATGGACCAAAAGGTACCGGTATTCTCTATGTGAGAAAGGGAACAAAATACAGACCTATATTATACGGCGGTCATCAGGAAAAAGGATTAAGACCAGGAACTGAAAACGTGCCAGGAATAATGGGTCTGGCAAAGGCATGTGAGATCGCTGAAAGAAAAATGGCAGAAGATTCATCAAAAGAAAAAGAACTCAGGGATAAACTTGAAAAAATGTTTCTTGAGAGAATTCCTGAAATGATTGTTAATGGGCATCCTGAGAAGAGGCTTTATAATACGCTGAATATATGCGTCAAGTACGTGGAAGGAGAAAGTATGCTGCTTCATCTTGACTTTGAAGGGATATGCGCCTCTTCTGGTTCTGCATGCACTTCTGGTTCTCTGGAGCCATCTCATGTGCTTCTTGCTCTGGGTATACCACCGGAGGTTGCACATGGTTCTTTGAGATTCAGTCTTGGAAGAGCAAATACCATGGCAGATATAGAAAAGACAGCAGAAGTGTTGCCTGGAATTGTTGAAAAACTCAGGAAGATTTCGCCTTTCTGGAATAAAAAATGACTATTTTGGATGAAATAAAGAATCTGAAAAAAGAAAAGAACGCTGTTATTCTTGCCCACAATTATCAGATTCCAGAGATACAGGATATCGCTGATTTTACCGGAGACAGCCTGGAGCTTGCTAAAAAAGCTTCTGAGATAAAAGATTGCAACATGATTTTTTTCTGCGGTGTGAGATTTATGGCAGAGACAGCAAAGATATTGAGTCCTGAAAAAAGGGTTTTTCTTCCAGCAAAAGATGCAGGTTGCCCCCTTGCTGATATGGCAAAGGTTGCGGATGTTATGGAGATGAAGAATAAATATCCTGAAGCCTGGGTTGTTTCTTATGTTAATACATCCGCTGAGGTTAAGGCGATTACCGATGTTTGCTGCACTTCATCAAATGCAGCAAAGGTGATTGAGAATGTGCCTGTTGATTCAATCATCTTTCTGCCGGATAAAAATTTAGGTTATTTTGTGAAGAAGCAGGTACCTGAAAAAAAACTGATTTTATGGGACGGTCATTGTTTTGTCCACAGGATGTTCAAGATGGAAGATCTAAAAGCAGCAAGAGAAAAATATCCAGATGCCGAAATTATTGTTCATCCTGAATGTGATCCTGAAATTCAGGATAACGCTGACTGTATTCTTTCAACATCAGGGATGCTCAAAAGGGCAAAAGTTTCAACTGCGAAAAGATTCATCATAGGTACTGAAGAAGGACTTATTCATAGATTGAAGAAGGAAAATCCTGATAAAGAATTTTTTTCTCTCGGCGCAGGAAGGGTTTGTTTTAACATGAAAAAGACAACGGTTGAAAAACTTAAAGATTGTATGAAAAATGAAAACAATGAAATTATTCTTTCTCAGGATATTATGGAGAAAGCAAGAAAATCTCTGGAGGCAATGATCAGATATATTTGAGGAGAGAAAAATGTACAGCGAAAAATTGATGGACCATTTCAAAAATCCAAGAAACATGGGAAGAATGGAAAATCCAGATGGCATAGGAAAAGTTGGAAATCCTGTTTGTGGTGATGTTATGTGGATATATATAAAGGTGAAAGACAATGTAATTGAAGACATTAAGTTTGAAACATTTGGTTGTGGAGCAGCAATTGCAACAAGTTCTGTGATAACAGAACTGGCAAAAGGTAAAACCCTTGAAGAAGCAGAAAAAATCACGAACAAGGATGTGATTGATTTCCTTGAGGGGCTGCCGCCATTGAAAAAACACTGTTCTCTTCTTGCTGAACAGGGTCTGAAAGCTGCAATTGAAGATTATAGAGAAAAAAATAGGATTAAATAACCATACGGGGGTAATAATGAGTTCAGATGAAAAGGTGAAGGAAAAAGTGGAAGAAGCTTTGAAAGAGATTAGAGGCTTTCTTAATATGGAGGGTGGGGATTGCGAGCTTGTTGAAGTTTCCGGCGATACCGCAAAGGTAAAACTTACAGGAAGCTGTGCCGGCTGTCCTTTCGCACAGATAACCTTGAAAATGCGGGTTGAGAAGATTATAAAAGACAGGGTTCCTGAGATAAAAAATGTAATAAATGTTGAAGAATGACAATAGAAAAAGAGAAAAGAAGGCTTGAGCAGATTCTAAAAGAAAGTCGAAAAGTTCTTGTGGCTTATTCCGGTGGGGTTGATAGTACATTTCTGCTCAAATTTGCAGCAGATTGTCTGGGAGTTGAGAATGTTGGCGCTTTAATAGAAAAAGCAGAAGTATATCCTGATTCAGAGATTGAGTTTGCTAAAAAATTTGCTGAATCCGCAGGAATAAAAACCTTTGTCTTTTCTTCAAAAAAACTCTCTGATAGAAAATTTGCTGAAAATCCCGAAGACAGATGTTTTTATTGCAAGAAAGACCTTTTTTCAAATATGGTTAAGATAGCAAAAAAAAATGGTTTTGATGTTATTGCAGATGGTTCAAACGCTGATGATATCTCTGATTACAGACCGGGAAATAAAGCAAAGTCAATGTATGGTGTAATTTCACCTTTGCAGATGGCAGGACTGACAAAAAAAAATATCAGGGAACTGTCAAAGAAAATGAAACTTCCAACCTGGAATAAACCCCAGATGGCATGTCTTGCTTCAAGAATTCCATATGGAGAAAAAATTACAGTTGACCGCCTTAAAAGGATTTTGCTCGCAGAAGAATACCTGAGAAAACTTGGTTTTAAGATTGTAAGAGTAAGGGATTATGACAGTTTGTGCAGAATTGAACTTAACCCTTCCGAAATTAAAAGACTGATCCAGTTAAAGGAAAAAGTTGTAAAAAAACTTAAGAAAATCGGTTATCTTTACATAACAGTGGACCTGGAAGGATATAAAACAGGCAGTATGAATAAACTTCTGACAGTCTGATATTTTTTAATGGGCACAATCCAAGGAATAATCAAAGAAGCATGGAATCTTTTTTTCACGATGAGTCCCTATCTTCTGGTTGGTTTTATCGTCGCCGGTTTTTTAAGTTTTTTTATAAAGAAAGAGATTATTTTCAGGCATCTTGGAAAACCCGGTTTTCTTTCTGTTTTTAAGGCTGTTTTGTTTGGAGTTCCACTTCCGATCTGTTCGTGCGGTGTTATTCCTCCTGCAGCAACACTTCATAAATCCGGTGCAAGTAATGGATCTGTCGTTGCTTTTCTTATTTCAACCCCGACGACCGGTATTGATTCAATTATTGCTACATACGGTCTCCTTGGCGGAATTTTTATGTTTTTTCGTCTGGCTGCCAGTGTATTTATCGGTCTTATTGCAGGGATTATTATTGATGTTTTTCAAAAGAATGAAAAAATTTCAAAAAAAACAGACTTTCAGAGGGATTTTTCCTGTTAGGAATTGACACCACTTGAAGGACTGAAATACGCATTCACAGAACTTTATGCTTCAGTGGCAAAATGGATATTCTGGGGAGTTCTGATAGGTGGAGCCATTTCATATCTTGTTCCGGATGGTTTTCTTTCAGGGAAAATCGGCAGTAGATATCTTGAATATTTTTTTATGCTTGCTGCAGGGATACCTCTTTATGTGTGTGCGACAGGTTCAATTCCGATTGTTGCATCTCTTATTGCAAAAGGAATGAGTGCCGGTGCAGGATTGATCTTTTTTAATAACAGGTCCTGCAACCAACACAGTTACAATGCTTTTTGCCGGAAAAACCCTTGGAAAAAGAGATTTTTTAATCTATATAAGTTCTATAGTTATAGGCGCTTTGATTGCGGGTTCTATTCTTGACACTTTTATAAGCAATTTTAATATAGATTTTTCCAGACTTTCACATTCGCATGCAGATTTTTCATTTATTTCATACATTTCTTCCTTTGTGCTTATTCTGTTTGGAATAAGACCTGTCATAAATTCAATAAGAATGAGATATACACGCGGGGTTTACTGCTTTGTATTCAGTGTTCCTGATATTTCCTGCAATAGCTGCGCGGAGAGGATAAAAAGTAAAATTAATGCTGTGGAAGGAATCACAGCTATTGGTGTTGATGTCAAAAGAAAAAAGCTTAAAGTTTGCAGTAATCTTGATAACAGAAAAGAATTAAAGGATATTCTGGCTTCGATTGGCTATCCGGTTGTGGATGAGCTTTAGATGTGATCAAGATACCACCAGTAGAACTGAGATGGCAGGAAATTTTTCAAAAAATCAGGGACTTCTGTTAAAAAAGGACCAAAAAGAATCCTGACCCATTTTTTTTCATCAAATTCAATCAGTTTTTCGCCCTGACCGACGACCTCTTTCGTTTCTGTTATTTTCATTCGGTATTCATCCTGAAAATCCTTTCCGAATAAGAATTGCAGAGTGTCTTTGAAGGAAAGAATCTTTATCATAAAAAAGGGTTCAATTCTGAACCAGCTGGCATGTTTGAGCAATAAATTTGTTTGCGGTATATTGCCGGGGAAAAAAACATTGACATTGCCGGAATTCCATCTCTTTAAAAGTGAATAGATAAGACTGCACCACAATTTTTCACATCCTCCTATCTCCATAATCCTTCTTTCTGTTCTTTCTCCAATTGCGACAGCATAGGCAAAATCAGTTTTTGTTTCAGTGTAATAAAGTTGCGTATGAATTTTTTCATCAAAGATTTTTTTGAGCCAGAAAATAGTTCTCTGCGCATGGCAGGGAAACTTTTCATAGGATTTTTTTATTTTTTCAAGGGTTTTAACTGAACCATCGTATCTGAAAATTGGAATAATTTCTGTCATTCCAGATTTTTCAAAAGATCTCTGGGTGAGACTGATTACAGCATTTGTTCCACATGTTTCATATCCCCAGAAATTATATCGCTGCCTGTCACCGCCCAGAATTGAAAACGAATAATCCCTTTTTTTCATCTCTTCTATACAGAAATCCATCAATGCCTTCATGTATCCTTTATTTCTAAAATCAGGATGAGTTGAAACACTGCCGATACCCCCGATTGTCGTTTTTCTTCCATTTAACACGATCTCCTGCTGGAAAATTCCAACAAGAGATGCGATTCTGCCATTTTCTCTGATGATAAAAAAATTATCATAATCAAAGGTTTCGGCTGACATTTTCTGTGGATAATTCAGATAAAAAAATCCTCTTGAATGGTCAAAGGATTCTTCAAGAAACTGCATTAATGCATCAAACTCTTTTTTTGAAGGATTTTCAATCTTTATCATATTTTGCATTTGTTTCAAGCATTGTCAGATAATTTTCAAGCGGAACATAATTCGGTATTGAGTTGCTTGAACCAAGAGCATAACCACCTTCCATTCCATAATTTTGTATTCTGTTTTTCACAAGAGATTCTATATCCTGTTTGGTACCTGTTGCAAGTGTGTGAACACGAACATTTCCTATGAGAGCAATTCTTTTTCCAGCGCGTCTTCTTACTTCTTCTATATCCATTGACTCCGGTTCTATAGGATGGAGTGCATTGAATCCTGAGTCTATAATTGTCTCAAGCATTTCATACAGATTTCCATCTGAATGGTAAAGAAAAATTTTTCCTGATTCTTTGATAGGGCCTGACATCTTCTTATAATAAGAAAATATTTTTTGTTTCAACCACGCTGGCGGCATAATGGTACCGGTTCTATAGGCAATGTCATCAGGACACCATATCCCACCGACACAATCAAACTCAAGCATCCTCTCGCAGAATTTAACCTGAATTTCTCCAATTATGCTTATGAGATGGTCCACAAGAGCTTCATTATCCACGCTCATCATCACAAAGTTTTCAAACCCGAGCAGCATCCATGTCGCAACAAAAATTTTTCCACATACGCCAAAAACCTTCATTCCATCCGGCAGATTTTCTTCTGCAATCTCAAAATCCGAAAAATCTGCTTTTTTTACATCCGGCCAGGGAAACTTATCTATATCCTTTTTTGATTTTATGATACCTGTGTGTTCTTCTGCCCATACCCGGGTGTCTTTTCCTTTGAAATGTTTTTCAGGCTCGTCCAGAACAAGTTCTTTATTGACTGTGCCGGCTGGATCAACCATTCCTTTGCTTATCCAGATATAGTCATATCCCGCTCTGTGCCTGAATTCAATTTCATCCTTAACCGAGACAACTTCTTTTTTCAGATAGGATTCTTTTATCTCTCTATCTATTACAAATTCCATATTCGGAACACGGCGATTCTTTTTCCATAAAAGTGTATTTCTTAAATTTTCAAAATCAGGTTCAAATCCCCAATCGTTCATTGATAACTCCTTTTTAATTGGACAATTGTGTAAGGTCCGTCAGGTATAACCGCAATTTCAGTATTTTCTCCAAATTCTTTGAGAGCTGCTCCAATTGCATCCGATATGTTATCAAAAGGAATTGCCTTACAGAGTTCTGCATCATCATGCGATAAACCTGAGACAAGAAATATGCGGGCTTTTCTCAGTACATGAACAAAGGGCTGAATTCCCCACTGAAGATCTTGAAAATATCCGGGCTGCATGATTTTTTTTATAAACAGGTCAGGATCCTTCAATTCAATAAGAAGTTTTTTGAATTCTTCATTTCCGATACCATCGCAACATTCTGAAGCGCTGATGATAATACCACCTTCTTCAACTATATCAAGCACAGCCACCATTCCCTTTGATGACTGATAAAAATCCCTGTCAAGTGGATAACCACCGTTTGTTGTTATCACAATTTTGTATTTTTTATCTGAAAATACTGTACTTGTTTTCCTGCAGAAATCAACACCATGCATAAATGCTTTTTCTAAATCACCTGAGAAAACACCTGTAATTTCACCTTTTTTGTTTATCGTGACATTGACGATAAAATCAACGCCTGCTTTCTTTGCAAATTCAGTGGCAAAGGCATGGCATTTATTGTTTTCAATAACCCCTGGCTTTGTATCCGGATGCTCAAGAAATTCAGCGCCATGAAATATCTTCATTGTTTGCATTCCGGCAATACCAGGACATACTCCTTTTCTGCCGCCCGAAAAACCGGCAAAAAAATGTGGCTCAATCATTCCTGTTACTATTTTCAAATCTGCTTCAAAGTACTTTCTGTTGACAAAGAAATCTGAGTTTTCAATTCTCACCAGATCTGAATCATCCTTTGCGCAGTGGTCATAAATACGAAACCTTTTTATAATTTCTTCACCGACAAGTTCAATCTTTTCTTTCTCTGTTGTTTTTCTGTGGGTGCCATTGCCGATGAGTATGAAAATGTTTTCATCAGGCATACCGCAGAGTTTTAACCGATCAATAATAGCCGGTAGTATCATCTTGTTCGGCACTGCCCTTGTATGGTCAGAGATAACTATACAGACCTTTTTTGGTTTTTTGAGTTCCACAATTTCTGAGAGAGAATTACATCCAATAGGGTTTATTAATGAGTGTTTTACGGCTTCTTCAGGGTTTTCAATTTCTGGAACATTCTGCGGTTCAAATACTGCGAAATTGCCTGGATGGTCAATGACAATTCCTGATCTTCCATAACTGAGGCTAATCATCCTTTTCACCGAACAAAAATTCAAGAGTGTTTTCGTTTGCGATTTTTCTTATGGATTTTTCGGACAATGCCTTTAAGGCGAAAATTTCATCTTCATATGTTGCCTTAAGCCGCATTTCAACGTAATCTGATTTTCCTGTACCCTGTTTTCTTCTTGCAATGTAAGAATACGCAGGTGTGTCTGTTCCCCAGATGATTGTTTCAGGGAATGCCTCAACGAGAGCTTTCAAAACTTTTTTATGGTCTGAATAATCAGCGTCAAACCTTGATTTGCCCGGCGCAGCAACAGGGTTATTTTCCTCTGCGAGCCTTACCTGAATTTTTAAGGCAGATGTATCAACCCAGACATTATCCATACTGTCAGCAAGTTTGAGGAAGTTTTTATCAAAACCTATGCAATGAGCAAGGCAGAACCTGACATCAGGATTTTTTTCAATAACCTTAAAAGCAAGTTTAGCATGGGAGAAATTTTCCATAGGATGAACAGTGGTATGAAGGGTAAACGGCCAGTTTCTTTCCTTTGCGATTTCAATAAATTCTCTGCCCTCATCGAGCAATCCAAGTATGCTTGATTGACACAGCACAGGCACAATCTTTATTCCGTATATTCTGTATTTCTTTTCAAGAGCAAAAATATTTTTTGCCTGTTTTTTTACCAGTCTTACAGGATCAACAGAGACAAAAGGTATAAATCTTTCTCTGTGTTCAGGACAGAATTCATAAATTTCCTTCAGCAGAAGTTCATTTTCAATTGCGTATGGAGATGGTGATACAGGTTTTCGAGGGATCCTGCATATTCCTTTTTTCAGGTATAATGGATCAAAAAAAAGATCAGGCGAATGTGGAAAAATAAGGTTAATATCCACACCATAGAGTTTCTGTCTGAATGCAATTCCCTCAATGGTTGCAGCATAAGGATACTCCATATTCATGTAGGCCTTCAATGATACACCGGCGTGGGAATGAGCGTCTATAATTTTGCCTTTCAGTGTTTCTTTCATATTATTCTTTCGGGAATTCTATTGGAATTCTTCTTTCTCCTGTTTCAGTTTTACAATCCTCTGCAACAGAGCCTGAAAGGGTCAGTTCACTGTTGAGTATCTGCAGGATACTTGCTGGAACAAGTGGCGTAACCGGCCCATGAGCCGCAAGACGGGAAATAAATCTCTGCCAGGAAACATCTCCATAGGCAAATCCATCCCAGAAACTGATAAGTTTTGAGTTTTTCAGGTCTCTCGGACCGATGGTTGCGGCTTTTGGGGGGCACGAGGAAATATCTCCTGAACAACCTGCATCAGCAAACAGGCTGTTCTGACAGAGAGTAATCGGATGAAGGTCAACTATTCTTGAACCAAGTTCAAGATAGGCATCTATATCATTGATATAATCAACACCGAGATGGGGTTCAAAAAAGGCAATGTGTCCGCACCATCCGATTCCTCCATAACAGATATCAGCTCCACCAAGGTCTTCAATCATTTTACTGTAATAATTCACATTTTTTGTGCTTGGGAAATGTACTTGTTTTTCCGGCATTCTCAGTTCTGGCTTTATACGATAAAAAAAATCATGCCACATCCAGTATTGAAAACCACCCTTCCATTCCTTTGGCGCAGTGACCCCATTCTCATCGGCATATTCATCCATATTGAAGGTGTGAACATGTTTGCAGGAAATATTAAGCTGATTGATTATTTCAGCAACAAGAGCATACTGCGGGTTCGGTGCAGGCAGGATTATTACATGATTTCTTCCTTCTTCAAGAGCCTGTTTTATTCCTCTGACAATATGCAGAGCCCATGCAAAGACGAATGCGGTTTGGTCTTCTATCACGCGTATTTTGAAATTTTTGTTCGGATGCTTGCAGATGTCTTCTTTTCTTATTTTCCTCACTCTTTCAAGAACCTTTTTGTCCTTAAATGGGAGGATCTCAGCAGGCTCAAAATCGAATTTTACTGGCATAATATTCCCTCCTGTTTTAAAATTAATCTGTTGCTTCTAATAAAACACATTTTGCCCTGACAGTCAAAAAAAGGAGGATTAAGAAATGCAAAGCTGCACGGACCTGATTGTTTCGCATTTCACCACGTTTCTTCATAAAATCAGGGAGAAATCTATTTTGCCTGTTTGGCCATCGTCTCTACCGTCAACCGACAGGACTTCTCCAGAAGACAAAATTGCTTTCAGGACTCACTATCGCTGGATAAATGCTCCTGGTGGAAGCAATCTCTATTATGATCAGATGTTGCTTGTTTCAGCATATACAATGGGTCTGCTTACAGAAAATGAGGTTTTAGTGAAAACTGCTGATGATTATGTAACATTTTTTCTCAATCACCATGTAGCAAAAAATGGAATTTTTCTCTGGGGTAATCATTACTACTGGGATATTTCAAAACGCAGGGTTGTAAAATTTGCAGGCAATGAAATTCCGGTCCCTGTAGATTTTGAAAAGGAACAGGCGGATTACCATGAGATCAGACCCATTGTTCCAGCATGGGACATCTTCTGGAAACTTTCTCCCGCGAAAACAGAAAATGAAATCAAAGGTTATGTTTTCAATTCCCTTTTTGACTCCGATGGTTCTTTCAACAGGCATTCTGACAGAAGGAAGGGATGTGCCTTTCTGGAATCAGGTGGAATTATGGTATACAGCCTTTCATGGCTTTATTCAAAGACAGGAGAAGATTCACTTATTGAGGATGCGGAAAAGATTATCAACTTCTCCTATTCACATCGCGATAGAAAAACCGGTCTTATTGAGAACAATCCAACAGAAAATCGCTGGGACAAATTTGTTTCAACCACAGAAATTGGTCTGTGGGGAAATTGCATTCTTAAATCCGCCAATTATTCGGGAAAGGATGGCTGGATTGAGATTGCAGAGAAAGCGGTTTCTGCATATCTTGAATATGGATATGATATGAACAAAAAAAAGTATCTCGGACAGATATGTGTTTCAACAGGTAAATCTCCTTTTGATCGTAATGATATCTTAAACAGCACCCCATATCAACCGGGAAAGTATACGGATACATGGAATCAATTTTTCCCTTCTCACGATTATCCTCTGCAGTTTGCCGAATGCTGCATTTCTCTTTATGAAAAAACAAAAAAGGAGGTTTTCAAAACCGCCTGTTTCAGGTTGAAAAATCAGATTATTGATGAGTACTTTTCCTGCAGAAGAAGCGGAAAAACTCTTTATGCAGAAAGATATGGAAGGTGTATCCATTTTTTGTGGAGATGCTGGAAGGTTTTGAGAGATGAAAGTTTTTTGAAACATGCAAAATTTCTTGCAAAGGAAGCACTTGAAAATCTTTACGATGGCAAAATGTTCAGAAGCCACACCCATCAGCACGTATATGATAGTGTGGATGGTCTCGGTTATCTTTTTCTTTCTCTCATTGCTATTGAAAAGGATAATGAGCCTGATATGATGGGAAGTTTATGGTAAGACATTTTATTTTTCATCATCAATCTGCGCAAAAATCAATTTTTTCACTTTTTCAGGCGCTTCTCCAAATCTATCTTCGATCTCTTCAAGTATTTTTTTTGCTTCCTCAAGGTTCTTTATTTCTGAAATCCTTTTATAAAGCTCAAACCTGACTCCTGCTGAAGGTATCCAGTTTTCACCGATGAATCCACGAATCAATGGTTTTGAGGATGGTTCAGATATTTTCTCACCTGTATATCTTGATGTTATTTCCTTCCAGAACCTGCAGTACAATTGAAAACCGACCTGATTGATATAACCACTCTGTTTCCTGCCAAGTATATCTCCTGCTCCCCTTATCTGAAGATCTCTTAATGCAATCTTCATTCCACTTCCCGGTTTTACCAGTTCATTCAGTGCTTTCAATCTTTCCTTTGCCACTTCTGAAACAGGAAAATGCTCTGGAATAAGAAAGTATGCGTACGCTCTTACCCTGTATCTGCCAACTCTGCCTCTCAGCTGATACAGGTCAGCAAGTCCGAAAAGGTGTGCGTTGTCAACAATTAGAGTGTTTGCATTCGGGACATCAAGCCCGTTTTCCACTATGGTTGTTGCAACAAGGATTTGAATCTTACCATCTGAAAAATCTTCCATGACAGAAGCAAGCTTCTGTTCATCCATTCTTCCATGAGCCACACCGATGCTTGTTGCCGGAAACATCTTCTGAAGTTTTTCTTTAATCTTATTGATATCATATATTCTGTTGTGAAGATAAAAAACCTGACCCTGTCTTTCAAGTTCATTGAGAATCGCCATCTTTACAACACTATCACTGTATTTCCCGATGTATGTCGCAACAGATAATCTGCCGGTTGGCGGGGTTTCAAGAAGACTGATATCTCTGAGTCCTGAAAGAGATAGATAAAGAGTCCTCGGGATGGGCGTTGCAGTGAGGGTTAGAACCTCAACATCTCTGAATTTTGTTTTTAATTTTTCTTTATGCAATACTCCAAATCTCTGTTCTTCATCAATTATTAAAAGACCGAGATTTTTGAATATGACATCATTCTGCAGAATTCTGTGGGTGCCGATAATGATATCAATTTTCCCTTTTGCGATGTTTTCAAGGATTTTTTTCTGCCTTGAGCTGGAATAAAGTCTTGAAAGCATCTCAATTTCAACCGGGAATCCCTGCATTCTCTGTTTGAATGTTCTCAGATGTTGCTGGGCAAGGATTGTTGTTGGACACAATACTGCGACCTGTCTGTTGCCAGAAACAATTTTAAACGCCGCGCGGACTGCAATTTCTGTTTTTCCATAACCGGAATCGCCGCATAGAAGTCTGTCCATGATGCGATCACTCTGAAGGTCCTTTTTTATTTCCTCCATCGCCTTCAGTTGGTCAGGTGTTTCTTCATATGGGAAACTTTCCTCCAGCATCTTTTGAAACTCATCGTCCTCAGGATATGTAAAACCTCTTCCATGTTTTCTTTCAACATACAGATGATAGAGTTCTTCTGCAATATTTTTTATTCCTTCCTTTACGCTATCCCTGATTCTTATCCATGTTCTGCTTCCGAGTCTGCTCAACTGCGGATGTTCTTTTGTCCCAACATATTTATGAACAAAATCTATATCACCAAGAGGCAGATACAATTTTTCTTTATCAGCAAACTCAAGTCTCATAAACTCTTCATTTTCAGGACCGAACTTTTCAAATCCATCAAATCTGGCAATTCCGTACTGATAATGGACAACATAATCTCCTTCATTCAATTGGTCTTTTTGCCTTACAGGAATTGCTTCCATGAATCTTGCTGGTGGTTTTCCCTGTTTCATATTAAAAATTGCACCGGCATTGAGAAGTGTCAGATTTATTGCCGGAAAAGAAAAGGCGTGTGAAAGATAACCATCAAGAAAGTTGTTATCATTGATTTTAACATTGTGATCTGAAAGAATTTTCTGTAAATTATCCCTGTGGATCCTGTTTCCTTCAACAATAAAAATTTGTTCATTTTCCATCTGGTTCCAGACAAAATGTTCTCCTGTGAATCCGAATCTATGAGGGCTATCAACAGGAAAGACAACAATTCTGTTTATTTCAGCATCCAGGGGAATTTCTGTTTCAAGATGAAAGGCATTACTGATGTATCTTTCTAAATATTCCCATCCTGCGATGGATTTTTTCATTGAACGATGACCTATATCAAGAATCTGTCTGTATCTTGATTCAAAAGCATTTATATTTGAAACAAAGACCACAGAATCTTTCCCGCAATAATCAAAAATGGTTGAATCAATCTGCGAACTTATAAAACACTCATTCATTGATAAAAGTTTGCAACCAGCGATTTTTCCTGTGGACATCTGGTTTTGTGCATCAAATTTTCTCACTGATTTAACTGTGTCCCCGGAGAATTCAATCCTGTAAGGATCTTCTTCAAATGGGTAAAAATCAATTATTCCGCCTCTTCTGCAGAATTCACCGGGATTTTCAACAACACTGACCTCCTCATAACCATACCTGATAAGACGCGAAATGAGATTTTCCCTTTTCAAATTTTCACCCGGGATGATTTCAATGATATGGGATAAAAAATCAGAGATATCAGGTAGAAAAATGGAGATTGCATTTATTGAAGTTATGATAATGCCTGATTTTTTTTGAATAATTTCAGCAAGGATTTTAACCCTCTCTATCTCCTTTGCCTGCACAGGATGGTCGGGTGGAAGGTGTACATCCTTTTCAGGAAACAAAAGCACAGAATCATGCAGAAATGTTTTTGTGTTTGAATAGAAAATTTCAGCAGTTTCTGAATCCTGAAAGATAATCAGGAAGATTTTTTTTGAATCTGAATAATAAAAGGATGAAATAAGGAAAGAAAGAAAACCATAGTTTTTACCGCACAGATAAAGCGGATAGTCACATTTCTTTATTTTTTCAAAAACATCAAGCCATATGGAAAGACCTTTTAATTTTTCAATCTGACCTGATAAAAACATTTTATTAAACCTGCGATTTCTCCGGAGGTTTTTTCAAGAAAAATATGAGCTTTTTCCATTGATTCTGGAAGCAATACAGGACCCGGTACAATAGAAAAAACCGCAGTTAATCCTCTTTTATACAGAGCATCAAGCGAATCTGTTTTCTGTCCGCACAGAGCAATAACCGGTACCCGGTATTTTTTTGCTTTTTCAATCACAGCAAGAATGGTTTTACCGAATCTTACCTGGCTGTCAATCTTTCCTTCACCTGTGATTACAATGTCAGCATCTTTTATATGATTTTCAAGGTCTATTTTTTCGGCAATAAACCTGCTTCCTTCTTTTATTTCTGCATCAAGGAAAGCAATAAGACCTGCTCCAAGTCCGCCAGCAGCGCCTGAACCTGCCATATTTTCAACATCTTTTTTTAACTGTGTTCTTATTATATGCGCGTAATGTTTCATATTTTTTTCAAGGACTTCAACCATCTTACTATCAGCGCCCTTCTGCGGTGCAAAAACCCTTGCTGCTCCGTATCTGCCGGTTAAAGGATTTTTGACATCAGCAAGAACAATAATTCTGGTTTTCAGCACCTGCTTGTTTAATCCTGAAATGTCTATTGTTTTTAATTTTCCTAAAGACCCTCCACCATCAGCCAGTTCTTTTTTTGATTCAGAGAAAAATTTCACTCCGAGAGCCTTTGCCATTCCCATTCCACCATCCACAGTGGCACTGCCGCCAGCACCTATCAAAATTGTTTTTACTTTCTTTTTTACAAGCTCAAGCAGAAGTTCACCTGTCCCATATGTGGAACTGATAAGAGGATTTCTTTCCTCAGCCTTCAATAATGGCAATCCGCTTGCAGAAGCCATCTCCATAACACCTGTTCCATCCGAAAGCACTGCATACTCTGCTTTGATTTTTCTCCCAAGGGGGTCATGAACAAAAGCATGATACTTTCTTCCGCCGATGGCGAACAAAAGGGAGTCGATTGTACTTTCTCCACCATCAGCCATTGGCAGAATTACATATTTTGCTTCTGGTATGACTCTTTTCAGCCCTTTGAAGATTGATTCTGCCACCTGTCTGGCAGAAAGAGAACCTTTGAATGAATCGGGACATATCACGATTTTCATCGTATTATTATACCCTGAGTTTGATTTTTCATTAATCTGGTTTAACATTATCATCAAAAACCATTTCAAAAAAGGGGTTTTTATGTATGAAAAAAGTGAAGCAAAATTGAGTGCAAGCAGGAAAGCCGTTGATGAATTTATCAAAGACAGGATTGGTTTTACTGTTCACTGGGGAATTTATTCAATTATTGGGAAAGGTGAATGGATCATGCATGTGGATAAAATCCCTGTCAAAGAATATGAAAAACTTATGTCACAGTTCAATCCTGTTCATTTCAATGCAGACGAGTGGATATCACTTGTTAAAAAAGCAGGTTTTAAGTCTTTTATGATCACATCAAAGCATCATGATGGATTCTGCATGTTTGATTCAGCATTAACAGACTACAAGATTACAAACACCGCATACAAAAAAGATATTATTGCAGAACTTGCAGAAAGCTGCCATAAACACGGTATAAAATTTCATTTTTATTATTCGCTTTTAGACTGGCATCATCCTGATTATCGGTCAAACTGGCACGGTTATGTGAGATACTACCAGGGCCAGATAGAGGAATTGTGCACAAAATATGGGAAGATCGGAGGAATAGTTTTTGATGGCTGGTGGCCACGATTTGAATTCAATGCAGCAACAGAATATTTCATACCAAAAGGAATATGGAACATTACCTGCACATATGATATGATTCATACCCTTCAGCCTGATGCATTGATAGGCAATAACCATCACTGCCTTCCACTTCCTGGAGAAGATTATCAGGTTTTTGAAATTGATATGCCAGGGGAAAACACAGCAGGTTTTAATACAACTGAGATCGGGGATAAACCACTGGCAACATGGACAACACTTGGACCCGGCTGGTCTTACATTAAAGATGGCACTCAGTTCAAAACAAAAGAATTTCTTTCAGACCGAATTAAAAGATGCAGGGAAAGAAACATCTTTTTCTGGATGAATTCAGGGCCGATGCCGGATGGCAGACTTCAACCAGGAGAGGCGGAACTGCTAAGATGGCTGGCAGAAATCTATAAAAATGAGTGAAATAGTCTGGGATTCTCAGAAAGATTCAATTGTTGTTTCTCCTGAGAAGGGCGGTAGAATTGTTTCATGGAAACATCTCGGTAAAGGACTGATTTATCCCCTGAAGAAAATCAATGGCGGAATCTTGAGAATTCTTTCTGCGGACGAAAGATTTCCTGGTTCAAGCTATGCCGTCCCTCATGCTATAACACATCAGAGACAATGTTCTATTTCAATGAAGTATTTCTGGAATACAGCAGGTGCTTTTGCCAGATTATTTGGCTGGAAACAGAAAGCAAACCTTTTGTATATTGATGGACTTTTGCTTGAAAAGAAGATTTTGTTTCTTCCTGAAAAGTCAGCAGTTGTTCTTGATATGAAAATTTCAAATGTTTCAAAAACAAAAAAGATACTTGTTCCCTGGATCCATAATGATTTTAATGGAATCTTTGATAATGCTTATATGGTGCAGAATGGTGGTCTTTGCGCAGGTATGACTTTTGATAACATTTCAGGATGGTTCAGGAGATTTTTTGATGTCTGAAAAAGGAGGAATTATGAAAAGGATCCATGTTTTTGTTGTAATGATTTTTGGAATTGTATTTTCTGCGAATATTTTTGCTGAAAAGGTTTTTTTTGAGGCAGAGGATATGGTTGTTGTTGAAACCCAGAAGTGGCAGGTTGTGGAGCATTTTCCCGGATGGTATTATGGATTTCCTTCAAAAGGAAAGATGCTCCGCGGTTCAATCGGTGGTCCTGCTGAGGCAAAGAAAACAGTGAGTCTCACTCAATCAGGAAACTACAGGATTTTTGTCAGATACCTTGATGTTCTTCCTTACAGGGGTCCATTTAAGGTGAGTATTCTGC
>Ga0209609_10000791_pt1 | contig 18579 bp, 11 predicted proteins | sample LakKivw325mmetaG_FD_184136 | JGI IMG/M metagenome (GOLD analysis project Ga0209609, IMG submission 184136) | Anoxic lake water microbial communities from Lake Kivu, Rwanda to study Microbial Dark Matter (Phase II) - Lake Kivu water 325m metaG... | ecosystem: Environmental > Aquatic > Freshwater... | reverse complement strand
CAGAGCTGCTTAAGGGATATTTCACGCCGGCGTTAACCAAAGAAGCCTTAACCGACCAGCCCAACCATTATGCTTATATGCGACTCCAGGTCAATGGCCTGCTTTCACCGCCTTTCTCTATGCGCACCCTGCTTGAGCCGTTCCCCGAACTCGAATACCAGCAGAGGGTTCGCCAGCAGGTAATAAAGCAAAGCAGGAAACGGCATGGAAAGCCACGAAGAGCTGTGGAAGAAGCTATTCAACTCAGCATTGGGATGCGAGATGACGAAGAAGAAGATTATGGTTAAACCAACCATTTGAAAACCGCCGCTGCTGATTTTACATATTTGTCTTGGTCTCCCCGAACCGCTCCGGTAATGCTTTTGGTGACGGGATAGAGAAGTCGCCGCCGGCCGGCTTCTTCAGTTTTAAGGCGCCGTGTTGCCACTGGCAGTAAAAATTCCGCTAACCTCTATTTTGCTGAGGCTTGAACGTGAGGTTAGCGGAAGTTCACGTTCAGCCGCCCATCAGGGTCCACGTTGACAAATCCGCTAACCCTGTTTTATTATGGTGCTACGTTCGAGGTTAGCGGAAAACGGCTCTCTCCGAAGCTAAGGGCTGAAGCTGAGGAAGGGGGTCGGTGGAAACCTATTGAATCCCTTTTAGGAATGGAAACTCAATAAGTTTCAACTCTGTTTTGGAGTACATTGGTCCAGGTGGAAACCTATTGAATCCCTTTTAGGGATGACCCAAGGCGGACAGACCTGAAGGTCCGTCCCTGCATTTTTGCTAATACCTTTTATCCTGGCCGCTCATCCTGAACCTGTCGAAGGAAGCGGCCACCAAACCGCACCACCGAAGAATGACCCGGAATTGACAGGGTTGTTGTCTTGTACTATTCTTGGCTTGCTGGTACAGGTGAATCCCTTTTAGGGATGGAAACGGACACGGACATTGAGGATAGCAAGGGCATTGTGCCGTGGAAACCTATTGAATCCCTTTTAGGGATGGAAACAAGACATTTAAGTTCAGAGCGATGGAGTTACTATATGTGTGGAAACCTATTGAATCCCTGTAAGGGATGGAAACGGTTTCATTTCCCCTCCAGTCCTTTTAAGATTCGGTGGAAACCTATTGAATCCCTTTTAGGGATGGAACCCATGTAAAAGGGAGCCACCCAACAAGGGTGGCTCCCTTTACTGATTGAAGCTAAAAGTTGTATCTACAGCCGCTATTCTAGAGAGCTCAAGCAGTTTCTTCCTTTACCACTATCTGGAGTCCTGTTAATCTGCCGGCTGTTTTGACATTAACGGCGCCATAACCAATGGCTTTGCCCATCTGGGCAGGAGGGACAAATACGCACGCCGTTCCGGTTTTTGTATCAATATCCCCGACTCTTATATCGACTTCGCCGAAAGCTCTGGCGATTAGTTGTTCAGGTTGCTCGTACCATTGAATAAAAAATATCGGTTCATTGTTTATCTTGCCTTTTATCTTTGATATATTCACATCTCCATTGCCATAGCAGCAAGCCACAGGATCCAACCCCTCTTTAGACGAACGCACGGCTATTTTGCTCATCTTACCCTTGGCCCGCGCGATAGATTTTATTTCGACGGTGCCGTCTTTCATTTCAGGGATTTCCTCTAATAGAATGTCACGCAGGGAGTCTTCATCCGCGGTTAGAATTTCAAAATAAGTTTTTTTACCTGATCTCTTCTTTCTCTTGATAAGAGACCCCGCTTTTGTAGGCGTTTTATTCTGTTGAGCAGCTCTAAATATCTCCTGGACAGACTCAATCTTAATGCTGTCTCCGTATTTTTGCTGCAGTGTATCCCAGCTTCTATGTATGGCATCCCGGCGTTTCCAGTAAAGTACCTTCTTACCCATATCGAGCACCGAAACCATGCCGTGAAAAAAGTGTTCGTCGTCCGTCACGATGATATACGTATCGATATCGGGCCTGGCTTTTGCAATTAAGTCAGCCAGTGATAGCAAGCTAAAATCAGCTGCCTCCGGCCCTTTCGGAAATGAAAGAGCCGTAAAATTAGCCTTGGAATATTCATCCTGATCAGCTTTGTGTTTCCAGTAAGCTGCACCAACATACGCCACAGCCACGTCACCAATCTTTTCCGCTCTACCCCGAAGACGCTCAGGCAAACCCTGTAAGTCTTTCGGATCAACATTTTCATGATCAACGAAAATAGCTATTCTGGGGCGTCTCCTGCGCGGCGGGGGATACTCAATCAGACGAATTCTCGGTTCCCCTTCTTTGAGATATTCGGGATTAGCCACGTAATATGCGGATGCTCCCGGTAGCCTTCCGGAGGCTATCAGGCTCTCCATAGCCTGACTCATCTGATATGTGCCGGACGTCCAGGTTACCAGGAACTGTCTCTCGGGGAACGACCTGGTCTCATCCTCTATCCACTTCAGGTGTCGCTCCGTCTCGCGAAAAACCTCGCCTGTATTCGTGGCGTTGGAGACGTCGAGAGACAGTACTCGTACCTCGGGTTTAAAGCCCTGGCCGGCGCCCCACCTCAGCATTTCATCTCTGGTTGCTACAGCCTGCGGGTAGGTGCTGGATTTAACATCATCGCGTTTGGCGCTTGGTATCAGGTAAACCAGTGACGGCCTGTGCTCCATAAACAATGTAAGAGCCGCCATGGGTTGCTGAGTTTTAGGCGATATCGGGTCCTGGTTACCTATGGTGGCTACCAGGATTTTTACTGGCGCTGCGCTTACTTCGGTTTTGTCCATTACATTCACCTCTCTTTCAACGGGCATGTTAATAATTCTGTACCAATCTTCTTGCCTGCCCCATGCCCATAGTAGTCTTGGCGCCGACGCCGGCAAAAAATGCAAAGTCAGCCAGCAGATTAATTACCGCGCTCAAACCGTTGTCCCCGGAGTCAGGTAATACAAATTTACATTTACCCTCAAAACCAACCTGTCTCTTGTCATTGTAATCCAGCATGTGTGTCTTGAGTTCGTATCGGGATAACAATACCTGCTCTTCAACCAGACTGATTAAATCTATAGAAACCGGTGAAGGAGCGAAGAAATTCCATTTCTTGATTAGACTGCCAAAAACGAGACCAGGCAGGGGGAAAGGAGTATTTATTTTGCCGGAGCGAAAAGTAGTCGGTGACGAAAATTCGAAATCAATGTCAGATTCTGCAGTACCCGCCTGGTTGTATAGTGAGCCGTACGTGGTAGTAACCGCCCAGGGATGCTGCACCGGGTTTAAAGCCGTGCCTGACACATCGAATATATTTTTCAAGATATTTATCCTGTCTGGCAGATGCCTGTCCAGTGTCAGAATGGTTTGAGATAGCTTCTCGTCTATACTGGTAATACGGAGCCAGTATCTCTGTCCAGCCCGTGCAAGAAGACCGCCATTTTCTGCTAATAATTGACCGCGCAGCGGAGAAATTGTGTACGGCTTGAACCTGGCCGGGGCATGAAGCTCCTCGGCAAGCCGGCTGTTCTGTGTCGAAACCAGTTTTAGGAACAGTGCCTGCAAAGCACGACCGAGAGTAAGTGGCATAATGGCAGAAGATTTTGGGCTAATAATCAGAACAAAGCTAACCAGCATAGGATATACCCCGGGAAAATAGAATGCATTTCAATCACCTTAAAGTACCTATCAACCTAAAGGACGGTTGCGCACCTCCTGTGCTTTGTTTTGCAGCCTATCGGACTCCTGATGATTACCCTGTGATTGGAGCACGAAAGCCTTAGTGAGCAAAGTATAACTATTTTCATCGTCCATTCCGAGTGCTTCGTCCACTCGTCTTAACGCACGATCGAATTGCCTGGCTCTGGCTTCTACTTCCGCCCAGGTGTTCAGTGTTTCTATTTTCTCGTGACCTACCGCCGATTTCAGGCAATTTCTGAAAATTTGCCGGGAATGTTCCAGGTCGCCCTGCGCAGCCCAGTATTTGGCCAGGATATTGCGTGTAGGGACGCCGCCGCCATGGAGCAAAGCCATATTCAGCTTGTCGAGGGCTTTCTGCGGTTCTGAGTCAAGCATTGCTTCAGCCCAGGCAGAATACACAATCGGATTGTTGGGTTGAATCTTAGAGGCCTGTTCAAAAAGCTGATTCGAACGTTCCCTATTTCCGAGTTTGAGTTCGGTCTGAGATAGCGCCGTTAATGCAGCGACGTTACCGTTCTCAATAGACAGAATAATCTCAAAGATGTCTTTTGCTTTATTCAGGTCGTTCTGTTCATAGCGTAGCTTTCCCATAATGTGCAGGTTAGGAATGCTGTCAGGTTTAATTTTCTGGGCGCTATTTGCCAGATGTTCCGCCTTTCTCCATTGGCCTCTATCCAAATACATTTTCGCCCGGGCGTTGAAGGTGGCTGTGTTTTGCGGATCGAGCTGGGTGACCTTAAGGAAATATTTTTCCGCGCTGTCATATTCACACTTTTTACTGTGCAGTACCGCCGAGAGATGATTAGCGTACAGGTGAAGCGGCTCTCTGGCGGTAGCCCAGGCCAGCAATTTTTCAGCCCGGCCGAGGTTGTCGGCTTCTATTTCCAGCGCCGCCAGCGAGACAGTTAAGTAAAGGTTTTCAGGAGCTTCTTCTAGTGCCCTGGTGAACAGGCTGCGGGCTTCATCGTAGTTACCGAGCCTTCGCTCCATGTTGGCGTAGGAATGCCATACCGGAATGTTTTTTTTGTCGATTGCCAGGGCTTCGTTAAACCGGCGCCTGGCTTCTCTCTGGATTTCTTCTCCGCTATCTGCCGCCCACTGCCCGAGCATATGTGCCAGGGCATGCATAAGGTACAGGTTATCCGGATAGCGATTTAAGGCTCGTTCAAATATAAGGCGGGCCTTTTGAAACTTGTACAGGTGGTGGAAAATTCTTCCCCAGGACAATAACTCCGGGGCGTTTGCCCTGGGATACCGGAGCAAATCGTTAATCTTTGCTTCGGACGCGTCGATGGTTTTTCGGGCCTGTATGGACCGTCCCCTCTGGATAAGCGCCCTGAGAAGGTTGATTACGGTATGGCGCTCCATAGCTTGACGGCTATCGGACGATTCGATTACTCCGGAATATATATCCAGTATGCGTTCTTCATTCTGGCCCCAGAAGCTATCTACAAACGATTTGGCGACCGCGGTTCCTTTAGTGGTAACTAAAAGAGCGGGGGGTTTTTCCTGTTCTATGAGGTACAGAATGCCGCTCGCAGATGTGAGCAGCCGTGCCAACTCTACCTCTGTGACGCCGAGAACGCGTGCCATTAGAGGAAAAGGCATGGGTACGGCTAAGGCATCGAAAACTGTGGTCAAAAAGTGGGCCTCGCTTAACAGATTATCCGAACGCCGTAATCTTGTTTGCTCTTCGGCCATAATTTTCCGCAGCTCATTTTCAAAGTGGCCGGTCCTGATATCAGGTTCCCTCATGACGTGGATAAAATAAGGCATCTGAAAATCGAAGAAAAGCTCCTGCCATTCGTTTTCCAGCCCGCTCGCCAGTATCACTTTGCTGTGCCAGTTCCGGTCTAGAAATTCATTGATATCAGCCAATCTGGGAGCATTGGGCATAAATATAAAAGAGGACTGTTTCTGAATCTTTTCCTCGGTAACCAAGCCAGAACCCTGGTTGTTTATAAACTGCACTTTCCGTTTTTGAGTCTTGAACCTTGAAAACAGCCGCAGCATCAGCAAATAAGCCGATTTTTCCGATGCTTCGTCATGTAACAGAATGATTATGCCGCCACCTTGCTTGAGCAGTTTATCCGCGACAGATGCCATGTCATATTCCTGTTCGGTCAGTTGCCGCGGGTCGAATGAAGGCGGGCCCCAAACCGGGCGGCCAAGAAGATATAAGTGCTCTTCTTTATCGATAATTTGCCCCAGTTCTGTTGTCAATGCTTCATGAGCTGTATTTCTGTCCATAGAATCCCTCGATTTTTGCCAGGATATCCCTGGCTGTATCCGATTTCACGAACTGGCTCCATGCCTTGCGCAATCTTTTGTTGTGGGTATGATAGGTGTTGTTGTTGTGGCAGCAAGACTGCATTAATTTTAGAGTAATATCTGTATTGTGCTCCTGTTTCGAGCGGGACAGGAAGACAATGAGATCGATAAGTTCCTGAAATTCCTGTTTCTTGGATAGAAATGCGATTTTCAAGTTATTGAAATGGCCCATCTCCGGGCCTCCCCTGGCTAGAGTCATTTCAAACTCGCCAAGCAACCTGAGGGCGAAACCTCTTGTTTCCGTTTCTAGCAGGTCCGAAATATCCTCACCTTCGTTATCTTCCGGCGCTGGCAAATTTCCGTCAGTCAGGTCCGAGAAATGGACCGGTTGCGTCTTCGTATTTGCAACCGGTTTAGGGTCGTCTGACTGCTCGTCATCATCTTTCTTTTCAGTAAGGAACTTGCCCTCCGGCAGCATAAATTCTTTAATGTAGTCGGTTATTCGTTTTTTATACTGCCAATCAAACCGGCCCATCAAATGCTCTATGTTTTTGAATTCATCTTCGTTGTTCTTGAGTTCGAGTTGAACATCGTCCAGAGCTCCCAATGCACAGGACTCGATCTCAACAGCGTCCAGACTCAATTTCGGATTCCACCAATAATGTCGCTTATACCAGGCGAAAGCCAATCTTGTGCCCTTAGCTCTAAAAGAATCGTAGAGCTGGCTGTCTATCCAGACCTTTTGCCAGGCCCGGGGAGAGCACATCTTCCACTCTTTGATTATTTCCGGCGTAATACCTTCCAGGTTTAGTGACATGTTATCAATACAGCTTTATTATAATAATATAAACTTAAGCGGCAACCGCAACCTTTCATAGACTGATCGCGGTTTGGCCTGACAGCTCCTTACGCAACCATTCATTTATATCTTTATAAGGATTCGCCCAGGTACTTGCCTCTCCAGTAAGAGCAACCAGGCCTATTATTTTTGAGATCTGTGGAATTATTTTTTTATCGTCACCTTTGAAATTATCACGCAGGTTATTAATGCCTATTCCCGATATATTGTGTATAACCTGATTGCGTAACTCGGCCAACTGTTTCAGCGAATCTATCTCGTGCTGTATTCGACCGTACTTACTTCCCCCCGTCAAACCAGTGGCGTAGTCTATCAGGGCCGATAGCTGCACATTGTTTTTGAACTCAATGTAGTCAAGATCCGGGGATGTCTTGATCTGGCTGGCGTTTAATTTTTTTATTAAGGGAGCCCAATGCTTTCCCAGAGCTTGACGATAAAGCTTTCGACCTTTTGGCAAATTCCTTGTGTCCAAACCCATAGCCAGGATACCTACCAGGAACCGTGCATTTTCATAAACTGTGGCTATCCTCCAGATCATACCTGTGTAATCCTCACAGTTATAACAAGATTCTATCTGGAAATATAGCTCCTTTAGCTTCTCGGACAGGTCTAATGAGCAACATTGTCTCCACCATCTCTCAATTGACGCATCTTTGTCCCGGTGAAGCTGGAGACATTCAGCAGCCTGGGCAAATTTTAAGTTGAGCCGATAATTGGCATGCCTTATTACTGCTTCGACGCGTACGGACCAGAATCTAACTGCGCGCAGGGCATTGAGAACATCCAGGGCACCGCTGTAATCGTATCGGTCTAGAAGCGCATCTATTATCTGCACGGACATATCTCTGAGAAAAGGAGAAATGGCTACGGTTTCAAGTGAGCCTTCTGAAATGCCGAGTCTCATCTGGTCGGTGTCAGCCGAGATGGTTGTGAATGGCCGCAGCGATTGTTTGTATATCTGGAGGGCTCGGTACAGGAGCGCATCGTTAAGCGCCGGCACTCCTCCCGATAATGAGAGGTAGACTACTAGTGCTGAATCCGGCGGTACCCATTTAATCAGTTCAGATTTGTAAAAATCGTATGCCGTGCTTCGCGCCGAAGGGTTCTCCGTATACTGTTTAACAAATATTTCATTTTCGGTAATATCGAAGTACCTGGGTATCAGTTTCCTTAACACTTGCCCGCTATATATCGTGTCCTTTCTACGGTACTCGTCCTTAACATCACCTGGTTGATCTGTAACTGTGAGGAAAATGCGCAGCTTTCCATCTTCAGAATCCATTTGTTTCAATACAGGATAAAGTATGGGGAAACGGAGGCGGTCGTACTCTGTTTCCGCTCCGCCAGCCAGCCGGTTCAAAATTTGTTCGCCTATATAACGGGCACCTGGAGGGCAATTAAGGTAAGTGGATACTGCAATACAATCTGGAGTGTTAAATTCGAAGTGACAGAAGTCTGGTTTTTCATCGGTGCCAACGTTGTAATAGACGTCACGCTCGCCTATGTTGGCTACCAGTACTTTCATCGTGGCCGGAGCTCTCCATATCCGACACGAGTCTTGGCCCCTATGCCTACCTGAGTGACTGCCTGGCTGAGCCAGCTCTTTGTTGTTTCCAACAGATGCTGTTCTTTAGAAGCCAGGTGAAAGACGAAGACTGTGCCCTTTCCTACGGTTAGAAAGTAAATTAGTGTTGGCTCTGAATAATCGGCGGGCAATCCTTTATTTTGATAATATTCCTGGTAGTGAACGTTCATGATATCTTTGTCCAGCTTGGGCTGCACTAACGGCGGTGCATCGAAGAATAGCACCTGCCCGGACAGATTTGTGGTACCAAATATCTTGCGGAACAGGTTTATCTCCCTACGGATATCTTCGTTGCTTAGTAACTTTTTCGATTCTTCAGGTAGTTTAGTAAGTGCACGATCATTTTCGTCGTCTAACCAGGTTTCAAAAGCTTCCAGCGGTGTTTTACGGGGTGGATTAAACGCTTTGAGTTTATCGTATTCCACCGGATCGAGTGGTTCTATGCCAAGCTTACTTGCTACGTCGGATAGGGCGAAACTGCGAGTGGCGCCCTTGGCAGCTGACCCGGGAATGTAGGGAAATCCATAAAGATTATGCAGAGTAATGCCTGTCTCGGTAAATGGCTGTGAAGCCCCCATCCCGATTGCCAGACGCCACAGAACTTCACCTTGAACTCTATCTATATAATAGCCGTTAAGCGATTCAATGCAGTGGGCCAGTCTCGCGTTGAAGTTGTTTAACCATTGCCCGGCAGTACCACTGCCAAAAGATCTTATAAAGTAGTCAATAAACTCACCCTTTTTGATATCTTTTGCCTTCCACGACGATGGGAAGATCTTGTTCCAGAGCAAGCTAGGATTACTTACCTGGAAGCTTCTGGATGCTTGTCCCCTTTTTATAAGGATATCTAAAGTGTCCCCCGGCAGATCCAGCCGCCGTTCTAATAAAATGTCCAGCAGGTCGAATCTGGCTGGTGTTTGCCTGCCAGGCATGCTCGGTTTTCGTGAATATCCCGGTTCCTGTGCTCTCATCTTTCTCCGGTTATGGTGCCAGCGCTTCGGCAAAACGCTTAAGCCATTCTGCCAACGATAGTGCCTCCTCCGTGGCACGCCGGTAATGGCTACTCTTCGTTTCCGGCGCAGTTAACCAGTCGATAAGCTGATTCTTTGAGCTGGCGGCGGCTTGGCAAACATTCTGCCTGGTGCATAGCCATTCCTGAAGTTGAGCGTACAGGTTCCAGTGTGCGCCCTCCTGTTTGCCTCCGCTTTTGGCTAGAAGAAACGCTAGTGATGGTCCAAGCCCGTTATTCACTATTTGGGTGGGAAATTTATTAACAACGCTTCTATAATCTTTGCGTAGTCCCTCGGCAACTCCTTTGACCTGCTGCCAAGCGAAGCTGGCCCTGTCACGCTCCAGATCGCGCCTTAGACTGCTATCTTCCATCAGGCACCTCCCGTCATGTATCTGACCTTGACCAGCCCACGTCCTACTGTCTCATCGCCACCGAGCTGAATGAGGTTTTTGTTGGTCAGCTTAGATTTCATGAATTGAAGTATTTTCTCTGCGTTGGCAAGTTCTGCAGGCGGCTGCGTTTTGTTCGATTTTGGATCGGCGCAAAGGAGCATACAGTAGAGCAGGCTGTCCATTGGTAGATGCTCCTCCGTCCACAAAGCGCCGGAGGCAACCGTGCCTTTCTCGTGGTCAATCCTTGTCCTGGTGATTAACTCCGTAGATAGCCTGACAAAATCGGCGAAGTCGGTGTCACTCAGTATTACCAGGCTGGATGAGTTGCCTGTCTCATTGTATAGCTTTTCTCTCCAGTACGAATGCTCTTTGTCATCCGGTAAGGCACTCAGGCTCAAGAACTTTGCAACCGCCGATACCGAATCCGATTTACTCGTTTTAAAAGTATATTCTTCAAGAACGATATTATCCTCATCTACCAGCACGACACAGTTCTCTGAAGTCAGAGCCCCGTGTTTTAAATCCGAGGGTAACTGCCAATTGATCTGTTGTCCTAATAATCCCATGTCCCGCTTAAATCTTTCCAACGCTAGCGGGCACGTAATCCAGGTAAAGACCCCGTTCAATGACCGAACCGGGAAAAGAACGATACGGGCGTCAGAGAATGAAAGCGCTCCACCGTGGTCAGATGCACGCTCACCTTCAGGCCCGAAGATTATAGACAGCGTTTCGTTAATGACTTCCTCGGCGTTTTTATAAAGGGATTCCTTAATGAACTGTCTCATCACGCCTTTTAGACCAGAAGATTGCACTATGGGGAAATAGGTGTGTTTTTCTCGTTGAATTGGCAGATCTGCTACACCGAAGCTTGTACCACTTCCAACGTGAAGAGGGGTCTCAGTATAAAGAAATAGGGCACCGACACTTTTAAACATTATTTTCCTCCTCCAGGTAGTTCCAGGCGCCGATAAAGCTTAATCCAAAACCGGACCTGCTGCGTGAAGATGGTTCATAGTCATTACCTTCTGCTGTTTGGTGAAGATTCCTAAAATGGAATATCGAGAATAGCTTATCAATCGTTTGGTCGTCTAACGGCGAGGCATTGCTGTCGGCGCGCTCGAAGAAGTATATGCTGCCCGGCGGCACGGCTCTTAACAGTGGTTTTGGCCGGTTGTTAGCCAGGTCCCAGCCTCCTACAGGAACAGCCTTGCCGACGGCAGCGCTCACCAGCTTAAACTTTACGGCGCCTATGTCCAACGTGAGGTCATTTTCCCCGATAAAATTCGGTAGCCAGCCGTTTTTTCCATAATTTTCGAAGATTGCCGGAGTGGCCAGATATAGTTTAAATCTACCGTCCCTTTTCACTCTTTCTCGTATTTCAGCCCCTTCTTTCAGTCGATTAAGCTCGGACAACCTGGTTTCCGGTATTGGTTCCAATATTGCGGCTCTACCTTCACCACCAAGGGCTATGATTTTTGAAGTCAAAGCCCAGTCTTCAATATCGTGGTTAATCCAGTCGACAATTTCCTGATTAATCTCAATCAGGAAACCTGGCCATTGCCCGTTTTCTTCCTTGAGGCAGGTGAACTCAGCCTGATAAAACATGCCAGCTTGAGCGGTTTTTTGTTCTGGTGACAGCTTGATACCGAACCGAATCTGGCTGCCCCATAATTCTTTTAAATGTACCCTGGTTTCTGAAGTAACGGCCGGGAAATCAGCCAGGTAATTGTGAAACCATTCCCCGGGTACCAGCTTAGCTTCTTCAACGGCTTCAGCTGTCTCAGGTGTCCATAGCAGACTTAGATTTGCCTTATCTTTGTAATCAAATTGTCGCAAGCAATTCGACCGCACTGGTTTTAGAATGACTACGTCATCCCCGTATTTGAGCAGATCGAGAGGAGGCTGGAAGAAGGGCTCAATCTTTTCGGCTGTACTGTAGCCTAGCAGGGGTCCTGCTATCTGTAGTTGACCGTAGTCTTCGACTCCGCCGATCATCTTTCTTATCTCAGCTAATTTGCCGTTCCTGCCGTCATCCGAGCGGAAGTCGTCAAAAGTCAAGCCATGTTTGGGTAGCAGTTCTGAAAGCATTTGGGTGCGTAGGGCACCGACGAATGGGTTCGGACTTGGTGGGAAGATGCTTCTGGCGACGCTTGCTTCGCCGGCTGTAAATGATTTTGCTTCCCGGAAAATAAGTACGTCTATCGGCTTAATGAATAGCCACATATCATACCTCCTCCGAGAGGAAGCGTGCTAACAAGAGCAGGTTTGTTAGCTGTACCCATGTTTGCTGCGGTTGCCATTCCTTTTTTGCCTGCCGTAGGAACCAATCTCTAACTTCTACAAATAAGGATGTCAGTTCATCAACGTGTTGCAGTTGGGTGGTTGTCAGATGCTTCCTTTCCTTGAGGAGATGCCTGTCTAACAGGCGCTGGAACTCTCTCTGCTGTCCTTCAATATCTCCCAAAAAGGATAACGCGTCTGCTTCCAACTGCATATCATAGGCCAGACGAGATGAGAGGACATTCGTTTGAATTAGCTCAACTATGTGTTTGACAATGGACAATACATCCGCATTACCATATCTCCACTTGGCTGAAATCTCTACGGGTGCTCCTCCACGTTTCATCAACGTGAAGGCGAATGCATCTTTATCGGGCTCTTTCTTGGCCTTAGTCTTTAATACCTTCCAGCCTTCTTGCAAGGCTTGTGATAGGGGATAGCTATGATGAACTATGACAGCCCCTGCAGAGCAGGTTGCCTTGTTCCCCATAAGCATGTATACATCCTTATTATCTACCTGGGCAAAGCCATTTCCTAATCCTTCCACTGTTCCTGCAGGAATAGTATCACCACTGAACAGCCAGCGAAGCTTTCTGAGCATATCAACAACGTCCCGCACAGGGACGAAGGATAAAAGGTCATCGCCCCCAGCGTAAATCAGCCGGCCGCAGCATTCTTGCTCAACTATCCGGGGGGCTATCTCCAGCGCGAAATTGCCCTGGGCGGTCGTCAACGCCTGGTGGACAGAAACACCAAGAGGTCTTCTGACCTCGGCCAGCCGCTGCAGTGCCTTAGCTACATTACTGTCCGACAGGGCAGCGTGATGGAAAATAGTTTCTAATTCTGGTGCGCTTGTGCCGGATACCCATTTCCCCATGTTGTCGCCATCGAGATACACGATGGCATAGTATCTGGAGGGAGGCTTTATTTTTTTATCATTTGCTTTTTTTATAAGCAAAGTTAAAGCCGAAGCGGGCTCCGATAGTTCCGCTTTCGTGACCGCAACCTTTTGTTCCAGCTCAATCGAATCGGGATTAAACGATTCTTCATATAGCCAGTCTCCGTCCAGTCGAAGGAACGTCTCTACGTCACCACCCTCAATCCAGCCAGTCATTTTGGGAACCACAGCGGCGGGGTAGAATATCTCTTTTTTACGTAACAAATTTTGCATTGCCCTGGCATAGTTTTGAACCGTAATGTCACTGCCTAGCTGTTGGATAACGTCATATTTGAAGGAAGCCGTTGCCATACTGGAAGTTGATGGGAAGAGATGGTGATCAAGACCAAGTTTTTCCTCATCCTCAAAATATGCCTCAACGGCTAATCGCTTGGTCAGGCACGTGGCGCACAGTCTTTCGCCTCGACGTAGCCGCCCCTTTAGTTTAATTTTGTCTGGTCCGCGTCCTACGGACGTGTTCCCCAGTCTATCCCAGAATTCGCGTAATTGCCTGTAACCACCGCCGCCGAAATTTGGATGAAGGGCTTCTCTTACTCCGCAAAGGGTGCATTTGTCTCCTGGTTCCTCCGTTTGCCTGAAATCTCGAAGGTTTTTCCTGGCCGACAATACTCGAGCCGTTAGCGTAGAAAGCAGCGGATAGGCTACCGACAGGTTCGAATCAAGCTTATTTCCCTTTGAGTAGCTATATAGTTTCTGCCAGTTTTCAAACCCTTCATCTACCTTTGTATTAAAAAGAGCCTTGTAGTCTTTTACTACGGCATCTATTTTGCTGGTATCATCAGTTGTCTTTGGTAGCCAGTCCCAGGGGCAAATGACATAAAAAACTCCCAGGTAATCGAGAAAATGCTCAATCTGCCTTTGCCAGATCTGGTTCCACTGTTTATCTTGTGATAGAGAAGGCTCAATTTTGGCTGCCTGGCATGCAGTTTCAACTCTCTCTTTAACACTTGAGGCGATCTCCTTCCAGGCTTGATTCATCTTATCAACAGCTCTTTTGGCAATCTCTATCCCTTGAGCACGCGGTACAATAGCCGTAAAGGAATTTGGAAAGCTGGAGATGGATTTGCGATTTGAATCCAATTGGCTTCCCCGACTAATCTTTTTCTCGTTTCTTAACCAAAGGTCAGCCAGGGGTTGCCCTTTTACAGAGGGGTAAATGAAACAGTCGGGACCATATTCATCCCCGATTAGCTTTATCCCCTGCCAAACCAGATAAGATATGATAAAACTTCCTAGCCAGAAGTCCTGCGTACGTCTGGCTGTAGCTATGAAAGGTTGTGTAGACGCAATAGTGAATAGCAGTAGGGCTGGTTCAGGCAAGGCTGAAGCGATTGCCGAGACAATTGATTGATTATCCCATATGGAGAAGCTCGGGCAAGTAGAGTTTGCCGGTAGATTCTGCCAATCGAACCTTAAACCGGTAGAACCCTGGTCGGCGGCAATAATTTCTTCTTCCAGAATACGCCACAAACCTAAGAACTGACTTTGTGGCTGGTCCCATTTATTAAGTAGTTTATCCGTTACATCCCGTGCTATCCGGCTTGCACTATCGAAGTTTGATTCTTTAACGTTAGAAAGCTTCAGTTCCTGACCGGATAAAGGATGTTTAAATACGGGTGACTTAACAAAATCTACGTTAATCTTAGTGGCAAACGAGGGAATCTGGCCGCTAATAGCTATACCATTTGCCTTTTCTACCTTCTTAATCGTACCATCATCCGGTTTAAGCTTATCGATTATTTGCTGGCGCCAGTTCTCCACCTCGTTTCCGGCAGCTAAGGCGTAATATGGCGGGTTCCACAAATATGCCAGCAGTTTAGTTTTCCACAATTCGTCCTGATTCATAGCGGAACCTTTATTCCGTTTTCATCCATAAATTTGTCTATGACTTCCCATTCGTGACCAGTTGGTAACATAGCCGGGGTCTTAGTATTTCTCTCGGTGATACAGAGGTTCTCATTCTCGGGTAAGAACTCAGCTTTAAAGCCGAGCATTAAAAGGGCATAACTATTCGCCGCTAACTTGAAAACCCGGAACATAAGAGGTGAAGCCCGCCGCGTATGGGTGGCACCGGCAATTACTATATCGCGTTCCCGGTTTTTACCAAGCTTATATGGTAATGGTAAGCCCAATACGGGCAAAGTCAGTTCTACGTTATTTTTGCCACTGTGTTCTCTAATGACATTATAATCCCTGGTAACTCTTCCAGTTTTGTTGGCCTGCGGCATCGTCCTGACATACTTGTAACTTTCGCCCATGAACGACAGCGCACGATTCCAGCTGTCAAAGCATCTAATTTCTGATTTATTTTTTTCAGAGACTATTCTTAAGTCAAGGTACTGGGGTGCGATCACGGTGAACTTAGGGATATGAGTGAATTGAGCAGGTTGCGAAATACCCGCGGTTCGACAGTATAATCCTGCGATTTGCTTGATGCCATTGCTCAGATAACTGCTTAATTGTTGTTTTTCATTTATCGTGGCAAATAATTGCTCAAATTCAGGAAATATGGGTACTGCTTTAGCATCAACTGTAATGCTTACGTCTGTTATTTTTACTGAACCAAACCCCCGCCTGGTTCTTGCTCCTAACCCACCCAAATTACATAAAAGCCACATAGTTCCAAGAGACAGTTCACTAGCTGATTTATTGATTGCCTCGATTTCCACGGTAAAACATGATTGGCCCGGCGTTAAGTATTTCCGGCCCGGCTTAGGGTCCCCTAATCCGTAACCAAGATAACGTATAGGAAAATCCCGAATATTTGTGGAATCGAAGTAACGCTGCTCCGCTTTGGAGAAATCCTTAACGCTAATCTTTATACCAGACGCCCTCTCCGCACTACTGGAACCAAACAGGTTGCCCTCAAGGTATCTTAGTTTTTCTAATTTACCGTCCGATGTATCTCCTAAAATACCACCCATCATAGCTCGGAACCAAAACCTGAGGTCGCCTTTGATAGAAGGGGGACGCATCTCACAATCGGCCCGGTCTGCGCCGGACATGACTAGAGGAGTTACTACCTCTACCCTGAAACCGAACTTCCACCGATACATAGGAGTTCTGCCGTTTTTAAATTTGCCCCGCTTGAAGGTTAAACTGGTATAATATATCACTGGGCAATCTCAAAATCAATAGGTTTGTTTAAGTTTTTCGACAAGTTCTACCAATGCGAATTACGGGTGCGCCAATTACCTGCGAAGATTTGAACTATTGTCGCGATAACACATTAATAGACTTCTCATCTCAGCCTATGGAACAATTCATCGTTTTGTACAAAGGCTGTTATTTGACTCTCTATTAGCTACGATTTCCATCTAATTACCTATGTTACCTGTGAATAGCTGTGGATTACTCATGAAATTGCCGGTGCCAAAATCGATTACCTATGGATTACACGTGCGTTTAGCTGTGGAATACCTGTAAAATAGACATTCCAGAAAGCATTACCTGTGAATTACCTGGGCGATTACTTGGCATTTACCTAGGTGATGAAAAAGCCTAAAAGTCATTACATAGTAGTTAAAAGATATATTCTGTCCGTTTGATTCGTTTACACTCCATTTACACGTGAGGTTACAAATCGGTGTATCACTATGTTGTAACTAAAGTTACAAAACGGTGCAACACAAATTTGTAACCTTATACGTGAAACGAGTGTGATAATCCCGGTCTCATAACTATTATCACTAAAACTGATCGTTAATTCATTGTGTTCATACTCTATGAAGGTGAAGTCCTATTTAATCCATCGTTAATCTAATACTCTGAGTTTACTTATGATTCGAGGGAATTACCTGGTTACTTATTGGGTTCGGCTATAATCCGCGGTCAACCATACAAAACGGCCAAATGTTAATCTGGACCGGTGGATAAACGAGACCCAGCATTATTTAAGCGAGTGTAATTCGAGAGTAAATGACACGTAAATCCATATGTGCCGAGTTCAAAGCCAGAGTAAATGCAGAATAAAAGATTTCAGCTCGTGCAAAATGAGAGTATAACCAGAGTAAACGTGGTCTCTTATTAAAGTATTGCTTTCAGCGTTGATGTTCAATACGTATGCAAATAACTATATTTGAACTGAACAAATGACTTCTTGTTGTAAGAATATTGTGCACTAAGCTTTTAGTCGCATATAGTGCGATCTCCGCCTCATCTTTTTAGGCATTGGCAGAAATTTTTTCAAATCATTTGAATATAGCTCTCTTGTGCGTCTTAATTTGCGCTGTATACTTTTCATCTGCTCAGTATCCTGTTTCTCTATCTGTTGCAGCATGAAAAGACCTATGTACTTATCTCTGGCATTCAACAGCCCGTCCTTTTCCAGAGCCGATAATGATTCCAAGGCGCAGCTGACATGTAAAGTTATATCACTGGGCGGCATTCGGTTTCGGTTGGCGAAGAGCAACAATAAACACTCTCGCCATGACGATATATCTTTGTGCAGCTGCTCACAAATCGTTAGAATTTCCCTCAAAAAAGTCTTGCTACCGAAAGAGTAATCGACGAGGGCCATAATGAAAACGTCTGAAAGGATTAGTGGGACAGGTACAGCTTGCGATTCGATTTCGGATATCAAATTGTTACGTACAGGTTCAGCATACTTGATGCCAGATGATATAGCCCAAGTTTTCAATGTTGACGGACTGTTCCACCCAGCTTGTAATAAACGTCCTACCAGCAGCTTCCGTACATTCGAGTCGAAGTCATCTCTTTTGAACTCTAAAATAGCTTGGGCCATCTCTAATGGTATTTCTCGTCGAATCCCAACGTAATAGAAAGCAACGTCTGTCCAGATATCATCAAAATAGATACTCACAATAGTATCATTCAGCTTATCATACTGTTCTGGTCTCTTATGTACCCTCAATGCGCTAAAATAGTCAAGGAATGAACGGTGTCTAAAGTACACTATTTCTCCGATTCGCAATAACCCCGCTCTTTCAATTTCGGCGACGAACTGATTGAATTGTGCACGGTCGTACCCATAAACTTCTATATATTTGTTCACAAACTTATCAAAATCAGATTTGGGAATTTGAAGTAATTTCTTACAGTAGAATTCTTCCCAAGCCAATTCAGCTAAAAATGACTTCTTTACAACGTATTCGAATACTGACTGAATACCCCTAACACGGTCATACCTACCTAAAACTATATCTGTATACATATCGTAGATTTCCGCCGTTGATGCTGGAATTTCCTTTTCAACAGTGGCTATTTCTATTAATAACTCCAGCGACATGGGAGTCAATGATAGCTTCAGGTCCTCTCGTTGCAGTCCTTCTTTTAGTATATTTAGTAGCTCTTGGTCTTGAACTAACCGTTCCAGCAGTCTCGCGGCTTGTTCATATTCAAAAGGCAGAAGCTCATAATGTTCAAATGGCGCTAACAACTCTCGAATAGCTGATATTTTCCGAGATGTAAGTACTAAACCGCAGCCAAGTCTCCGGGCAAATTCTTCAGCCTTATTCACAAGGTTTGGAGTGAACCCCTGAGACTGGACACTTTGGGTTAGGAAGGTTTGGCAGGGTCGGAGTATAATCGACAGGAGAAAGGACCTTGCCATGAGAAGCCAG
>Ga0209609_10000789_pt1 | contig 18587 bp, 19 predicted proteins | sample LakKivw325mmetaG_FD_184136 | JGI IMG/M metagenome (GOLD analysis project Ga0209609, IMG submission 184136) | Anoxic lake water microbial communities from Lake Kivu, Rwanda to study Microbial Dark Matter (Phase II) - Lake Kivu water 325m metaG... | ecosystem: Environmental > Aquatic > Freshwater... | reverse complement strand
CTTATACTCCAGGAAGACGGTTTCACATTGGCTCACGGCAGCCCGCGCGAACCTATATGGGAATATCTGCTATCCTCCAGGGCGGCTCAGGAGAACTTCGCTTATTTTGAGACGCCTTACTGCCTGGTGGGCCATTCACACGTACCGTTGATATTCGAACTTGTTGAGGAAACTGCGGTCTATTTGGAGCTTAAAGAAACCGAGTTCAAGCTGTCGGAGAACCGCATGATTATAAATCCGGGAGGCGTAGGGCAGCCCCGGGACGCCGACCCCAGGGCCAGTTACGCCATTTACGATACCGAGGTTCGGACGGTCAGCCATTATCGCATCGAATACGATATTCCGGCTACGCAAAAGAAGATGGCGGAGTACGGCTTGCCTGAGCCGCTCATCCGGAGGTTGAGCTTCGGGCGGTAGGGTAAGGGGAAAATCAGTCTCAATCTCCCTTTACCAAGGGGAGAGGTTTTCACCCTTCGACAGGCTCAGGGTGAGCGGTGGATTTAGCTAAAAAGTTCCGCTCGTGGTGAGCTTGTCGAACCATAGCGGAACCAGAAGTATCCCCCTTAGAAAAAGGGGGATTAAAAGGGATTTTTATTAACTTCACCCTCACCTTAATCCTCTCCCGTCAAGGGAGAGGGAATAAGAAATGGTTGAAAGCGTGTATCTTCGATTAAAGTATTCTTGAAAAGTCCGAGTCTCCATAGTAGTATGTGGCTGGGTCGTGCTAGACGGGGAACTAGCGGTGCCCTGTACCCGAGATCCGCTATAGCGGGGTTGAAGTCCGGTTCGAGGTTCCTGTGTTCCGGGACTGCCCCGGTCAAGTGGCGTTGAGAGCTGGGTCTTGCGCGGCGGAGAACTATGAACCCCGTCAGATCCGGAAGGAAGCAGCGGTAAATAGTATTCTCCGGGTGCCGTAAGGCTACCTGGTCGGAGCCGGCTAACCGGAGTAAGCTGGAAGGCAGAAATCGACAGTCGGTGCACGGCCCTTTCTGAAGGTAGTCATCGAATGGATTTAAATCTGGCTGGAAAGACAGCAATTGTTACAGGAGGCGGTTCGAATATCGGTCGCGCCATCGTCCTGGCTTTTGCTGGCGAGAAGGCAAATGTCGTTATCGCCGATATAGACGAGGCCCAGGGCCAGAAGGTGGCCAAAGAAGCGGCTTCACTTGGAGGCAAATCTCTGGTCATCAAGACGGACGTCACCAACTACGATTCGGTGATGGCCATGGTTAAAGGGACAATCGACAAATTCGGCAAACTGGATATTCTTGTCAATAACGTTGGCTGGGCCATGGACCGGTTATTTATTGAGAAGCCGAGGGAGGAATGGGGAAAAGAAGTAAATATAAATCTCTGGGGCGTCCTTAATTGCACCAGGGCCGTCCTGGACCACATGATTGAGCGGAAGTACGGCAAAATTATCAGCATTGGCTCTGACGCCGGCAGGATGGGCGAATACCGGGAGGCTGTCTACGCTGCCTGTAAGGGCGGTATTATGGCTTTGTCAAAGTCGCTGGCGCGTGAGGTCGGCCGATATGGTATTAACGTCAACGTGGTCTGCCCTGGGGTGACGGTGCCCGAAAATCCAGATTATGCCGGAGATTTGAGCATGTGGAAAGGCCCCATGGCTCAAGTGTTCACAACAGAAGCGCAGGAGAAGGCGGCTAAGGCTTATCCGCTGCGCCGGCTGGGAAAGCCCGAAGATATTGCCAAAGCTGTTATCTTTCTGGCCTCGGATGCTGCCAGCTTTATAACAGGACAGACCATCAGCGTCAGCGGCGGCTACACCATGATGTAACAGGAGATTTGAAATGAAAGCTATAGATGTTCATGCCCATCCCAGCACAGTAGCCTTCGACCGTAAACGCCTCTGGGGTCCCGAGATGGTGGAATATATCTCCAAATATTATGGGGTTGAATACAAAGTCAAAACCGATGATGAGATGGCTCAGGACTTCAGGGAGCTGGATATAAAGGCCATCATAATAGGCTGGGACACGGAATCTGTGAGCGGCTTCGATACCAGCAACACCAATGACGAGGTGGCCAGGTTAATTAAAAAATTCCCCGACGTTTTTATCGGGGGTTGGGCGATGATTGACCCATGGAAAGGGAAGGCGGCCATAAAAGAACTGGAAAGGTGCGTTAAGGAGCTGGGATTGATGGGTCTGAAGTTTCAACAGGCACTTCAGGCTTTCTTTCCCAACGACCACAGGTTTTATCAGCTTTACGAGAAGTGCGTTGAGCTGAAAATACCCGTCTCTTTTCACACAGGGACTACGGGCGCCGGAGCCGGTATGCCCGGCGGTCACGGCGTTCGTTTGAAGTACACCATGCCTGTGCCGCATATAGACGATGTGGCGGCAGATTTTCCCGAATTGACCATTGTCATGATTCATCCTGCCTGGCCCTGGCATGAGGAGCAGATAGCAGTTTTGCTGCACAAGGGTAATGTCTTTGCCGACCTTTCCGGCTGGGCGCCGAAATATTTCCCGGAAGTTATAAAGAGAGAGGTAAACGGTAGGCTGCAGGACAAGTTTATGTTCGGCTCCGACTACCCCGAAATTCCACCCAAGAGGTGGCTTCAGGAATTCGAGGGTGCGGGCTATAAACCGGAAGTGATGGAGAAAGTCCTATATAAAAACGCCCAGAGAATTCTCAAGCTCAAGCTTTGAGGGCGTAGAGTGCCAGAGAAAACAACGCCGCTTTCAGCCCAGATAAAAAGCCTGCTCCGCCAGTCCGGCCTTAAAGCCAGGAAAACCCTGGGCCAGCACTTCCTGGTCGACGAGTCCATTTTAAGTGTCATACTGGATGCTGCTGAACTAATCCCTCAAGATACTGTGATTGAAGTCGGGCCCGGTCTGGGTATATTGACCGGCGAACTGGCCCGGCGCGCCGGTAATGTCATCGCCGTTGAACTCGACGGTGGGCTGGCCTCCTTTTTACAACGCCGGTTCTCGACGCAATCAAATTTATATGTCATCAACGCAGATATACTTAAGGTCAGGTTATCACAACTTCTGGGCGGGAAAAACAATTATAAGGTGGTGGCTAATCTGCCCTACTATATTACATCGCCGGTTTTACGTTACTTTGTAGAGACCTCGCCAAAGCCGTCATTAATGGTCATGATGGTACAGAAGGAGGTGGGCGAGGCTATTGTAGCCGGCCCCGGGAATATGTCACTGCTGGCAGTCAGCCTTCAGGTGTACAGCAAATCAAAAATTATATCGCATGTGCCGGCGCGGAGCTTTTATCCTGTGCCGAAGGTCGATTCGGTGATACTGCGTTTTGATATATTACCGGAGCCTGCTGTTAAGGTGGCTGATATAGATGGATTTTTCCATGTGGTGAAGAGCGGCTTCAGTTCACCCAGGAAACAGTTGCACAATTCACTGGCTCACGGCCTGGGCATCAAACCCGCTGAACTTGCTCCAATTTTGACAAAGGCCGGTATAGATTCAAAGCGTCGAGCAGAAACATTAAGATTGGATGAATGGCAAAAGCTATACGAAGTCCTGGAATACCAAAAAAAGAGCTAATATTATTCCGACTGTTATTGCGAGGAGTCTTTCCCCGCGGGAAGGACGACGTGGCAATCTCATCTGGAGCAACGACGTCTTAAATGTTATGTGTAGATAATTACCGTATAATAAAATCCGCTCGTGGTGAGCCTGTCGAACCAGGGCGGATTTTTACCTAAGTAGGTTAGAATAATCTAATGCTGAGATGTCTGGCGCCGGCGAAAATAAATCTTGTTCTGGAAGTCCTGGGCAAACGCGATGACGGCTACCATGAAATTCGCAGCCTGGTCCAGACAATCAGCCTGTGCGATGTACTGGAGTTCGAGCTGGCCGATGGCATTTTTCTGGAATGTGACGAGCCCAGCCTTGAGACGTCGGATAACCTGGTAATCAAGGCGGCCGAATTGTTGAGGGAAATCAGCGGCTTGCATAAGGGTGCCAGGATAAAGCTGGAAAAACGTATTCCCTGGAGTGCGGGACTGGGCGGCGGCAGCAGCGATGCGGCAGCTACCTTACTGGCTCTTAACAAGTTATGGGACCTGAAATTAGAGGCCTCCAATTTAGCCCAGATGGCGGCGAAGTTAGGCTCGGATGTTCCTTTTTTTATTTATGGCGGCGCCGCCTTGATGGAGGGCAGGGGTGAAAAAGTAACGCCGCTTATGACTTCACCGCCGGCCTGGTTTGTTCTGCTGGTTCCGCCTTTGCCCCGAGAGCCTGATAAAACCCGCTGGCTTTTTGCTCTTCTGAGCCGCAGTAATTTTACGGATGGAAAATACACGGATGAAGCGATGAGACGCTGGTCTCAGAAGAAGCCTCTAGATTCCACCATGTTTTTCAATGTTTTTGATAGGGTGGCCTTTGGTGCTTTCCCGGGATTGGTTGATTACTGGAGGCGTTTTCAAGAAATTGGGGCTAAAGATATCCATTTGACCGGCTCGGGACCGGCCCTGTTTGCTCGTGTTCCTGATAAATCGGGAGCTAAGAGGATATGCGGTCAAGTTAAGCAAGAGGGGTTAGAAGCGTACGCCGTTTCGAGCGTTATGCCACAGGTCTAACTGACGCTGTCGTCGACCAACTTCTCTTCATCTTTTCTGTTCCGAATTTCACCATCAAGCCTGGCTTTTTGAAGCGCCGTCAAAATTTTGCCGACCCTTGGCCCCGTGGGGACGCCCAGCTTAATCAAATCGTTGCCTGCCAGTATTGGCTTTACATAACGTAACTTCCTTAAGTACAAATTGAGGTGCCGGCTAACGGTCGATGATTTAGATGCCAGGGTGTTGGCTTGAATCGCAGTTGCTGAGTACCCTTGAAGCAATCCGAAAATAGCACTGGGTTTCATTCCCGATTTTTCCAATTTAGGCAGTTGTGCCTTAAGTTGAAGCGTCTGGTGCATGGTTTCGGACGAATTCTTGGAGAAATTGAGGCGAGAAATGAACTGTTCGTTCTGCGCATCAGAAAGATTGTGTATAAACAGGCACAGGTAGAGGTTTTGAAGCGAAGTCTTTCTATCTAACTGACGTGCTTTGGCGAAAGCTTCGGCCAGCCAGCCGTCGCCTTTAAGCGAGGGATGCAGTTGTTTCAGAACACCCAATTCGTCCGCCCGCCTTAGCATCCGTTCCGGCTGGTCTTCTTTAAGAATTAGTTCCAGCTCATGCCGCAAGCGGTCGCCGCTAATGGTATCAAGCATCGATGCGTCGCGGCGCAGCAGTTTTTCGGTCTCGGCCTCCAGCTTGAAGCCCAATCTCTGCTCGTAGCGTATCGCCCGCAAAATCCGAGTGGCGTCGTCGATAAAGCTTTTATCGTGCAGTACGCGGATTAGTCGATGCTCCAGGTCGTTTTTTCCGTGATAGAGGTCCATTAGCTCGCCGAACCGCTGTGGATTAAGGTGCAGCGCCATAGCGTTTATGGAAAAGTCGCGGCGGATGAGGTCGTCTTTCAGGCTGCCCGGTTTAACGGTGGGCAAAGCTCCAGGCTTGCTATAGGTCTCGCTACGGGCAGTGGCTAAATCGAGGCTGAATCCCGGATAGTCGAGCCTGGCGGTGCCGAAGCGGGCATGAATAGTTAGTTTAGCCTGGCTGTCCCTGGCGAATTTTTTGGCAAGTGCGATGGCATCGCCTTCAACCACCAGGTCGAAGTCGAAGTTAGGGCGGCCAAGAAACAGGTCGCGAACTACACCGCCGACTATAAATAGCTTCTGTCCTAGTTCGCTTGCGTCTCGTCCGGCGATTTTTACCAGAGACAGAACCGGCGGCGGCAAATATTTTTCAAGCTGTGACGAAAGATTTTCAGACATGACTATTATTCGGCATTTTACTGCCTGGCCTGAGGGTGGTCAAGACTGTTTTTGGCACCTTCGTTTTTCAGTACTACACGTTTCCAGAGTATCAGCAGTATCAAACTGATAATTCCAACGATAAGCATTCCACTGGTTGGGTCTGGATTTGTACCTGGAACAAACTCCTGGATGGGAGTCAGCAATATGAAAAACAGCAGCGAGCCGAATATCAGGTAGGCGATGTGGCGATTGGTTACTTTCTGATTGTATATCTGGTATGCCGTGAATAACAGCGCCAGTATTATTTCGCAGAATTGAACTAAAAGCGTTATTGGCGCGGGGACTTTGGCTCCGGCCAGTGTGGTTGGGACTAACAGATTAAATGCCTGAAACAGAAAGCCGATAATACCGAAAACAAGAGGTGGGAATACGGAGGCTTTATTTACTGAAATTCTGCTATTTTGGTATTTATAGGCTAGCCAGACTAACAATGCTACAGAGGCAAAGCTGGCAACGAGCAATAAGGGATTGGGATGGTATGGGACCATTTTGTCTCCCACGTTCGTTCCCATAAAAATCGTACCTAATATTGTTACCAGCGATAGACCAACGATGGTAAGTATAATTCCTCTTTTCCTAAGTAGGGGCATGCCCGAATATTTAGGCCATAACAATCCTACTATTGTAATTGGAATTAAGGTGCTTACCGTAGCATGGTAGAGTATAAGTTGGAGAGTCCATACCCACTGTACTCTGAAATACATGCCGTATCCGGATAAGGCTCCCATGTCCACCCATCCCGGATTGAAGAATGATTTCACCATAATGCCTTCCTCAATGATGCCATAGGCGACGGCTAAAAAAATGATGCTCCACTGCAAATTCCATCTGGCCTTCAGTTCTCTAATTAGTAAAGCCCCGCAGCCGTACAACAGAACCAGCATTATTAGGGTACCTGGATTGAAAAAGACCAGCGGTGGGGCGGAGCCGGAAAGAAGCTCACCGGTGACCGGTGGCAGAATTAATAGAAGTACAACTATTAATATTCGGGTTTTTCTATTCATATTGGGCATATTTGTCTATGCTATAGTCCGGTACGGAGCGTGGCTTGGCTACCTGAGGTAAAAATTAATAAATCAATTGCATCAGGTGCACATCTAATAACTGGCCAAATTTTTTACCGGACTCTTTCATGGTTCCGATATACTGGAACCCGAACGAGCGGCACAGGTCGACGCTAACTTTGTTGCTGCCGGCTATCCTGGCGATTACGGTATGCAGGCCTACCGTTTTACCCTCCTGTATGGTGGCTGACATAAGTTGCTTGCCGATTCCCTTTCGACGGTAGTTCTCCTTAACGTATACGGATATTTCAGCAGTATCGGCGTAGGCGCATCTATCAGACCACTGGCCCAAAGACGCCCAGGCGACCACCAACCCGTCTTCAGTAGTCACCAGAACTGGGTGTCTGGCATCATGACCGACAAACCAGACCTCCTGTTCCTCTACGGTTTTCGGTTCGGTGTCGAAGGTGGCCGTCGTCTTCTCAATGGCCTCATTGTAAATTTCCGTGATTGCTTTAAGGTCGTCCCGTGTTGCCTGCCTGATGGTTGCCACTGTTACACCTTATACTTTTTCTCTGAGCCGTTTTATCACCCATTCGGCTTCGGCCACAGTCTTCTCAATAACATCCTGACAGGTAGATACGTCGGCTATCCTGCCGGCGACCTGTCCAAGGGGAACAACTATGTCATCCGGGTCATGTGGTTCCTGCAGAGCTTTAAGGGAATCGACGCTGACAGCCTGGCGTGCTAAATCTTGGACTCCTCTTTGTTTCAGACCGCTGAAGAAAAGTTTAAAGAAAGGTACATCTAGCATTTTCTTAATCCGCCAGCCGCTGGCTGCTGCCTCGGTTAATGACACCTTTCCCGTAGCTCGTTCCGTGGCGGCTTTGTTTTTCCAGTACCTGCCCGGTAGGCCGTCGATTTTATCGGTACGAAAAGTATCCTCGGCGGTGGCTTTGACGCCGACTTCTTTCACGGTTAGGTGTACCGGGCTCTCCTGCGTCAGCATGAACCTGGTGCCCATGGAGATGCCCTCGGCGCCGAGGGCCAGGGCCGCCGCCAGGCCTCTGCCGTCGCAAAAACCACCGGCGGCGATGATGGGAATTTTTACCTGGCTGGCAATCAATGGTATGAGCACAAGCGACGTTGGTTCGCCGCCGTGCGCCGCCGCCTCAAGGCCAGTCACCACAATGGCGTCAGCACCATCCAGTTCGGCACGCCGGGCATGTCTTTCTGTGGCTACTGTAGCAATGACCTTTCCGCCGTATTCATGCACGGCTTTAATAAGCCAGTCGCCTTTGCCCAGTGCGTAGTTTAAAATGGGTACTTTCTCCTGAATGGCCACTTCCGCATTTTCTCTGGCGTTGGGGAATAGTATAGTCACATTGATGCCAAATGGTTTATCGGTAAGCGACTTGATCTCTTTGATTATGTCTTTCATCTGGTCGGGCGTGTTGGCCACGCTATTGAACATGCCCAAAGCGCCGGCATTGGAAACCGCTGCCACAATTTTGGGCAGGCTGACAAATGCCATCCCTGCCAGCATGATGGGATGTTCGATTCCAAACAGTTCCGTCATTCTGGTTCTCATGGGGTTATCTCCTTTATCATTACGCGCTTACATAAAAATGAATCACAGAAAGTATAACAGGGGCAGGAATGCGAATCAAAGAAGTTTGCACAAACAAAGGCCACCGGCTGGGATGAGATTGCCACGCCCGACTGCGTCGGACTCGCAATGACATGAAAATTTGTAATCGGCTGGTTTATAATGGTGACCTGCACCGGCTATTACAAAATTCTTTGGGAGACTGCTATGAAAACAAGGATGACTGAGCTTTTCGGTATCAAACACCCGATTATGTGCGGCGGCATGATGTGGCTGGCTAAACCGGAGCTATGTGCGGCCATTTCTAATGCAGGGGGCCTGGGCAATTTGACGGCGGGAAACTATGGCTCGGGCGATGAACTTAACCGGGCTATAGATGAGACGAGGAAACTGACGGACAAGCCGTTTTGCGTCAATATTACGTTGCTGCCATCTGTACGGATTGACAAGGAAATGCATCATAATTATTTTCAGGCCTGCTGTGAAAAAAGGGTAGCTGCCATTGAAATATCCGGCGCGCCTCTGGATAGATATTTAGGTCCCGATGCCATCAAACAAGCGGGGAAAGCGGGCGTCAGGCTCATACATAAAGTCGGTTCGGTGAGGCATGCCCGGCATGCCGAAGAAGCCGGCTATGATGCCGTTATTGCCGCCGGATTTGAGGAAGGCGGGCATCCGCTGAATGAGGACGTGACGACCATGCTGCTGACGCCGCGAATTTCCGAGTCGGTGAAAATACCGGTCATTACTGCCGGAGGTATCGCCGACGGTAGAAGCTTGGCCGCGGCTCTGGTTCTCGGCGCTGACGGCGTGATGATGGCATCACGGTTTATTGCCACCAAAGAATGTACCGCGCATCCCAAAATAAAAGAGGAAATCATCCGGCGTCAGGAAAATGATACCACGCTTATCTGCACCACCATCGATTTACAGATGAGGGCTTTAAAAAATGGACTGGTAGGTAAAGTTTTGGAAGTTGAGAAAAGACACGGCGGTTTAGAAGAGATATTACCACTGATATCCGGTCAGCGCTCCGAGAAGGCCCTGGAAAACGGTGACGTAAATGACGCTCCTTTTGCTGTGGGTCAGTCCATCGGCCTGATCAAAGAGATTGTTAGTTGCAAGGAGCTACTCGAGACCATGGTCAGAAAAGCCGAACGCATACTTACACGAACACAGAGTAGATTTCAGAACTAGAATAACCGACGTAATGGTATAGTTGTCCCTATGCCTTGGCCACCTTTTTTCTGGCGGCTTCCAGCACTTCTTCGGCTTCGGATATTACTCCGTCGATTATTTGTTTAACGCTCAGCGTCTCGTTTATGGCGCCGGAACATTCGCCGGCAAACAGTATGCCCTCTTTTTCATCGCCTTCCCTTATGGCTTTCAAATGTCTTCTGGCGCCAGCAGCCTGTCGAGCCTGCACCCAAAGAGGCGAGCCCTCCTCCGACCTCATCATCTGGAAGCTGAGCTTAAGGAATTGCCAGTAAGATAGTTTAAGTAACTGTCTGACTTCCGTGGCTGCCTTAAATGCTTCAGTTAACGATAATCCGCTCTTCATCATATCCTCAGTCACCCTGGTTTTCAGGACTCTGCCGGGCATGCCGTCGAATTGGTCGCCGTATAGAGTGTCCTGCTCGCTAGCCTGGAGACACAGCTTCTTGAAATTATCGTGGACCTTGCTCTCCTTAGACAGCATAAATCTGGTGCCCATGGAAATTCCATCGGCTCCCAATATTAGGGCTGCGGCGAGTCCCCTGCCGTTGTAAAAGCCGCCGGCAGCGATAAGCGGAACTTTTATCAGGCTCGATACCATGGGTATTAATACCATCGATGTAGCGTTGGCGCCATGGGCTGCTGCCTCCTGTCCGGTAATAACTACAGCATCGCAGCCCAGTTCTGCAGCTCTAGCTGCATGTCTGGCGATGGCAGTGGTTCCCAGGACCTTCCCACCGTATTTATGGACCTCTTCGATAAACCACGGTTTTCCAAGTGAATAATTTATAATAGGTACTTTTTCCTCGATAGCTACATCTATGTTACCCTTGGCTCCTGGACCAATAAGTACCTGGTTAACGCCGAATGGTTTGTCTGTAAGCTTTCTAATTCGTCTTATGGCTTTTCGCGACTCTTCAGGAGCGGTGGCAGCTGTAGCCAGAACACCCAGTCCCCCGGCATTACAAACTGCGGCTACCAGCTCCGGCTCAGTTATCCAGTTCATCCCGGCGAGCATGATAGGGTGCTTTATACCGAATAGCTCAGTCATGGGTGTCTTTATCATGGTGACGTCTCCTTTTGTCACCTATTCTAGCATAAGCGACCGTGTTAGTGAGTTAATTCGGCTAGGATTTTTTGCTCTTTTTGACCGATTGACAGCAGCCTTCGATTTTCTTTAACTGCTCTAGTGTCCCGAAAGCGGTTAAGCTGGTTTCTTTTTCAATGGCTGTGTTCGGCCCTGGATTAGGAAGTAGCACACCATTCTTCTGTTTCAGAGCCAGAATTCTGACCCCAGCGAACTGCTCCTCCAAATCCTTAATCGTCGAGCCTACTAGTACGGAGCCTTCGGTCGCCTCAATCTCTTCAACCAGCAGTTGTTTCTCTCGGCCGAACAGAACTGTCTCGATAAATTCCACGGCTTTCGGTCTCAAAGCCAGCCTGGCCATTCTGGCTCCTCCGATAGCCTCCGGAGCTACTACACGGTCGGCTCCGGCCTGCTGTAATTTACTCTCCGCCTCCTGATTATTAGCCCGGACAACTATCGGCAACCTCTCATTTAACTGTCGCGCGGCCAGTGTGGTGTAAAGATTGGACGCGTCCTCGCCGAGGGCAATAATTATTCCTTTACCATTTTCTATTCCTGCCTGTTTCAGGGATTCGTCTTTAGTAGCGTCTCCGAGAATTGTCAAATAACCCGCCTCCTGTGCTTTGTTTACAGCATTTGAGTCCCAATCGATAACCACAAGTTTGACGTCTTGTTGCCTGAGTATGCTGGCGATAGCTTGTCCTACTCGACCTAACCACAGAGTATGAAGTGGTCATTAAGTCGTCTTATTTTAGCTTCCATGCGTTGCCTCCCTATTCTGATTCCGAGTTCCCCTTCAAAAATATAGCGTACCATACTGGTCAAAATGTAGAAGGCGGTGCCGACTCCGCCCAGAATCAGGAAAATAGTGAATATTTGTCCGGCTCGTGACAGAGGGAATACCTCTCGGTAACCGACCGTAGTTACGGTAGTGATTGTCATAAAAAGCGAGTCTAGTAAGGAAGAGCCTTCAATCAGCCGATAGCCGAGAGTACCAACTATCAGGATTAGGAGCAAAATAATTACTCCTCTCCACAGGTCTTGAAGCGGGCCCCAGAATTTCATTTCGTTTAAAAGACACTTTGGGATTACTTTGAGCTTCTATTTGATAGAATGAAGCATATCGTGCACTTCGTCTGTGCTCTCAAAAGCGTCATCTTTTATAGCTTCGATAATACCGGCACCATTGATGAGGAACGCAGTAGGCGCGCCGCGTCCGTAAGTGGTACATATCTTGCCATCGCGGTCAAGCAGGACCGGGAAAGAGGGATTTAAACGGTCGACAACATTGTGCACGGCCAGCGGGGATTCACCGCAATTCACAGTAAGTATGGCTGTCTGATTATCGGTCGGATTATCAGAGGCAGCCTGCAAATATGCTAATTCTGAAACACAAGCCTCGCAGGTACTTACCCAGAAATTCAGAAGTACCGTTTTACCCCGGAACTCATTCAATGACATATTTTGATTATTAATAGTTGGCAAGTCGAAATCCGGTGCAATCTTACCGATCTCCGGACCGGTCTCAGGTCCGGGCGTATAAACGATACCATCGCTGGTTTCAGTTTTAGGCTTGAGTACAGCATCGGGGAATATTCTATCGATAGCTGATTCCATTTCCTCTTCGTTCTTGAAGGCACCTATCTGATACGCTGCGAGATAACCATCGCCGTCTATAAAGTATGTCGTCGGTACACCCACGATTCCGTAGCTCTGTGAAACCCTACTCTGTGAATCGAGCAGAACGGGATAGGTTATACCGCGATCGGTCATGTAATCTTGGACGTCATCGGCCCTATCTCCGACGTTAATTGTGAGCACGACCAGCGAATCGCTCGACCATTTGTCGAAAAGCTCTTGTGTAAAGGGCATCTGGAACTGGCAGGCGGTGCAATTGATTCGCCAGAAGGTAAGCATAATTGGCTTACTGCGGTAATCTATCAGGTTAACAACATTGCCGTCCGTGCTCTGCAGACTGAAGGCAGGAGCATACTGTTTTGTTTCAGGCTTTATACATGCCGTGAGTGCGGCTAATAAAATAAGGCTCAGACCCAAAATTAGAATCACGTACCATTTAGTTTTTTTCATCGCTCCCCTTATATGTAGCTATTTTATATTACGAAATGCTGGCGTTGCAAAGATGCGCCCGATTTATTAGAAGAATTATCAAATTTGTCAAAGTGTTGCCTGGCGGAGAATTACGGCAGTAAAATACTAAGTTCCTCTGTCTGGATAAGCTTCAGAGAGAATTCAGGATTGTCACTATCTCAGCTTTACTGGCAAAGCGTCCCGACTTTATTACCTTGATGACGCCGTCGGAATCAATAAAAAAGGTAGTAGGATAGGCGGATACACGATAAGTAGTTTTTATAGTTTCATTGGCGTCCAGTAATACGGGAAAAGTCAAGCCTCTGCTATCGATGAAGCCTGATACGAATTGTATTCGCTCTCCACTGATGCCCAGTACCTCCAGTTTATCGCGAGGCCACTCGTCGAAGACTGCCTGTATAAAAGGCATCTCCTCTGAACAGGCTGGGCATGTCGTGTCCCAGAAGTTTAAAATTACTGTTTTACCCCGAAATTGGCTTAACGTCACTTCTTTGCCGTCAACGGTCAACAAGGTAAAGTCTGGGGCCAGGTCTCCTATTTCCGGCCCAACCACAACTGTTGTTTTGGCGTTTAAATTAAGCTCCAACGTGATTTTGGCTTCTTTGCCTTGACCATTTCTCGATATAACAGTTACCTGATATCTTGTATTTGGTCTTATGTCGTTAACGGCTACGGTATGACTTAGGAATAGCGCTTCATCTGTTTTTGTGTAAGTGCAATTGTCAGCGCTGCATATGGTAACCTGGCTGGTGGCAGGCTCGCTGGTCTTCCAGCTTATAACGGTACTCGAATCGATCACGTCTGAAATTGTTATGTTTTCGATAACAGGAACCGTCGTATCGGCTGTGCCCTTATTCAGTGTGGAGATGATGATACCGCCGAGTACCAGACACAAAACTATGGCAGCGATAGCTATCTTGGGCCACGGTCCGGCCATAACCTGTTTTTTCACTTGTGCCCGGCGCCTTCTCCGAGGCTTCTTAACTACCTCTTTTGGCTTCTCTTCCTCTTTGACTTTTTCAGGGTCAGCCTGTTCGTTATTGACATTCTCTAACATATTACTCACCTAAGTTTTATTGACTGAATTTTCTATGAATACTTCTTGACTGGAAGTCTCAGGTTAACGGATTAAAGGATTATCCATTATTGCATGGAATTTAGTGTGCTCTCCACACGGGTGTAACTTTTTAGCGACGATGGATAATAACTTGTATACCTAACTATTCCCTGGCTGTCAATAAATATGGTGACCGGGCTTTGAGTTACGTTGTATTTTGCCGCTACTTCTCCCGTTTCGTCCAGTGGAATCGTCATGGTCAGAGCCTTAGAATTGACGACCGCCTGAGTGATTGCCAGGGTCTGGTCCCAGCTGATGGCAAGTACGGTAAGCTTGTCACGAGGGTATTTTTCATATACCTCTTGCATTACCGAGAGCTCATTTCTACTCTGCTGGACATCCTGCCAGAAATTAATCATAACTTTCTTGCCTTTTAGCTCATTTAAGCTGACCTGTTTGCCGTCCAGCGTCGGCAATGTGAAGTCGGGAGCGGCCATGCCTATTTGGGTGCCCACCCCTGATGGAGGTGGCGCCGTACCAGCGGTCGTGAAAGTCTGGTCTTGAGATGCAATTTCGATTCCGCTGCTGTCTCGGGATATAACCTTGAAATGATAGGTTATTGCCGGCGATAGGCCGGATAAGGTGGCAGTATGGCTGGTGGTCAATTGCTGGTCGAGCGTCGTAGTTGAACCGTAGGTGTTAGTCGTACCGTATCCTACCTGGCTTGTGCCTGGTTTATCCGTCATCCAGCTTATAGTGCCTGCCGACCCGGTCACGTTTGATACTTTTATTCCTGAAATAACCAGAGGAGTTGCCGGGGGTTGACCGGAAGTTGTGAAATCGCCTTCGGCAGTCCCCTGGTTTGAGGCAGCATCAGTTGATGTTGCCGTAAAGTGATAGGCAGTAGCGGGTTTCAGGTCGGCTATATTTACTGAATGGTCAGTAACAAGATTTTCATCGAGCTCAGTCCAGGTACACCCGCCGCTGGATTCGCATATCATCACCTGACCTGTTGACGGCTCGTCAGTTTGCCAGGTTATGACTGCTCCGGCTGAAGTTATATTTGAAACAGACGCATTTACCAGTCCGGGAGGAGTGGTGTCCTTATTACCAAAGGGTGGCCATTGAGGAGGCTCTATGCTGCCGACAAAGTCTTGAACTTTTGCCAGCGGCGTTTCAAGCCAGCCGGTCTTGTACACAGCGAAACCGGAAAGAACCAGAGCTGCTATTATGAGAATAATAACCAGAATCGGTGAAAAGCGCCTTACTCGTATAGGCCCGGTGTCCTTGAATTCTCTGACCGGAGCGGCTTGCTGTGCAGTTGCCAATGGCGTAGGTCCGGCGGTGCTATAATTCTCTTGTTGTTGAGTGCCTGCGCCATATTGCTGAGACGGTGTAGCCTGAGGAATCGGAGTTCCAGTTACTGGTTGCTGAGCTTGAGGATAATAGGGTGAAGGCCCTGGCTGCGGTCCTGTTATGCCGCCTTGCGAGGCTGGGAACTGCCTGGGTGGCGGCCCGGTTATACCCCCGGACGTCGGGGTATATGTTCTTTGCGGGGGCATAGGTGGCTGTTCCGCAGCACCTGGCACCGCCGGGCCAACTGAAAATCCACAGTTCGGACAATAGATTGCTCTGGGGGGGACGGGGCCGTGACAGCCGGGACATATTCTGGCTGTGCAGTGAATACAGAACCGACTGTTAGCGTCGATTTCCTGGCCGCAACCAGGACATCTAATTATTCCCGGCACGATACTACTCTTCCCTAACAGCTCCTGTGTTTTGCCTTACTGCACTACTATTTAACACATTATACATCCAAAAGTGAAACGAAACCAAAGGTGTTTTAGTTTACTATATGTATAGCCACGCCATCGCGGTCGGCGGCTAAAACGACTTGATTATGTCCTCAATTTCCTGCTGGCTCTGGAAAGGGCCAATCTTCTTAAATCTGATTATTCCAGTAGCGTCTATGATGAAATTTGTCGGGGGGAAACGTGTAGCACCGTACGCGTTAGCTACCGTATTGTTTAGGTCGGGAAGCGATGGGAATGTACTGAACTGCCTGCTTGTTACATAATCTTTGACTAACCTGGGGTCGTATATCATGTGATAAACGTCCAGGACTATCAGGTCTCCGCCGGCGCTATTGTAGGCTCCCAGCAAATAAGGCATTTGGGCTTCGCACTCTTTACAGTTTACGCTGGTAAAAACTACTAATACGGTCTTGCCCTCAAAATCACTCAGGCTTATGTTTTTGCCGTCTGTGCTCTCCAGCGTAAAAGCCGGAGCTTTATCACCCACCTGAGGTATCGAGGTTGTGCTACAGCCAATTATTGACAGCAAAGCGAGGCAGGTGAGCGCCAGTACTGTCGTTTTTCTAACTCGCATTAAGTTACTCCTTTCATTGCTCCGGAGAGGGAACGAACTGCCCCAGCCATGCCAGATTGCCGGTGAGCATAAGTATTCCCACGACTATGAGCAGGGCACCGCTGACAATGGAAATGATGCCGAGGTATCGGTTTAGGCTTTTCCATAACGGCATTATGGCTCCCCAGGCCAATCCGATAATTATAAAGGGAATCCCCATTCCCAGTGAATATACGGTGAGCAATAGTGCTCCCTGGGCAATGGTCTGTGAACTGCAGGCCATCATCAAAATCGCGCCTAGAATCGGACCGATGCAGGGGGTCCAGCCCAGTGCGAAGGCCGCACCGATGCCGACGGAACGAAAATAGCCTGGATTGCTGCTTGCCGTCGTTTTTAAACGTTTCTCGTAATTCAGCCAGGGTAGTTTATAGGCAGCAATCAGGAATATACCAAAAGCGATAATAACGCCGCCGGCAATGTTGCGCAACAATATTGAGTGCGCAGTTATACTTGTGCCGATAAGTCCAACGGAGGCGCCGAGGCCGATAAAGATTATGGAGAAACCGACCACGAAGGCGAGAGAGTGAAATAAGGCCGGCAAATAGCTCTGCCTGCTGTTGGGATCAATGGCTGTAATACCGGCAAGATTGGCCAGATACGCCGGCACCAGCGGTAAAACGCACGGTGAAAAGAAGGAGAGTAGTCCGCCGGTAAATGCTATGACATACGAAATGTCACTCATTGATTGAGCCTATTTTGCCAGTGCATTGTCGAGCAGTTTTTTGAGCTGTTCCTTGGGCTGATAGCCTATGGCATGCTGCATTGGCTTGCCCCATTTAAATACCATGATTGTGGGAATGCTCATCACTCCATATTTTGAGGCTATGAAAGGTGCATCGTCCACATTTACTTTAGCGAATTCTATTTTTCCCTTGTATTCTTTAGCCAGGTCCTCGATGATAGGGGCAACCGCTTTGCATGGACCGCACCAGGGAGCCCAAAAGTCAACCAGTACCGGCATTTGCGATTGTAATACAGCTTTTTCAAAGCTGTTATGGTCTACATTACTTATGTTCTCTGGCATAATAACGACCTCCTGAGTTATTTGGCGCCATCCGTGTAATAACGGCGCCTTCTACATGGACGTTATCATCAATGCAGCCATCATCAGCTACAATACAATCTTTTAGGGTGGCTTTGCCGCCGACAATAGTGTTCCGCCACAAAACCGAGTTTTCAATTACGGCGCCATTTTTTATCTGGCAGCCGGCGCCTACCACAACCGGTCCTCTGAGCTCAACGTCCTTGCCTATATTGCACTCCTTGTCGACCAATATGGGACCGACCAACTTTGACCTTGGGTGGATATTACTTTTTTTATCGACGCGGATGTCTCTCGTTTTAAATTCTACCTGAGTGCTTTTACCATGAAGTAGGTCACCGTTAAGCTGTAAGTATTTTTCCGGCGTACCCATGTCCATCCAATAGCCCTTAGTAGTATATCCGAAAACAGGTTCTCCATCCTTTAACAGCGAGGGGAAGATATCATGCTCGAACATACAGCGTTTGCCTTCCGGTATGCGTTTAATGATATCCCTCTCAATTACGTAAACTCCGGCATTTATCATGTTACTGGTTGCTTCCTCACGACGCGGTTTTTCTATAAATCGAGTTACACGGTTCTGGCTATCGAGTTCAACGACGCCGAAACGTGTGGCGTCCTCTACCTGTGTTAGAGCTATAGTTACCTTTGCGCGCTTATCCTTATGAAACATTAACATTTCGGTGAAGTCAATATCAGTGAATATGTCGCCGTTCATGGCAAAGATGCGGCCATCTATATACGGCTCTGCATTCTTAACGGCACCGGCTGTGCCCAGAGGTTGCGTCTCAATACTATAAGCAAGCCTGGCTCGAAGTTGTTTTTCATTAGAGAAATATTCTGTAATTCGGTCCGGTTTGTAACCAATGGCTAAGACAATCTCTGTTATGTTATGTCGGCTCAGTTGTCTGATTATATATTCTATGAACGGTCTATTCAGGACCGGCACCATGGCTTTCACTGTAAGAAAAGTTAAAGGCCGTAGCCTGGTGCCTTCGCCTCCGACAAGGACCACAGCTTTCACCTGAGTATTTGATTTGCTCCTCTCAGTGTTATCCTCAATTCTCAGGTCGCTATTTTACTCTATTTAACATGGGCTGGCAAAGTCTATTCTAGGGGGCTCTCAAGCCGAATAGCCGGATAGCATTATGGGTAGTTTGTTGCGCCAGAACTGATTC
>Ga0209609_10000787_pt1 | contig 18601 bp, 19 predicted proteins | sample LakKivw325mmetaG_FD_184136 | JGI IMG/M metagenome (GOLD analysis project Ga0209609, IMG submission 184136) | Anoxic lake water microbial communities from Lake Kivu, Rwanda to study Microbial Dark Matter (Phase II) - Lake Kivu water 325m metaG... | ecosystem: Environmental > Aquatic > Freshwater... | reverse complement strand
GTTAAGACCATGACTTATGACCGGCTCTACCGGTTCTGCAGTAAGAAAAATTTGTATTTAACCGGGCCGGGAACCTCTGTTCTTCCGCGGCATATCATGCGTATGAAAACAGTCACGGTATCTGCCGGACACTCCTGTTATCCGAGATCCGGCATTAACGCTCTCCTGGCGCTGGAAAAAATCCGGAGAAACGTTTCTTCATTGCCTCTTGAACCGTTTTATGGAAAATAAAAAGATCAAAGTGTCTTTTCTTATTTCAGGCTCCGAGATAGGCGGAACGGAGAAGATGCTGATTGACATGGCGGAAAGGCTCCCGCGGGATGATTTCTTTCCTCCGGTTGTTTTCGCGATAAGGGGCAGCGGCACGTTCACCATTGAACTGCGGAAGAGAGGGATAAAGGTTCACATCTTTGACATGCGCAGAAATCCTTTCCGGTTCTTTAGCCTGCTCTTATCTGTCAGGAGGGAATCCCCGGACGTGCTTCATTCCTTCCTGTTTTACGGAAATCTTGCGGGCAGAATCTGCGGAAGGCTGCTGGGTATCAAAGCCGTCATATCGTCGCAGAGAAGCACCGATGACTGGCGTAAAAAAATCCACTGGCTTGCGGACGGACTTACGGCAAAATGGGCAGATGCCATTATTTCCAACTCCCATTCGGGAAAGCGGGCGCTCGTAAATAAGGCGGGCATAAAACCTTCCGCAATAACCGTCATACCCAACGGCATAGAGCTCCCCCCTGTTGACGCGACTTTTTCCCGCGGGGATTTCGGCATACGGCCCGGAGAACTCGTGGTCGGGACCGTGGGCAATCTGCGCAAGCCCAAGGGACATATCTACCTCGTGCTCGCGGCTCCTCTGGTGCTGGAAAAATTACCGGATACAAGGTTCATGATAGTCGGACAGGGCGAGCTTCAGCAGTATCTGCTTGACGAAGCGAAAAAGGCCGGAGTTGCAGAAAAATTCGTATTCACGGGATTCATAAAGGATGCCGCAAAAATCATACGGCTGTTTGACGTTTTCGCGTTTCCCTCGCTCTGGGAAGGATGCCCCGTCGGCCTGCTTGAAGCAATGGGAGCGGGAAAACCCTGCGTCGCATTTCCGGCGGGAGACGTTCCGTTCATAATTGACAGCGGCAAAAACGGAATTATCGTTCGCGACAGGTCCCACGAAGAGCTCGCTCAGGGGATATTGAAACTGCTGGGAGACAGGAATCTGCGGGAAGAAACCGGGAGAAACGCAAGGAAACGCGTGGAGGAATCTTTCACTTTTGAAGGTATGATGGAACAATATGTCTCTGTTTATAGAACAACGGTTGCAATGAAGGCAAAGAACGGGTAAAATTCTATCTATGTTTTTCAGGGGATGCAAATGAAAAGTAATAAACGAAGAAAAAATGAAGCCTTTGACTGGTTCAAATCGCTCGTGTGGGCGGTTGCCATCGCGCTCGTCATAAGGGCCTTTTTCATCGGTAACTTCAAGATACCCACAACCTCCATGGTTCCGACACTTAAGGTGGGCGACAGGCTGCTGTCCAACGACATCATATACAGAATAAGACCCCCAAAGCGGGGCGAAGTAGTCATATTCAAATATCCGGAAGACCCCAGCAGGGATTTCGTGAAGCGAATGATAGGACTGCCCGGCGAGAAGGTGATGATTAAAGACGGAAGAATTTTTATCAACGGGCAGGAAGTCCGCGATGCAAAAGTGGCCTGCCGTTATTATTACAGCGAAGGATTTTATGCGAATGAATGGGAAACCGAAATCCCGCAGGGCGGCTATTTCGTGCTGGGGGACAACAGTATAAACAGCAAGGACAGCAGGTACTGGGGTTTTGTGCCCCAAAAAAACCTCGTGGGCAAGGCGCTCTTTGCGTACTGGCCTCCCTGGCGAATGGGATTCATACATTGAAACATGGAAAAAAAGCATAAGACAGAAGACGGAAAAATTATCTCCATAAAGGAGCAGGACCTGAACAGGCTGAAGGAGCACTCCAGCAGATTGAAGGAACTGGAGGAACGCATTCAGAAGACGGATGCACAGGTTCTTCAGCTCAAAGATAAATATTTGAGAACCGCCGCGGAGTTTGACAATTACAAGAAGCGCACCGACCGGGAAAAGCAGGATATCTTCAGATTCGGCATCGAGAATTTTGTCATGCAGCTGCTTCCTTTTGACGATATATTCGAGACGGTTGTCAGGCAGCTTGAAAACAGTCCTTCTCCGGAATTGATTCACAAGGGCATGGAGATGCTCAAGAAGGAACTTACGAAACTCCTTGACGCAATAGGGGTTAAGAAGATTGAAACCGCGGGAAAGATTTTTGACCCCGCATTCCACGAAGCATCCGGAACCGTTGAAACTGACCGGCATGAAGAAGGCACCATCGTTGAGGAAGACCGCAGCGGGTACATGTTTCATGACAGGGTGTTGAGGCCCGCGCTGGTAAAGGTGGCCAAGAAACCTGCGGCCAAAACGTAGAACGATGAAGATCCGGGCACCGGCAAAAATAAATCTTTTCCTTGAAATCGGAGCGCCTGCAGAAGGCTTTCACAAGATTGTCTCTCTGGTTGACATCATCAATCTGTACGATATTATTGAGATAGAGGAAGCATCCCGCACCAGGGTCATTTTTCATCCTGGAACGGGCATACCCGCGGAGAATACCGTAACAAAGAGCATATCCATCCTGAAATCCCTCTTTGAGGTAAAAAGAGACGTCCGCATAGAAATCCGAAAGAACATTCCACCGGGCAGCGGGCTTGCAGGAGGAAGCTCCGATGCCGCGTCCGTATTGAAAGCCCTCGTGAAGCTCTGGGATATAACAGTTCAGCCGGACCGGCTTATGAGAATAGGCAGCCAAATAGGCAAAGACGTTCCGCTTTTCATGGCGGGAAGGCGCTGCGTGATGCGCGGGTTCGGCGAGCAGGTAAGCACCGATGCCGGAAGACAGCCGCTTGCCTACTTCCTGGCCATTCCTCCCTTTCCCGTATCTACGGCAGAGGTATACTCACGCTTTGATGCCATGGGACTTAAGGGAAATTTGACAGAAGCAGAGGGAAAAATTAAACTTTTAATTGACAGTATTGAGGGAAAAAGCATAGACGGCGCCCGGCAGATTATGAAAAATGGCCTTGAAGAGGCCTATTTCAGCCTGTGGCACCGCGCAAAGGAGGTGAGGGACTACCTGCGGGAACGGACGGGTACAAGAATCTTTGTGTCCGGCAGCGGCGGAACGCTCTTTTCCGTTTTTCCGGACATACGAGAGGCTGAAGAAAAGACGCGCCTTTTGAACGTTGAAGGATGGAGCCGTTACGTTGCAGAGAGCACAACCGCTTCTTAGAAAAGGAGGAGACGATGGAGATTACCGAAACCAGGATTTCTCTCGTAGGAAGGCCTAACAGCAGATTGAGAGCATATGCTTCCGTAACCTTTGACGATTCGTTTGTCGTGAGAGACATCAGAATTATAGAGGGTAAAAAAGGCCTTTTCGTCGCGATGCCCAGCAAGAAAATGCAGAGAGACTGCCCGAAATGCGGATTCAAGAATGCGATTTCAAACAAGTTCTGCGGCTCCTGCGGCACCGCCCTCAATCCGGTTGACGAAGAACAGTTTACTCCTTCTCAACAGCACAGGGATCTTGCCCATCCCATCAAAACGGAGTTTCGTGATTACATACAGGGAAAAGTCCTCGCCGAGTACGAAAAAGAAGCGAAAACCGTGAAGTAGCCGCAAATTCGGTTTTGCCGACGGGTGAACGGTTGTCCAATGAATACCTACATATATACCGGTCTTGATAGAAGCGGGAAGAGGGTCTCCGGCAGGATAGACGGTGAAGATATCGCCGGAACGAAGAAGCTCTTGAAGGAGAAGGGCTTTTACGTAATAAGCGTCTCCGAAAAGGTGCCGCTAATGCCTTCCTTCGGATCAGGCATAAGGGAATCAGAACTCGTTGTTGCAATGAGGGAACTTGCCACGTTCGTCAGCTCCAGGCTGCCCTTTGACGAATGCCTCACAGGCGTGACCACCCAGATGAAAGCGGGCAGGCTCAAGAAGATTTTTGAGGATATACAGAAGAAGATACGTGAAGGAAAGAGTTTCTCCGAAGCTCTCAGGGATTTCCCGCAGGTCTTTTCCGGGATGATAGTATCAATGGTACGGGCGGGTGAAGAGACAGGCACTCTTGACAAGATACTTGTCAGAATTTCGGATTTTCTTGAAAAAAGACAGAGTTTCAGGAACAGAATCAGGAGCATAATGAGCTACCCGGCATTCATGCTGGTGATTTCAATTGCAGTTTTCATCTTTCTCCTGACATTCGTGACCCCGACAATCACCAGGATATTTTCCCAGATAAAGATGGCTCTCCCGCTTCCCACGCTGATCCTGATGAAGATAAGCGGATTTTTCAAGGCAGGATGGCTTTACATAATCGCTCTGCTTATCGCGGCGTATATTGCGGCGAGAAAATTCCTTACAACCGACAGGGGGGCGCGTTTCGTTGACATAATAAGGTTTCGGATACCGGTTCTGAACAACCTGATGGTAAAAAGAGAAATAATCCTTTTCGCCAGAACCATATCAACGCTCATAGAAGGTGGCGTGAACATAATAGAATCCCTCAAGATAGCAAGCCAGGTTATATCAAGCCCCTCGCTGAAAAACGACGTAAAGGAGATAATTGAGCTCCTGTCAAAGGGTGGATCGCTCTCAACGTCTTTCAGGACCAGCAGTCACTTTCCATATCTCGTGACACAGCTGGTCAGCGCGGGAGAAAGAAGCGGCACGCTCTCCGAAATGTTCAACAGGATAGGGGAGATATACGAGGAAGAGGTTTCGCAGAGTTCAACAAGACTGGTGAATTTCATAGAGCCGGTCATGATACTTTTCATGGGAGTTGTCGTGGGCGTCATAGTGCTGGCGGTTCTTCTTCCCATTTTCCAGATAAGCCAGTCAATCAGATAATAGAACCCCGTTCGTCTCCCCCCTTGCGGGAGTCCGCCAGAGCATCAGTGGCGGAAGGGGGGGAGGCAGTGTCCGGACGAACGCCGGACACGGTGGGGGTGAAGGAGACAAGCATGATGTTCCAAAATAACACAAGAAGAGGATTCACATTCATTGAGCTGATGGCGGTTATAGTGATTTTGAGCACATTGATAATGCTGGTTGCGCCGAAATTCTTCGGCAGGATTGACGATGCGAGAATAACCGCAACGCAGATACAGATAAAGAATCTGGAACAGGCGCTCAAGCTCTTTTATCTTGACAACGGTTTCTACCCGGGAACCGAGCAGGGGCTGCAGGCGCTGGTTGAGAAGCCCACGTCAGGAAGAATACCCAACAAGTGGAGGGAAGGCGGTTATCTTGACAAGACCGTTCTGCCTAAAGATCCGTGGGGAAACGATTTCACATATTTGAGTCCCGGCAAGCAGGGCGAAGACTACGAAATAATATCCACGGGAAGGGACGGAAGGGAAGGGGGGGAAGGGCCCGATGCTGACATATCAAGCTCCAGGATCTGAATCGTCCCGGGGTTATACCTTCATTGAATTGATGGTGGTAATAATTATCATTGGATTTTTTTTTACCTCAGTTTCCCCGCCGTAAAGAACATCCTGCCCGCCGCAGAGAATCAGGAGACCCTGCGAATCGCGGACGCGATAAAACAGACCGCACAGAATTCAAAGGACCAGAACACGCCTTTCTTCTTCTGGATTGACCTTGACGCCGGCACCTTCTGGACAGAATCCGCGATACCCGCCGCAAAGGATGAATCGCAGGAGGAACAGGAGCAGGAATTTTCTCCGGTCCAGTCCGGACTGTCCTTCATAAAAGCGAAAAATTCAGCGAAAGAGGTTGCCGGCGGGAGGATATCTTTTCTCTTCCTGCCCGACGGAACGAAGGAATTCGGCATGATTCTGACGGATGACCCGGGAACCGATGATTTCTATACGATTTTCATAAATCCGTACGCATCGTCACCGGAGATTATTAAAGGAGAGACATACTTTGACCAATACGATTCGCGTTAAGTCGGGCTTCACCCTGCTGGAGGTGCTCATTGCACTTGCAATATTCGCCGTGGCAGGCCTGGTTTGCCTCCAGGCATACCTGTCATCTATAAGGCACGTGCAGATAATGACCGAAGAAAAGAATTACCTTCTTCTTTCAATAATGAAAATTGAAGAATTTAAAATGGAACCTCTGCAGGACGCAAAGGAGAGCTCAGGTACATTCCCGCAGCCTTTTGAAAGTTATGAATGGTCCATTGAGCTTTCGGGAGACACGATAACGGATACAGAATGCGAGATGTCCTTTACTCCTTACAGACTGAAGGTCTCACAGCAAAACAGGGAGTTTTCAACGATAGCGCCTCTCGTAAAAACGCTCAAGCAGGAAACCGCTCAAAGGATACAATGAAAAAACCATTTTTCCGCATGGGCCGCGATTTGCATGGAACGACGGGATTCTGTTCCGGGACAGGCGGGGGATTTACACTTGTTGAAATATTGATAACCACTGTCCTTGTCTTTCTGCTTTTCACTCTTATTTATGCGACATTCTTTTCCATAAGCACGGTCACCGCCGAATTGCAGGGCAGGATGAAATCCGCGGAAACAATTTTCAGATTCCTGAACAGGTTTGACGAGGAGATAAAATGCATGATATGCGAGAAAGGGGACGAGGATACTGTTTTCAACCGCGACGAACTCACCTTCATAACAAAAGATACGGCGGCGCCGTACCCGGTGAGAATAACGTATTCCGTTGAAACGACCGCGGACGATAAGAAGACGCTCCTGCGGAAACAGGAGAATCTACTTGACGGTTATTCCTTCGTCTTCCCGGCGCTCAAGGACGCCGACAGTATTGACTTCCTTTTCTACGACGGCGAAAACTGGGATTATGCCGTAGAAAAAGAGAAGGTGACCGCGGTGGCCGTTGAGGCGGACTGCGCCGGAGAGAAGATATTCTTCCCGGTAAAGATATACAGGGATAAAGCCGATGACAAAGAGGAAGAGAAAAAATAGGGGAGTGGTCCTGATTTTCGTTCTGGTCTTCACGATGGCCATATGCGCCCTGGTTATATTTTTCCACGGCAAAGCGTCGGAATATACGGATGTTTTCTCCGGTGCCCGGGAAACACTTTTGCTGGAAAACGCCGCGGAGGCAGGTATTGAGATTGCAAAATCCATTGTTAATGCCGGCACAACGGCTGCGGGCGTAATAAGCGAAGAATCGCCATCATTGAAACAAAAGGAGTACCAGCTCGGAGAATTCCAGTTGTACCTTAAGATTGCTGACGAGAATGCAAAGATCAATCCCAACAGTATTTTCGGTGCCGAAAAGGGAAAGGTAAACACCCTGGCTCTGGAAACGTTCAACAGACTTTTTACGGTTCTGGGCTGTCCGGAAACCATGCCCGCCTCAATTCTGGACTGGATAGACGAAGACGATCTCCAGAGACCGGGGGGAGCCGAGTCTTTTTACTACAAGACTGCGGGATTGCCCTACGTGCCTCCCGACAGGAACATGTACTCGGCGGAGGAGATGCTGATGGTCAGGGATTTCACTCCTGATGCGGTCTTCGGGGATCCGGAAAACGAGACCAAGGGACTGATAAATTTCATAACTTCCTTTTCTGATGGTAAAATCAATGTAAACACCTGCGAACCCGAGGTGCTCGCCTCCCTCGGATTCCCGGCGGAATCCGTGGACAAGATAACCGCTGAAAGACAGCGGCGTCCGATAGAAGAGCGTTTCATGACCGGGGTGAACAGGGAGGTTTTTCTCAAGAACCGCAGCATTATCGTCTTCAAGAGCAATTATTTTCTGCTGGACTCAACCGCAGTTGACTCCAGAGGAATGAAGAGACAGGTCAGGGCTTACGTGAAACGCAAGGACAAGGAGATGAATACCGTAAGGATGGAAGTCCGATGAGAATCGTCACGCTTTATCCTCTGCAGAACAGGATTATTTTCGCCGTAAATGGTTCTTACGGCAGGAAGCAGGGAGTGCTGGGGGAAACGGAGCTTGAACCGTTTTTTTCCGAAAACCCCCCGGATATTCTGAACGTAATCCTGCCAAAACCCGAGATACTGTTCAGAAAACTGGAGTTCGCCTTTTCCAGCAGGAGAAGCATAAGGCTGGTAATTCCGCAGGAACTGGAGAACGTGCTTCCGGAGCCCCCGGAGAACTATCATTACTGCTTTGAATTTCACCCCGGAGGCAAGGGCAAGACGGCAGTTAACGTCTACGCGGTAAAAAATACGGTCTGCAGCTCATGGAAGAACCTTGTCAGGAAATACACCTCAAAGGTCTTTTTCTTTTCGGATACCGTCCTTCTGCATCTGCTTCTGAAGCAATTTCCGGCCGGAAGCGACTCCATCGCAGTTTACGGCATCAGCAATTACCTGCTTGTCAACCTTACCGAAAACGGCCTGCTTTCGGGCTCCTATTCATACGATTTCGGGATCTCCGATGCCGGAAGGATAAGAGAGATCCTCTCGGAATTTCTTTCGCGGAAAGAACTCGGCGTATTCGTGATTTCAGACGACGAGATAAGAAAACAGATTGAAATCCCGGCAGAAAGGCTCCATGATATTCCCGCCTTGCCGCAGACGGAGAAACAGTATCTTTTCCACAGTCTTCTGTCAATCAATCCCTACAAGAGACCGCTGCGATTGCGAAAACTGCATCACGCGGGAAGATTTCCCCTGTATGAAACGGTCATTCTTGCGGTATTTCTTGCAGTCTCCGCTCTGTCGCTCTCCCCGTATTTCAGGATACCTGCGAGAGAGAGGCAGATAAAAGCCCTTGACAGGAAGATGGACGAAACATTTCTTGCGGCAATCCCGGAAGCGACAAAAATAGTCAATCCCCTCGTGCAGATGAAGGAAAAGATCGCCGAGAGGAAAAGTGTCAATGACGTTATCTCCGGCTATCCCTCCGTACTGAAGATCATGGCGGAAATAACCGCCCTGTTCCCGGACAATACGACCGCGTCCATTGACCAGTTTACCGTAGCCGGGGACACGCTCACACTCTCCGGCAGCACCAATTCCCTCAAATCGCTTGAGACTATAAAAGAAAAAATAGAAGGATCGCAGGGTTTTACCGTCGTTGACATGGGCACAATATCTTATGACGCAAAGAACAGGGTGAACTTCAATATCACCCTGGGGATAACCCAATGATGAACAACAAGAGACTTTTTACGTTCCTGCTGGTCTTCGTGATAATAATTCAATTGAGATTCGTCTATTCACCGGCAAGAAACAGGCTCGGTTCGCTTGACAGGCTTCTCGGGGTAAAGAAATCCGAGTTTTCAGAACTTCAGAAGCTCTCCGCTGAATACGCGGACCAGGAGAACAGGCAGAAGGAAGATGCAGGGAAGATAACAAAGGGCGGATTTTCCCTTTTTTCTTATGCCGGCGGCCTGCTCGCAAAACACAATCTTGAGAAAAACGTCGCGGGCATTCAACCTCTCCCTGTTTCGGAAAAGGAGGGATTCAGGATAGAACGCCTCAAGGTAAGCCTGAAAAATATACAGCTCAAGCAGCTCTACAACTTCCTCTACGATGTTGAAAACTCCGGGAACGCCATACGCATACCGGACTTCAGAATGCGCAGGGACAAGGAGAATCCCTACCTCCTTGACACGGAGATAGAGCTTGTCGTGTTGAAGACGGAAAGCCCGACCCTCTCGCCATGAAAGACATATACCTTATAGACGGCAGCGCGCTCATATACCGTTCCTTCTATGCCATAAGAGATCTGCGGACCTCCTCCGGGCAGTTCACCAACGCAATCTACGGATTCGCCACCACGCTTATAAAAATCATCAGGGACAGGAATCCCGAACATATGTGCGTTTTTTTTGACCTCAAGGCCCCCACGCACAGGCACGATGCCTTTGCCGGTTACAAGGCACATAGAAAACCCATGCCGGACGAACTCGTGGCACAACTGCCTCATATAAAGCAACTGACGTCTCTTCTGGGTATCAGGTACATGGAGAAAGAAGGTTATGAAGCTGACGATCTCATCGCGACATTCGCCGAGAGACTGAAAAAGGAGAACAGGATATTCATAGTCACGGGCGACAAGGATATCATGCAGGTGCTTGACGAAAACGTAACCATGGTCAATCCGGACGGATGGAAAACGTTTTCCGCACAGGATTTCACGGAGAAGTACGGACTGCAGCCGGAGAAAATGGCCGACATAATCGGGCTGGCGGGGGACGCATCCGATAACATACCCGGAGTCCCCGGCATAGGAGAAAAGACGGCACTGAAATTGCTGAAGGACTACGGTTCGCTTGAAAACCTTCTTGAAAATCTTGATTCTCTGAATTCGGACAAGATCAGGAAGAAACTGGAGGAGAACAGGGAAAATGCAATATTCAGCAAGAAGCTTGCGATCCTGCACAGGGACGTGGAGACACAGGCCGGGGTAAATGACATCAAAATCTGTTCTCCCGATATCAGAGAGCTCTTTGAGACTTTTGAAAGGTTTGAGTTCAGAAAACTGGCGGGACAGTTGAAGGAACTTTATCCTTCCATTCTCCAGATGTGCCCGAGGGAAGACGTGATTACGTTTCCCACGGGTGAGTCCATTACCATGGACGAACTCAAGGAGAATCCCGGTAAATACAGAGGCGCGCTTGAAGATGAACAAATCCCGAAATACGGCTTCAATCTCAAGGATTTCGTGAACGCAGCCGCCCGGAAAAACGTGTCGCTGGCAAACCCGTATTTTGACTTTGCGATTGCACGCCACCTGACAGGCAAAGTAATAACCGAAAGCGACCCGCTGTCTCTCGCACGGCAATACGCGAAAGAGCTCAAGGAACTGGGAATGGAAGAGCTTTTCCACAATGTTGAGATGCCGCTTGTCAGAACCCTTGCGTGGATGGAGCTTAACGGAATAAAGGCGGACATACAGGTTCTTCATGAGCTGAATTCCGAGCTGGAAGGAGAGCTGCGCGTGCTGGAGAACAGGATATACCAGTCCGCAGGCGAGGTATTCAATATCAATTCGCCGCAGCAACTGTCGTCAATCCTTTTTGAAAAACTCAAGCTTCCGGCAAAGCGCAGGATCAAGACCGGCTTTTCAACCGATACCGGGGTGCTCAAGGAACTGGCCGAATTGCATCCCCTTCCCGGGCTCATATTTGAATACAGGGAACTATTCAAGCTCAAGTCCACATATGTTAACGGACTTGTCCCTTTCATAGACAGTAATACGGGAAGGATATATCCAACCTTCAGCCAGATATCCACGTCCACGGGACGGCTTTCCTGCAGTAATCCCAATCTCCAGAATATCCCGGTAAGAACGGACAGGGGAAGCAGGATAAGGAAAGCTTTCCGCTGCGAAGAAGGCAACGTCCTTTACTCCTTTGATTACAGCCAGATAGAACTTCGCGTCCTTGCCGACTTCTCCGGTGACCCTTGCCTGGTCAACGGCTTCCGGAACGACAGGGACATACATACCGAAACGGCCGACATTCTTTTCTCGGGCGTCTCCCTTTTCTCGCCTTGTGCGGAGATGGGAGAGATAAAGGACCGCAGGAGAATCGCAAAGATCATAAATTTTGGAATAATCTACGGCATGAGCGCTTACGGGCTCTCCAAGGAGCTAAACATACCGGTAAGCGCTGCGGACGCCTTCATAAGCGAGTATTTCGCCAGGTTCAGCGGAGTTAAAAAGTACCTTGACAGGATTGTGACGGAAACGGAAAAGAACGGGTATGCGTCAACGCTGCTCAAGAGACGGAGGTACTTCCCGGAGATGCAGAGCGGGGATAAGAACCGCAGGGAATTTGCCAGGCGCGCCGCGATAAACATGCCCATACAGGGCTCCGCGGCGGACCTGATGAAACTCGCGATGAACCGAATCCATGAGTATTTCTTGAAGGAAAAGCTGAAGAGCAGGATGGTCCTCCAGATTCACGATGAGCTCCTCTTTGAGGTTGTGCCGGAAGAGGAACGCCGAATCGCTGAAAACGTCAAGCCCATAATGGAAAACGTGATGCAGTTGAAGGTTCCCCTCAAGGCTGACGTGAAAAAGGGCCTCAACTACCTTGACATGTGCCCGGTCTGAAACGCCCGGAAAGTTGACAGGGATTGTCGGAAAAAATTATAATACTGAAAGGAACAGGATAAAAAAGAGGACAGCCATGTTAAAACGAATTTTCATAGTGTTCGCGGTATTTCTGATGACGGCGCCGGCAGGATTTTCCTACTGGGAATGGACCCCGAAGACGGGAAGATGGATAAATCCCAAGCTGGCCGTGAAAGATACCCCCAAGGAGCAGTTTGAACTGGCTGAACAATTCAGAAAAGATGGTCAGACAGAAAAGGCGATACGGGAGTATGAGAAACTGGTAAAACACTATTCTTCCTCAGAATACGCGGCGCCTTCCTGCTTTGCCCTCGGGGAAATTTACCAGCAGCTCGGTAACAGTAAGGAATCCTTTGACAATTACCAGAAGATAGTTGACAATTATCCGCAGTCTCCCCTTGTCCTTGAGGCGATAAAAAGACAATCAGCCATAGCCGAAAATGCTCTTGAAAGACATTCATTCCGCCTGCTGGGACCCAGGAAGGTGGAGAAGGGCGACATGCTTGCAACCGTCATAGAGAGCCAGCCCTATTCCGACGATTCGGCTTTGAAGGCGTTTAAACTCGGACGCTTTTACCTTGACATTAAGGAATACGAGAAAGCCAGAGAAGTTTTCACAACCGCGGCAGACAGGTATACCGATCCGCAAACAGTTGAGGAAGCAAGATTTTACATCATCAAAACGGATTTTTCCTCAATCCCCGCGGTATCAACGGACATCAAGAATTATTCCGAGATAGACGCGAAAATAAAGACATTCCTGTCACTTTATCCTGATAGCAGGTACAGGGACGAGGTGGTCGGCATACGCAACAGGCTTGCAGATAAGGAAGCAAAGAAATATTACGAAATCGCAACCTACTATGAACGCTCGGGCAAGACTGATTCCGCCAAATACTACTACAAAATAATCGCTGAAAACTACCCGGAAACCGATTATGGCAAAATTTCGGCTAAAAAGATCAATACTGCCCGTTAGCCTGATTCTCATTGCCTTCAGCGGATGCGGGTACAGGTTCATTTCTCCGGAATGCAGGAATATATTTTTACGCCCCGTTTTAAACTCCACGATCCAGCCGCGCATTGATATCTGCCTGTCCGGAGAGCTCAAGAAAACGCTCATTGAATATCCCGAGTTTTCCGTCGTGAACAGTGAAGATGCGGCGGACTGCGTCATGCAGGTCAACATCAAGAAATGGGAACGTCTTCCCCTCTTTTTCTCAAAAGAAGGTGACGATGAAATAGTCATTGCAAAATTCCGCATAGAGGCGGAGATTGTCATCTCCGGGCCGTCACTTGACACATCCGCCGAAACGATTGCGGATACGTTCTCGGCTTCGCTGGCAACTGAATACAATGAAGATGAAGTCCATCAGAAAATCTCCCGGAAACTGGCTGAAAAAATCTATTTTCATCTCATGGAAAAACAATGAAGAAGAAAAATTCCGATAATTACATAATACTGGGACATCCCGAACAGGCGGAAGAGCTGAAGCTCCACCTCATTAACAGGTACGTTATCCAGGACTTTGATATAAAAACAATCTTTGCAGACGAAACACCTGCCGTGAAGATTCTTGAGGAAACTGAATTTCTCCCCCTCTTCTCGCAGAAGAAGATCGTTTACGTGAAGAATGCGGAGAAACTCCTGAAGTCTGACTGCGAAATGTTGAAGGAGTACTTTGACATGCCGTCGCCGCACATCTGTCTCATAATAGCCGGCAAAAGCATAAAGGCTCCTCTTGACGACTTTGCCGACGTTTCTCCAGAAAAGGATTTTACAGGGCTTTTTCCGAGAATTTTCAAGATGGGAACCAGGGATGACGGGGACAGGCTGGTAGCATTATTCAGAGAGCATCTCAAGAACAACGAAAGGGATTTTGCTCCTGTTATAAGCGCCGCTCTCGTATACATGAGGAATGTTGTGAGAAAACAGCGCAAGGTTGACAGGAGGACATTGAACAAGTACATGAAACTGCAGGAGCTTGATTTCAACCTTAAAACTGGGCAGGTACACCCGGGGCCCGAACTTGAAATTTTCCTCTGTTACCTATTTAGCTGATTCCTCTCTTCTTCCCTCTCCCTTGAGGGGAGAGGGGCAGGGTGAGGGTGACAGAAGCAGTCTAAGATGTTTTTACTGCAAATTTATTTCTGAACCTGGCCAGCCTGCTTTTTTTCCTTGCAGCGGCATTCTTGTGGATTATCCCTTTCGCGGCGGCCTTATCAAGGCTCTTCTCGGCCTTCTTCAACAATTCCGAGGACTTGCCATCCTGGGCAAGGATGGATTTTCTCGTGTTCTTCACGGCAGTCCTGACTTTTCCTTTCTGTATCCTGTTATAATTTCTCTTCCTCGCTTCCTGTCTCTGCTTCTTCAGTACGGTTGCTTTCCTTTTCATTTTCGATTCTCTCCTTTATTCCGAACTCTTGCCCGCATATCTCTCATAGTGAGGAACTTCCGATTTTGTCTTTCCTCTTTTGCCTTTCAAGTGGTATGATAATACCATAAATTGCGTTCCGTGCAAAATTTCGCAGTATCTTGTCCAGAGAGAACTAAAATGACGACAAAACCAAATCTGCTTCTCATAACCGCGGATCAGATGAGATGGGATTCCGCGGGATTCGCTGGAAACTGTAATGTGCAGACCCCAAATCTGGACGCGCTTGCATCAAGAGGCGTTGTTTTCGAGAATGCCTTCACACCCAATCCCATATGCGTCCCCGCGCGTGCAAGCATTATGACCGGTAATTATCCGCAGGTCTGTACAGGAATAAAAAACAATTCGGGATGCATAAAACCGGGACAGCCCCTGCTGACTGGAACTCTGAAAGGCGCGGGTTACAGGACATATGCTTCCGGAAAACTTCATTTTGTACCCTATTCCCCGCCGGGCAAACCCAGACTCGTACACGGATTTGATGAAGTCAACCTGACAGAAAGCGGCAGGATACTCTCTCTGTTTGACCCGAAAGGTGAAATGGAGGGGCTGGAAGACTATTTCGATTACCTGAAGAAATCCGGATGGAAGGGATATTCAAGAGCACATGGAATCGGAAACAATGACGTGCGTCCGTGCCCGTCGCCGCTCCCGCAGGAACTGTACGTAGACAGCTGGATAGCCGACTGCACGATAAAACAGGTAGACAGGCACCTCAAAGAATCCCCGGACAGACCCTTTTTCATCTGGATGAGTTCCCCCAAGCCGCATTCTCCCTGCGACCCGCCCCGTCCGTATGATAATCTTGTTGATCCGAGGAAAATTCCCTTTCCTGCAGGAAACGCATCAGACCTTGAATCCCGCAATCCGTATATTGAGACCGTGAGAATGACACACGCCCTTGACTCGTTGAGCCCGCAGGCATGGCAGGTCATAAGGAGCTATTACTACGGGAACATATCCTTTCTCGATGCAATGATAGGACGCGTCCTGAAACATCTCGAGGGAAAAGGCCTCATGGAAGACACCATCGTTCTCTTCACTTCGGACCACGGCGATCTTCTCGGAGACTTTGGCGGCGCGTTCAAATGCAACCACCTCAATGGATCCGTCAGGGTGCCATTTCTCATATGCGGACCCGGGATACACCGCGGCAGGCGTATTGCAGATCTCGCCGGACTCCAGGACATACTTCCCACGTTCGCCGAAGCCGCGGGAACTGCCATAAACAGTCCGGTTCAGGGAGAGAGCCTCTGGAAAAAAATTACGGGAGACACGGAAGAACCTGTCAGGGAAGTCTTTTATTCCAGCACGATGGATTCTCCCAACCAGAGTGCAATGACAACAGACGGAAAGTGGAAATACATATACAGCGAGGGCAACGGCACCGAAGAACTTTACAACCAGAAGGAAGACCCGGCCGAGGTTGAAAATCTTGCCGAAGAAAAATCATGCCGCGACAGGATTTCGCATTACCGGGAAGTGTTGCGTGAGGAAGCCTTGAGACTTGAAGATACCGCGATCATTGCCGGAAAAGGTTTCGCGCACGCACACGTTGACCGTGAAAAGATAAAAAAACTCCAGGTTTCCGGCATGGGCTGGCGCTGGTACTGACATTTTTCAGACTTTCAAACAGAGATACCGGAGGATTACAAGTATGACAGTAAGGGAGAGATTTCACGCGGTAATGGATTTCAAGCCTTTTGACAGACTGCCTGTCCTGGAATGGGCAGGATGGTGGAGTAAAACGATTGACCGTTGGCACGGCGAAGGCCTGCCGGCGGAACTCACGGATTGCTACGAGATATCCAAATACCTCGAAATGGACGTCTACAGACAGGACTGGCTGCCGGTGCAAACAGAAACGTGCCCGCAGCCTGCATCGCACGGAGCCGGGCTGATAAGAGATGAGAAGGATTACGAGGAAATAAAGGAATACCTTTTCCCTGACAATGCGGTGGATGATGCGAAATGGGCAAAATGGGCAAAGGTCCAGGAGGCAGGCAGAGAGGTTCTGTGGTTCACAGTGGATGGTTTTTTCTGGTTTCCGAGAAAACTATTCGGCATAGAACGCCACCTCTATGCCTTTTACGACCAGCCGGAGCTGATGCACCGGATAAACAATGATCTTTCCGAATGGATCATAAAAATGACTGACAGCCTGTGCAATGTATGTATACCCGACTTCATGACTTTCGGCGAGGATATGTCGTATAACCACGGGCCCATGCTCTCAAAAGGACTTTTCGATACTTTCATCAAGCCATACTATGAAAAAGTCATCCCCCATCTGCGTAAACGCGGCATCATTACAATCATTGATTCCGACGGCGATGTTACGGTTCCGGCGCAGTGGTTCAGAGAATCAGGACTGCAGGGCATCCTGCCGCTGGAACGGCAGGCAGGTGTGGACATATCGGTTCTGCGGGATAGATATCCCGACATGCGGTTCATCGGGCATTTTGACAAGATGGTCATGAACAGGGGAGAAGAAGCGTTGCGGAAGGAGTTCGAAAGACTTCTGCCGACCGCTTCGAGGGGAGGATTCCTTATCAGCTGCGACCACCAGACGCCCCCGGGGGTTTCGCTGGATGACTATAGACTATACCTTAAGCTTTTTAGGGAATATGCCGGAATCGCAGGCAAGCTCTCACGTGCATGAATTAATTCAGGAGACTTTAAAATGAACAGTCAAATACGCCGCTGCCGGGAGACAGCCCTTCATATTCTAAAACCTTCCAGAAAGGAAATCGAAAGGGGAATGGCGATCCACAGGGAATCTATTGTATGGGACGCTTACGGCTTCGCCCCCGTCGCGGCGATAGACGGAGATGCGATTAAGAAAGCTATCAATACCGGGGCATCCGCTGTAGAGATACAGGATATGACCGAAGAGATGATGATGACCGATTTTGTCATGAACAAGCAGGCCCGGCATGAATATATCGAGGCATGGGAAGCGTCCGGCGTGACCTGCGTCATGCAGAATGCGGGAGAGGAGGGCAACTCTGTAAACCGTCTTCTCAAACGTCATGCGAGGTTCACGTGGGTGACCGATATGCTGAAGCCGCAAATCAGAAAGGTTATCTCTCCGGAAGAAGTTGCTTCCGCCAGGAAAGAAAATTTACACTGTCTCTGTTTTACCGGAAACGGGGTCCCGCTGGCCGGAGAATATATTTCCGTTGAGGAAGAACTGCGATACATCAGGATCTTCTTCCAGATGGGGACCCGGATGATGCATCTTACGTATAACAGGAGAAACCTCCTTGGAGACGGCTGTGTTGAACCATCGAACGGCGGATTAAGCGATTTCGGCAGGACAGTTATCAAGGAAATGAACAGGACGGGCATCATCGTTGACGTGGCGCACAGCGGACAGCAGACGTCGCTCGAGGCATGCAGGGCATCATCGTCTCCGGTGGTGGCAAGCCACTCCGCATGCATGTCCCTGCGCAAGCACGTGAGAGCCAAAACCGATGAGGTTATTGGTCCCATTGCGGATACGGGCGGTTACATAGGCATATGCGCCATACCGGCTTTTCTCGGAGGCAGCGGTGACATAAGCGCCTTCCTCGACCATATATGCCATGCGGTGCGGAAATTCGGTGCTGAACACGTGGCCATAGGCACGGATCATGGGTACACTTCTTCACGATCAGGAAAGGAATATCGTAAAGTTCCATTACACCGCAATAGAACGTCATGGGAATCTTTCTGGCCCAAGAATGACCCCATGTTCGACAAAAAATGGGAATCACCTGAAAAACAGATGAGCCTCGCATGGACAAACTGGCCGCTTTTCACGGTGGGACTCGTCCAGCGCGGTCTTTCCGAAAAACAGATCGTCTGGCATCATGCATTCCAAAACGCACTTGGACCAGCTCTCAACAGCAGCGCTCTTACTGCAGCCATGTTGATCACTAACGTTTTCGTAGTGGAACGCATCTTCAATATCAATGGCATCTCGGAAATGATCAGTATGTTCGGACCTTCTGTGCCAGATGCCGCTGCAGTGTTAGGTTTTGGAGTATAC
>Ga0209609_10000786_pt1 | contig 18620 bp, 7 predicted proteins | sample LakKivw325mmetaG_FD_184136 | JGI IMG/M metagenome (GOLD analysis project Ga0209609, IMG submission 184136) | Anoxic lake water microbial communities from Lake Kivu, Rwanda to study Microbial Dark Matter (Phase II) - Lake Kivu water 325m metaG... | ecosystem: Environmental > Aquatic > Freshwater... | reverse complement strand
GCTGGGACTTCATCAATGGCGACGCCCATCCGAACGACGACAACGGCCACGGCACCCACGTCTGCGGCACCGTCGCGCAGACGACCAACAACGGCATCGGCGTCGCCGGCCTTGCCTTCGGCGTCTCCGTGATGCCGGTGAAGGTGCTGGACGCGAGCGGCTCCGGGACGGTGGCCACCCTGGCTGACGGCATCTACTACGCTGTCGACCACGGCGCCCATGTCATCAACCTGAGCCTCTCCGGCTCCGGGACAAGTCAGACCGAGGCCGACGCCGTAGCCTACGCCTACGATCACGGCGTGACGGTTGTCTGTGCGGCCGGCAACTACTACACGTCAGGCAATCCGACTCAGTACCCCGCAGCGTACGACAGCACCATCGCGGTCGGCGCCACCACTGTCAACCAGACGCGGGCGTCCTATTCCAATACCGGCGACTATATTGACGTCGTGGCTCCCGGTGGCGATGCCACTCTTGGAGTGCTGCAACAGACCTTCGCCAAACCCAACTACGGCACATTCGACAACAACTACTACTACGGCACGTCCATGGCCTGCCCTCATGTGAGCGCGACGGCGGCGCTGCTCCTCTCGGAGAACCGCTCGCTGACGCCGGACGCGGTGCGCAACGCGCTCGAGAGCACCGCCGTCGACCTCGGCCCCGCCGGATGGGACGCGTCATACGGGCACGGGCTGCTTGACGCCGCCGCGGCGCTGACTGCTGTTGCCGGCGCTCCGTGGCTCGACGAGTCTCCAAAGGAAGGGAGCGTGGCGCCGTCAGGTTCGACGCCCGTGACTGTGACCGTGGACACGAGCGGACTCGAAGATGGCGACTACGCGGCTGTCATCGTCGTCTCCAGCAACGACGCGTCGACTCCGGCGGTTGAGATACCTTTCCTGTTGCACGTGCGTACCGTGACCTTACCGGTGCTCGTGACAGGCGCCGCCACGGGTGTCGGGGAGCAGACGGCCACCCTGCACGGCACCGTGCAGGACTACGGCTGGGAGGAGTGCGAGTACTCCTTCCAGTACGGGAACGAGGAGGGCGGGCCGTACCAGGAGACGGCATGGTCGGGCAGCCTCCAGAGTGCAGAGTCGTTCAGCGAGGCGCTGTCGTCGCTCGACAGGGGGACAACGTGGTTCTTCCGGGCGCGGGCGCGCAACAGTGCCGGAACGGGGTACGGAGACGAGTTGTCGTTCATTACGAAACCTGGTGCGCCGGCTTCCCTGACGGCGACTCCGGACGAGCATATCCCCTTCTACCGTATCGACCTCTCGTGGACCGGGGGCGACGGGGCATCGTGGACACACGTGAGAGTGAAGCAGGGAGCGTACCCGGCGGACCCGTCCGACGGCGGCCTCGTCTACGAGGGCGACGGTACGTCGTTCGCGCACACCGGGCTGGAGCCTTCGACCACGTACTACTACCGCGCCTGGTCCCTCGTCGAAGACGCCGGGGGCGGCGATGTCTGGTCTGTTGGAGTTGCGGACGCAACGGCATCGACCAGCGCCGAGCCGCCGACCGTCGAGTTCAGCATCACCCTCCAGCCGGGCTGGAACATGGTCTCCGTGCCCCTGCTGCTGCCGGACATGTCGATGTCGACGGTGTTCGATGGGGCGGAGGCGGTCTACACCTGGAACCCGACCACGAAGTCGTACGTCCAGCCGCAGGAGCTGGACCCAAGCGCCGGCTACTGGGTCGCGGTTAACGCCGTGCGCACGCTTGAATACGCCGGCGTGCCGGTGAGCGGCTGGTCGCTGACGCTCCAGCCGGGCTGGCACCTTGCCGGTTCGGTCTGTGGTGGGACGGTGGACTTCTCCGAGCCGGACGACGAGCCGGATGGCTCGGTGGAGGGATTCACGTATTCCTGGAACCCGCAGTCAAAGTCCTACACCTACTCGCGGGCGCTTGAACCCGGCCGCGGGCACTGGGTCGCGGTGACTGCTCCGTCCGTTCTCACCGTTGAGTACCCGGCGTAGCGGCCGCGGATGCTTCCCCCAACGGCGCTCTGTGTCTTGTTCCGCTCTCAGCATTGCCAGATGCGGACGCTTGACCTATACTCGCACCCGAGGCGGCTTCCACAATCCGAGGTGGGTCGCGGACGGGAAGAGCGCCCCGACCGGGTGTCGCTGCGACGGCCCGGCGGGTCCTGGCGGTGGCAGGGAACCCATGAATCAGACGCCTCCGGCCTCGGCTCCGGAGCGGCGTGAGAACCGCCGCGCCACGTGGGCTGTCGCGCCGGCGCTGACTGGCGCTGTCGTCGGGCTGCTGCTCTACCTCCTCAGCCGCTCGAACTTCCTTCTCTTTCACAGCGTCGTTGAGCTGTTCGGCATCGTCGTCTGCTTCGGCATCTTCGTCGTCGCATGGAACACGCGCAGGTGGGTCTCCAACCACTTTCTCCTCTTCCTCGGCATCGCCTACCTGTTCGTGGCCGCGGTCGGCATCTTCCACACGCTGTCCTTTCGAGGCATGGGGGTCTTCCCGGCATACTCCACCAATGAGGCGGCGCAGTTCTGGATGCTCGCGCGGTTTGTCGAGGCGTCGTCCTTGCTGCTCGCGCCGCTGTTCCTGACGCGCCGGCTGCGCTCGACGCTTGCGTTCGGCACGTTCTTCCTCGTGACAGGCTTCGGCCTGCTCTCCATCTGCCGCCTCGGCCTCTTCCCGGACTGCTTCATCGAGGGACAGGGACTCACCACCTTCAAGATAGCGAGCGAGTACGTCATCTCCGCCGTGCTGGTCGCTGCGCTCGTCTTCCTCTACCGGCGCCGTGAGGCGTTCGAGCCTCGGGTATTCCGCCTTCTGGCGACGGGCATCCTGCTGAGCGCGGCCGCTGAGATGGCCTTCACGCTTTACGCGGATGTCTTCGGCATTGCGAGCGCGGCTGGCCATATCCTGAAAGCGGCCTCCTTCTTCTTCGTCTACCGGGCGGTGGTCGAGACCAGCCTCATGACGCCACAGGAGTTTCTCTTTCGCAGTATCGCGCAGGAGCGCGACCGCGCGCAGAGTTACCTCGACGTTGCGGGGGTGATACTGATTGTCGTTGGCCGCGACGGCCGGGTCCAGCTCATCAACCGCAAGGGGGTTGAAGTGCTCGGCCGGCGCGAGGACGAGATCGTGGGGCGGAATTGGTTCCAGGAGTTCCTCCCGGACTCGCGCCGGCCACGGGCGCTCGAGCTTTTCGCGGCCCTCATGGAGGGCAGGACGGAGGTTGCGGAGCGAAGCGAAGGACCTGTGCTCACCCGCTCGGGAGGCGAGCGCACTATCGCCTGGCACAACTCCGTGCTTCGCGAGGCCGGCGGCGCCATCGTCGGCATGCTCAGCTCGGGGGAGGATGTGACGGAACAGAGAGATGCCGAGCGGGCACTCGCGGCCTCCAGACAGCGTCTGCAGCTTCTGTTCGACCGCGCTCCTGATGGCTACTATCTGAGCGACATGGACGGCAGGTTCGTCGACGCGAACCGGGCAGCAGAGACGCTGGTCGGCTACCGCAAAGATGAGTTGCTTGGCAGGTCGTTCGTGGAGGCGGGGCTGCTGAAGCCGCAAGACGTGCCGGCGGCGGGCACGCTGCTCGGACGGAGTGTACAGGGGCTGCCGACCGGACCCGACGAGCTGACGCTCGTCCGCAAGGACGGCAGCACGGTGGTTGTCGAGATACGCACTGAGCCGGTCGACGTCGAAGGCAGGCGGCTCATCCTCGGCATCGCTCGAGACGTCACGGAGCGGAGACTGTCCGAGGAGCGGGAACGGGCGAGCCGGACCCGGCTCGAAAGTCTGGTGGGCATCCTGCAGCACGAAGCGAAGACAGTGCAGGAGTTGCTCGAGTATGCGCTTGAGGAGGCTGTCAGACTCACCGCGAGCCGGCTGGGCTACATCTACCTGTTCGACGAGAAGAAAGGCGAGTTCACACTCAACACCTGGTCACGCGACGTCATGAAGGAGTGCGCCATCCAGTCGCCGCAGTCAGTGTGCGGCCTGGAGAGGACCGGCCTCTGGGGCGAGGCCGTGCGGCAGCGCCGCCCCATCGTCGTCAACAATTTCGACGCCCCCAACCCTCTGAAGAGGGGCTATCCGCCCGGTCACGCGAAGCTGCACAAATACGCGACCATACCTGTCTTCAGCGGTGACCTCATCGTCGCCGTCGTCGGCGTCGCCAACAGATTGACCGACTACACGGACCTTGAAGTGCTGCAGCTCACACTGCTCATGGAGGCAGTGTGGAGGGTTGTTGAGCGCACGCGGGCGGAGCAGCTACAGAAGCGCTTTGCCGAGCGCCTGGAAAGCGCCATGTCCGCCGGCAACCTGGCCTGGTGGCAGATGTCCCTGCCGTCCGGCGAAGTGGTCTTCGATGAGCGGAAGGCCCGCATGCTCGGCTACCAGCCGTCTGAGTTCCCCCGCTCCCGTCGTGATTTCTGGGGGCTCCTTCACTCTGACGACGTCAAGGCGGCGATGACGGCGATGGACGACTATCTCGAAGGACGGACCGAGAGTTATGAAGTGCAGTATCGCATCCGTGGCTCCGGCGGACAGTTCCGATGGTTCCGGGATGTGTGCAGTGTCACGGCCAGGGACGTTGACGGGCGCCCTTCTGTGGTGACAGGCATCCTCGTGGACATCTCCCGGCTCATGGAGACGGAAGAGCGCCTGAGAGCCTCCAACGTCGAGTTGCAGGAGCTGGCGGCCCGCATCGAAGCCGCGCGGGAAGAGGAGCGCGCAGCGGTCGCATGGGAGCTGCACGATGAGATTGGCCAGGCACTCTCGGCGATGAAGATGGAGCTCTACGGCTGCAGCCGGAAGCTCCCGCCGGAGGTGCGTGAGGTGACCCGTCCCGGCCTTACCCGCATGGACGGCCTGCTTGACGGCGTCATCACGCGGCTCCGGCGGCTGTACACCGACCTTGTTCCGGTGATGCTGCAGGACCTCGGTCTTGCCCCCACTATCGAGTGGAAGGCGGGGCAACTGCGGCGAGAGACGGGCATGGACATCTGCGTCGGCCGCGTCGAGAACGTGAGACTGCCTGATGACCGCACGGCCCTGGGTCTCTTCCGTGTGCTGCAGGATGCGCTCGAGTGTATGCTGCGCGACCGGAGGGCGACGCGTGTCGAGGTGGACTTCCTGTGTGAGGATGGACACGCCGTGCTGCGGGTGGCTGACAACGGCCGTCCTCTGAATATTGATGCCATCGGTGGGGCGGAGGGCCGCGCACTGGCCGCCATACGGGAACGTGCGCGCTCCTGGGGAGGCGAAGTCCGCGTGACCGCGTCCGCCCCTGAAGGGGCAATGCTGGAAGTGACGGTGCCGCTTGAGTCACACTGAACGACGCATGACCACCGCGACTGCGCTTCTTCCGGTGGCGAGTGGCGGTGTCAGTCGAGTGCATGTGAGTTGAGGGCTGTATGACAGAGCACGAGTCGCGTCTCGGGAGCGGAGGGCAAGCGCCCTTCCAGCGGAAGCGCATCATCGGCACGTTCGACCACCCCGGAAACGGCTCTGGCGGACGCTCCAGGCTTCTCTCAGGCTTGGTCGTGCTGCTGTTCCTCTGGGGCGTCACGTGGCCGTTGTTCCTCCGCCTGCGCGTCCTTCCGGGCGCGAGCTGGACGCATCCCGAGGTGCTGCTATCCGGCGCCTTCGCTCTGGCTGTGCTGTTCGTCGGCCTTCTGAACAGGAGAGGGCACTACCTCTCTGCCGCCACGCTCGCGGTAGTGCTCCTGCTCTCCGGAGTGTTCGCCTCGCTCAATCTCACGCTCTCCGGCGCCATGGAGCCTGTCTTCAGCAGGAATGACCCCGGCCTTCTCAGCTACATCGTGCTGCCCGTTGTGCTCGGTGCGGTTCTGCTGCCTCCGAGGCTCCTCGTCGCGGTGACCGTGTGTTCCCTTGGCGCTATCCTCTCCGTCCCGCTCCTCTATCCTCACGTGGGCTGGGATGTGGTGCTCTACGGGCCGCTGCTCTACCTGGTCGTTGTCTGCGGCCTCCTGACGTTCGTCTCCGTGCTGTTGGCGCGGGAGCAGCGACTCAGCCTCGCCGCACTTGGCGAGAAGGAGGAGCGCTATCGCAATCTGTTCGAGCAGTCTCCCGACGCGAACTTCCTGGTGGCTCCGGACGGTGTGATACGCGCGGTGAACGAGGCCGGGCTGGCGCTGTTCGGCTACTCGCAGGACGAAGTCCAGGGGCAGCATATGCGCAGGCTCTATGCCAATCCCGGCGACCGCGAGGTGATCATGGCGAAGACCGGGGAGCGCGGCTATCTCTACGAGGAGCCCGTGAGACTCCGCCGTCGCGACGGCGGCGTGCTTGAGTGCCTGGTGACCATCCGGGTGCGGCGAGACGCCGCCGGCCGGGCGCTCGAGTACCAGACCATAGTCCGTGACGTCACTGCCCGCATACGGTCCGACGAAGAGGTGAAGCTGAAGGGGCAGTTGCTTGACCTTGCCAATGACGCCATCTTCCTCGTCGACCCGGGTGGGGAGGTCGTCTTCGCCAACCAGGCGACGGCCGACCTCACCGGCTACACGGTGGATGAACTGCTGCGGATGAACGTCCGGCAGTTGAACACCCGCGAGGGGGCGGAGCAGGTGCCGGAGCGCATCTCTGCGATGCTGCGTGAGGGTGGACTCGCGTTTTCGACGGTCTACGTGCGAAAGGACGGTGGCCTTGTCAACGTCGACGTCCGTACACGAACCATACAGTCGCATGGGCGGACGCTGTTCCTGAGCGTCTGCCGCGACGTGACCACACTGAGAAAGGATGAGCATGAGTTGCGGCTGCGTGGCCAGTTGCTGGACTGGGCCAACGACGCAGTCCTGCTGCACGACCTCAAGGGCAGGTTGCTCTATGTCAACGAGGCTGCCGCTGTCCAGCGCGGCTACACACGGGCCGAGTTGCTGTGCCTGACGCTGCGGGACCTCGATGCCAGCGAGGCGGCCGAGCGGTTCGCTGAGCGCATGGCGTATCTCATGAACCACCGCGTGCTGACGTTCGAGGGGGAGCATCGGCGCAAGGACGGGAGCATCATGCCGGTCGAGGTCCGGGCCCGGCTCGTGGAGTCCGGCGATCAGTCGGTTGTACTTTCCGTGGTGCGTGACATCAGCGAGCGCAAGAAGTCGGAGGCGGCACTGAAGGCCGAGCGTGACCGCGCCCAGGGCTACCTGGACGTCGCTGCTGTCATGCTTGTCGTGATGGACGTAGATGGGAGCATCGCGCTTCTCAACCGCCGCGGCGCCCAGATTCTCGGTGCGGACGTGAAGGACCTCATCGGAAAGAGCTGGATAGACACGTGTGTGCCGGAGGAGCAGCGCGACTACGTGCGCTCCGTGTTCGCGGACTTCATGGCCGGGAGAGCCGAACTCCACGAGTACGTGGTGAACGACATCCTCACGGTTTCCGGGGAGCGGCGCACCGTGGCTTGGCATAACGCGCTGCTTCGGGACGCTTCCGGGAAACCCGCAGGCACGCTCAGCTCAGGCGAGGATATCACCGAACGCCTCGCCACCGAACGGGCCCTGCGAGAGAGCGAGGAGCGGTTCAGGAACATCATGGCGTCTATGCAGGATATCGTCTTCACGCTCGACACGGAGGGTCGCCATACGGGCGTCTACGGTCCCTGGGTGGAGAAGAGCGGATTGACTTCGGAGTTCTTCCTCGCGAAGACTGCTCGCGACATCTTCGGAGAGGAAGCATCGCGCGTGCACCGTGAGGCCAACGCGCGGGCTCTGCGCGGAGAGTTCGTGGTCTATGACTGGTCTGCCGAGACCGGCGGGCAGGTCTCCCACTACCAGACGTCGCTTTCGCCAATACGGGATGCTGACGGGGTCGTGCGAGGGCTGGTCGGGGTTGGGCGTGACGTCACCGACAGGAGGCGGGCCGAGCTGAAGCTGTCTGAGAGCGAAGAGAAGTTCCGCCTGCTGTTCGAACGATCGCTCGACGCCATCTACATCAACACGCCTGAGGGCAAGAGCATCGAAGCGAACCAGGCGTGGCTCGATATGTTCGGGTATTCCAGACAGGAGCTTGCCGCAGTCCACTCGGTCGACATGTACGCTGACCCGAAGGACCGGGAGGACTTCCTTCGGCAGATTGAGCGGGAGGGCTTCGTTGTCGGCGAAGCTCGGTTCAGGCGGAAGGACGGGACGCCATTCGATGTGCAACGGTCGGTGGTGGCTCTGCGAGACGAGTCAGGGGAGATGGCTCGTTTCGTGGGTACTATGCGCGACATCACCGAGCAGAAGAGAGCCGAACAGGCTCTGCGTGAGAGCGAAGCAAAGTACCGCGCCCTTTTCGAGCAGTCGCTCGACGCCGTGGCGGTGTATTCGGTGGATGGAACTCTTCTCGATGCCAACGGGGCTCATCTGCGGCTTCTTGGTCTCACCAGAGACGACATCGGGAAGCGAGGAGTGCTCCGGCACTACGTGAAGCAGGCGGACCGCGATGAGTTCTTGCGGTTGCTCGACCGCGATGGCGCAGTGGTCGACCAGGAGGTCAGGCTCAGAAGGGCGGATGGGACTGAGATGGACTGCGTTCGCTCGGCTGTCGCGTGGCGGGGTGCGGACGGTCGGTTGGTGGCGGCTCAGACCGTGACCCGCGACATCACGGAGGAACGGCGCCGTAAGACTGCGCTCGCCGACGAGCTCACCCGTCGCCGCATCCTTGTGGAGCAGTCGCGCGACGGCATCGTCGTCCTTGACCAGGATGGCAAGGCCGTCGAGACGAACCTGCGCTTTGCCGAGATGCTTGGCTACTCGCCGGAGGATGTGCTGCAACTTCATGTCTGGGACTGGGATGTCCCGACGCCGAAGGACAGACTGAACGAGATGATCCGGACCGTCGACGAGTCCAGCGACCACTTCGAGACGCGGCACCGGCGCAAGGATGGCACCATCTACGACGTTGAGATCAGCACGAACGCCGCGGTGTTCGGCGGGCAGAAGCTCATCTTCTGCGTTTGCCGTGACATCACGAAACGGAAGCAGGCCGAGGAGGCGTTGCGCGAATCCGAGTTGCGTTTCCGTGCACTGGTCGAGCACACCGGCCTTGGCTTCACGGTGACGCGGACCGACGGCACGTTCATCGATGCGAATGACGTGTTCCTGCAGATGACCGGCTACACGATGGAGGAACTGCTTCGCCTTCGCGTGCCGGACGTGTACGCCAGTCTCGATGACCGCGAGAGGGTGCTGGCGAAGGGGATCCGGGACGGTTATGTCCGCGGTGAGGAGCTGGAGTTCCGGCGAAAGGATGGCTCTCCTCTCTACGTCAGCCTCACGTCCGCGCTGGTGCCTCTCGGCGGCGAGACCGTTGTTATCTCCGAGTTCCTCGATATCACAGAGCGCAGGACGGTCGATGAGGAACTGCGCCGCTCACGAGAGGAGCTGCGCTTGCTGGCAGCCCGGCTGGAAGAGGCGCGGGAAGAGGAGCGGACCGGTATCGCACGGGAACTGCACGACCAGCTTAGCCAGGCGCTGACGGCACTCAAGCTCGACCTGGACGGCGTGCGGCGCGCTGTGGAGCACAAGGAGACGGTGCCGGCAACGAAACTGGACGGGATGATGAAGCTGCTCGATGACACGAGCAATGACGTCCGCAGGATATCGTCCGAGCTGAGACCGGGTATCCTCGATGACGTCGGCCTCGTTGCTGCTATCGAGTGGGAATTGGACCAGTTCGGCGAGCGCACCGGCATTGCCTGCCGGTTGATGGCCGGGGCGGACGATGCCGTGCTCGACCGCGGTTGCTCCACGGCATTGTTCCGCGTATTCCAGGAGCTGTTGACGAACGTGGCGAGACACGCAAAGGCGCGGAATGTGTTCGTCGAGCTCGAGACGACCGATGACCGCTATGTCCTCACGGTCACGGACGACGGCGTCGGCATCACGTCGGCGCAGATCGCAAGCGTCTCGTCCCTCGGCCTCATCGGCATGCGCGAGCGCGTCAGGCCGTTCGGCGGCAGTGTGGAGTTGTCCGGTGCCCCGGGCAAGGGCACAGTGGCGCGCGTCATACTGCCGTTGTCGTGAAAAGGGTGCCCGGAAGCACTCCTCGCTGCCAATGGTGATGCCATCTCTGTGACACTCCGCCGCGTTCGCCGTATAACCTCGTAGGAGACTGCCGTTTCCGCCGGAACCCCGGCGGGGATTGTCTCCGGGGAGGATGACGATGAAACGCACCTGGTCTGGTCTGCTCGCTGCGCTGCTCATCACCGCGCTCGTGCTACCGGCCTCCACCGGCTGCAGCAGAGTCCAGGCGACTGAGGGATATGTCGTTCTGGTGCCTCAGTCGCTGCCCGCGGGCGGCACGGCATCGGTATCATGCAACCTGTACGGCGCGTCTGGGCCTGTGCGCGACCGCATCGACGTCCGCCTGCTCGATGGCAACAAGGAGATTGCCAGGCAACAGGCGGTTGTCAACGGCAGCGGCACGGTTCGGCTCGACGTACCGGTCGTTGACGGGGGCGACTATACCGTCGTGGTCAAAGGCACCGGCTTCGAGCAGCGCGCCGCCGTGCGTATCTCGAGCCCGCTGGTGGTCTTCCTCGAGACCGACAAGCCTATCTACAAGCCCGGACAGACTATTCAGATGCGCGTCATGACGCTCAACGCGGAGCTGAAGCCGTTGCGACGAGACGTGACGGTCGAGGCGCTCGACGCGAAGGGCATCAAGGTCTTCCGATCCGAGGTCGCGACGGACGAGTACGGCATGGCCACGCTCGACCTGCCTCTGTCCACGGAGCCGAACCTCGGCACGTGGAAGCTCACCGCCAGGTCCGGCAAGGCCGAGACTCAGCTCGATGTCCGGGTCGAACGCTACGTGCTTCCGAAGTACGAGGTCAGCGTCGACCTGCCCCGGGAGTGGTTCCTGGTCAGCGAGCGCGTGCGCGGCGGGGTTTCCGCGGAGTACAGCTTCGGCAAGCCCGTGAAGGGTAAGCTGGAGATTGTCGCCTCACGCTACGTCGGACAGTGGGAAGAGTACGCGACCTTCCGAACCGATATCGACGGCAGCGCGGAGTTCGAGATTCCAGCCGTCAAATACGTCGCCGGCGTCCCCGAGGCCGGAGGCCAGGGCAACATCATGCTCGACATCACGGTGACCGAGGACGTCACCGGCTACGTGGAGCGCACGTCGAGGTTGCTCACCGCGGCCGAGTCGCCGGTGAACCTCATCGTCATTCCCGAGGGCGCTGTCTTCAAGCCGGGGCTGCCGTTCGATGTGCTCGTTGTCTCGGAGACTCCCGACGGCCGGCCGGTCGACACCCGCGTGCGGCTCGAGGTGACCTACCTGGATGAGGAGTATGGCGACATCAAGACCGTGAAGGATGACGTCAGCACGAAGAACGGCCTCGCCACCTTCGAGTTGAAGCCGCCGGCGGACGCGGTCGCGCTCTCGCTCACCGCTGTGGCCGAAGGCAGGCAGGTCGAACGTGTCGTCCAGGCATCCTACTCTCCTTCCGGCAACTTCATCCACGTGACCCAGGAGAGTGCCGATGTGGCGCAGGTGGGCGAGCGGGTCACCTTCCAGGTGTACTCAACCTCCGAGGCGCGCAACTTCTACTACGAGGTGGTCTCTCGCGACCGCATCGTCTTCTCCGGTCACGCGAAGAGCAACGAGTTCTCCTTTGAGACGACGCCACTCATGGCGCCCTCCTCGAAGCTGCTGGTCTACCAGGTCCTGCCCAACAGCGAGGTCGCGGCGGACTACCTGCCGTTCAAGGTGGCGGGCGTCTACCCGCAGCGCGTGCAGGTGGGCTTCAGCCGGGAAGAGACCGAGCCCGGCGACGAGGTTACCATCAACGTGACTACTGAAGGGCGGTCCAGGGTCGGCCTGGCGGCCGTCGACCGGTCGGTTTTCATCCTGGCCGAGAATCGGCTGAACCTGCAGCAGGTCTTCGCCGAGCTTGAGCGGCTCTACATGGAGCCGCGGGCGGAGCTGCATGAGGTCAGCATCTACCCGGTGATAGAGACGAAGGGCGCTGCCGAGGTCTTCGAGGACGCCGGCGTCGTCGTTCTCAGCAACAACGCTGTCCCCAAGGGCAAGTCGTACGAGTGGCAGGGGCAGGCAGGCTTCTGGCAGGGCGTGTTCCGCCTCCTTGGCGGTTTCGGCATGGCCGAGAAGGATGCCATGGTCGCCAACGGCGCCATGCCACCGGCGGTTCCGGCGGCTGCCGCTCCCCAGGGCGAGGGGCTCGTCGAAGTCGAGCGCGTGCGCCAGTACTTCCCCGAGACCTGGATCTGGCAGGACCTTGAGACGGGTTCGAGTGGTCGTGCTTCGCTCGATGTCACTGTGCCTGACAGCATCACGACGTGGATGCTGAGAGCAGTGGCGGTGTCCCGCGACCTGGGTCTCGGCGTCGCCGAGGCCGAACTGCGCGCTTTCCAGCCGTTCTTCCTGACGCTCGACATGCCGTACGCCGCGATTCGCGGCGAGGAGTTCCCCGTCTCCGTCGCTATCTACAACTACGTCGATGCGCAGCAGCAGATACGCGTCGAGATCGAGGAGGCCCCCTGGTTCGACCTGCTCGATGAACCCGTGCAGACGGTCACCGTCGGTCCGAACGACCTTGGCTCCGTCGAGTTCACCATCCGGCCGAAGCGCCTTGGCGTGAACGCCGTCGAGGTCAAGGCCCAGGGGCAGCGCGCCGCCGATGCGCTCAGCAAGACCATCATCATCGAGGCCGAGGGCGTGTCGAGAGAGGTCGTGGACAACCTCGTGCTCTCCGATGGCGACATAAGAGACATCGTGACGGATATCCCCGCGAACGCGGTCGAAGGCTCCGGACGCGCCTACCTGGCGCTCACCGCCAGCCTGCTGACCCAGACGATGGAAGGTCTAGATTCCCTCATCCAGATGCCGTTCGGCTGCGGCGAGCAGAACATGATGCTCTTCGCCCCCAACGTCTACATCATCCGCTACCTCCAGGAGAGCGGACAGCTCAAGCCTGAGATCATGGCGAAGGCCGAGAAGATGATGATCACCGGCTACCAGCGGGAGCTGACCTACCGGCGGAGCGACGGCAGCTTCTCCGCCTTCGGGCAGAGCGACCCGGAGGGCAGCCTCTGGCTCACCGCCTTCGTGCTGAAGGCGTTCGCCGAGGCGCGCGACATCATGTACATCGACGAGTCCGTGCTCGATGACGCCGCCGACTGGATGGTCTCCCACCAGAACAGGGACGGCTCATTCGACCAGGTCGGCTTCGTCCACCACCAGGAGATGGTCGGCGGCCTCCAGGGCAAGGACGCCCTAACGGCCTTCGTGGCCATCGCGCTCATGGAGGCGGGCGAGAAGTCCGCCGCCGGCAAGGCGGTCGACTACCTCGAGGGCCGGCTCGACGAGATGGACGATGCCTACACCATGGCGCTCACCTCGTACGCGCTGGAGCTGAGCGAAAGCCCGAAGCGCGACGAGGCCATCGAGAGACTGATGGACCTGGCCGAGGAAGACGAGAACGGCCTGTACTGGGGCAGCCCGCTGCAGCCGGCTGACGAACAACAGAAGGACCGCCGCATGATGATGCCGTACCCGGTGCAGCAGAGCAGCGCCGCCATCGAGACCACCGGCTACGCGGCCATGGCGCTGGTGCGCCACGGTGACGTGTTCAACGCCTCCCGCGCCGCGCAGTGGCTCACGAGCCAGCGGAACGCCTACGGCGGCTTCGGCTCGACCCAGGACACGGTGGTCGGCATTCAGGCGCTCGTCGAGTACGAGTCGGGTGGCCGTGCCGACGTCGACCTCGACATAACCATCTCGGGTGACGACTTCGAGCGGACCATCCGCGTCACCCCGGACAACTTCGACCTGCTCCAGATGGTCGAACTGCCGGTCGGCGGCGAGTACGAGCTTGCGGTCGATGGCAAGGGCAAGGCGGTCGGCCAGGTCGTCCGGCGCTTCAATATGCCGGACGCCCAGCCCGAGGCGCTCGACGTCCTCTCCATCGAGGTGGACTACGACACGACCGAGGTGGAAGTCAATGACCTTGTGACTGTCTCGGCCACGCTCACCTTCAATCCGCCGGTGCCCGCGGAGGCCGGCATGATCGTCATGGACATCTCCATCCCCACCGGATTCTCGGCGGTGGAGGAGACGCTTGCCCGCGCCGTCGATGACGACCCGCAACTGAAGCGGTACGAAATCGCCGGCAGGAAGGTCATCTTCTACATCGAGAACCTGCGCCGGGGCGAGAGCGTCTCGCTCGAGTTCCAGGTGCGCGCTCTCTACCCGGTCAAAGCCAAGGCGGTCGCCTCAAAAGCCTACGCCTACTATCAGCCCGAGATCAGCGCGGAGGTGCTGGGTCGCGACGTCACGGTGAGCTAGCTTCGAACAAGGCGATTGCGCCAGTGCGGGGCGGGCCTCTGACCCGCCCCGCCGCTTTGTGGTGACACCATACTTGATTCATGACTCAGCTATGAGCCGCGGTTCCGCGCCGTGGCCGAACCACGATTGAGTCATACGTGAGTGCCCTGCGCCGCGGCGGAAATAGATATGGTGTCACCGCATTTCGCGGGTGCGGCGAGCGCTTCGGCGACGCGGTGTATACTAAGAGCGATGATGACCTGGCACGATATCATCCAGCTCCACGTTGCCGGCGCTCAGGGCGTCAGCGCAGGGAGGCAGAACGGCCTCGTGGAGCTGCGCTGGACGGAAGTCCCCGAGACGCTGCGAACTCTGGCCGGGCGGATGAAGGTCTCCCTCGACTCTTCGTTTCCCGTCGAGCTTTCGCCCTCGTGGCGCGGGGCGCGGGCTATCGCGGCCGTCATCGGAGGGAGAGGCAACCGCGTCCGCCTGGGCGGTGCACTGGCCGGGACGTTGTCGCCCGAGGCCCTCGAGGGCGTCATGGCCCACGAGCTGGCTCACTTGAAGTGCCGCCACTGGGAGTTGCTGCTGCTCGGCTGCATCCTGGCGGCGCTCGGCGGCGTAGCGCTGGGGCTGGCGCTGGACCTGCCGACGGCCCTCCGAGTGGCGCTCGGCGGGCTCGTGCCCGTCGTTTCCGCCGCGAGTCTCAGTTGGCTCGCGGAGTACGAGGCCGACCGCGTGGCGGCTCGCTACGTGGGTTACGATGTGATGGCGCTGACGTTGCGCGAGCTGCGGGACACGGGTTTCAGAGCCCGGGCGGAGTTCACGCATCCACCCGACGGCAGCAGAGTGCGCCGCCTGGTTTCCGCCGGCGCCGCTGAAGCCCGCCGCGGTTGCTGACCGGCCCCTGTGCTCGGGAATCGCAGGGCTACTTCTTCTCCAGTTCCTTGAAGCGGTAGCCGATGCCGCGCTCGCCGATGATGTACTTCGGGTGCTTCGGGTCTTCCTCCAGCTTGCGGCGCAGGTAGGTGATGTACAGCCAGAGGTACTGGTCCTCGTCCCGGTACTCGTAGCCCCAGACCCGCCTCAGCAGCGTCTCGTGTGTCAGCACCTGCCCGGCATTGCTGACCAGGTGGTACAGCAGCCGGAACTCCGTCGGCCGGAGGTGCACCTCTTTGCCGCGGACGAGCACGCGGCGACGGTTGAAGTCGATGGAGAGGTCGTCGTCGACGCGCACCTCGGTCTTGGGGACGGGACTCGGCATCTCGGTGCGGCGCAGGACGGCCCTCACGCGCGAGACCAGCTCGCGCGGGCTGAACGGCTTCGTCATGTAGTCGTCGGCACCGAGGTCGAGTCCGCGCACCCGGTCAGCCTCGTCCCCGCGGACCGTCAGCATGATGACCGGCGTGGTCGATATCTCGCGGATGCGCCTGAGCGTCTCGAACCCGTCCATGTCCGGCATCATGACGTCGAGGACGACGACGTCCGGCAGCTCCTCCGTGACTTTGGACAGAGCCTCCTCGCCGCTGGCGGCGGTGAACACCTGGAAGCCCTCCAACTCGAGGTTCATCGCCACCGCCTCGGCGATGCGCTGCTCGTCGTCGACGACGAGCGCTGTGCGCGCCTGCTGTCCCCACGGCGCGCGGGCCAGGTTATGCTCTCTCTGCAGCTCAGTCATCGCGGCGAATGGGCAACGTGAACGTGAATCGTGAACCGAGTCCCGGCTCGGAGTCCACCCATATCCTGCCTCCGTGGGCGTGGACGAGGTTCCTGCAGATGTGCAGCCCGAGGCCGGTTCCGGGGAACTGGCCGCTGGAGGAGTCCGGAGCGCGATAGAAGAGGTCGAAGATGCGGTCCCTGTCACGCGCGCCGATGCCGATGCCGTGGTCGCCTACCGAGACGAGGACTTCGTTGTCCAGAACAGAGCCTTCCACGGTAACCGAACCTCCCCGGGGCGAGAACTTGATGGCGTTCTCGATGAGGTTCATCAGTATCTCGTCTATCTTCTCCGGGTCGCCCATCACCGGTGGGAAGTCGCCGGGGAAGGTCACCAGTATCTCGTGCGTCTCGTCGGTCTCCGCCAGTCGCAGCGCCACGCGCTGCACTTCGTTCGCGAGGTCGATGACCATCAGGTTCATCGACACTGCCCCCGCCTCCAGCCTCGACGTGTACAGCAGCCGTGTGACCAGCCGCGACAGCCGGTCGCTCTCCTCCTCTATCGCGGTCAGCTTCTCTCTGACGACCTCATTGCTCCACTTTGCGTCCGGTCGGGCAAGCGTGTTGGCGTACGCCTTGATGATGGAGATGGGCGTCTGCAGCTCGTGAGAGACCGATGCCAGCAGCACCGACCGTATGTGGTTGACCTGGTGCAACTGGCTGAGGTCGCGCACGTTGATAACCGCCGACTTGAGTGCACCCGAGCCGGAGCAGGCGATGGAGTAGTTCAGGTCGACCGCCACCTTCTGTCCTTCGGCGTTCATGATGGCGCCCTCGACGTCGACGGCGCCGGACTCAACCCGGGCCAGCGGGCATTGCGTCTCGCAGAGGCTTGCTCCGTTGCTGTCCAGCATCCGCAGCACGTCGCGGCAGGGGCGTCCCAGGACACGGTCGCGCGTCAGCCCCGTGAGTCGTTCCATGGCGGGGTTGAAGACGCGGATGAGCCGGTCGGCGTCCAGCGCCATGATGCCGTCGGCGCTGAGGGAGACGACGGTGCCTGCACCCGGTGAGCGTGCACGCCTCACCGCCTCCACCGTAGTCGGGAGTTCGTCGCATTCGTGAGGTTCGCCGCGTGCGTCGGTCTTCCCGGCAGGGTCCTGTGACAAGCGTCCTCCCTTCGCCAGCCCCGTGCTAATGGAAATCAAAGGTGATTCTTGGGCAGCGAAGTGTCAGCGCAAAGGCAATTCTAGCAGAGTCCATTCTAGACTTTTTGCGATCTGAATCGAGATGAACCCGATGCTCACGGCCGTCGATTCAACGTCCCAACTCCAGTCTGCGAATGCTTTGCAGGCGACTGGAAATGCCGAAGAACACCATTCTTGAGCAGCGGCTCAGCGAGGCCGAGACGGGCGCGGTGTGTAGCGTGCTCGTCACCCGGCTCGGAGGGTCATACTCGCGCCTGCTCGGCATCAGGCTCGCCGGCATGGAGTCGGACGAGACCTTCAAGTGGTTCGTAGCGGCCGTTCTCCTGGGTTCGCCTGTCCGTACGGGCAGCGCGCTCTCCGCGTTTCGCGAGTTGGAGCGGCGGAACCTTCTGACCGCTCGCGGATTGTTGACCGCCGACGAGAAAGCTCTCGTCGATGCGCTCTTCGTCTCCGGCGTGACCGGATACACTCGCAGGATTGCGTCCACGCTCCGGGCTGCGGTCGAGTCCCTCGTCAATGAATACGACGGGGATATCAATCGCCTCCACTTCTTCGCCTCCGATGGGGAGGACCTCGTCGTGCGCGTTCGTGAGCTCGGCAGGAAGGTGCCGCGTCGCGCCGTCGCCCTGTTCCTGCGCGAGATGAGAGGAGTCTGGGAGAAGGCGCATCCCGGCCTCTCGCTTGCGGCGCTCGAGGCGGCTCATTGCCTCGGTGTTGTCGACAGCGCTCCCTCACCTGAGTCCGCGGACGAGCTCCGCTCGGTGTGGGAGCGTGGAGACCACGGAGGCAGAACGTATGCCGACTTCGAGGTTGCGCTGGTCCGCCTGGGTGAGAACTACTGCAGGATGCGGCGCTGCGTGCTCTGCCCGATGGGGAAGCTCTGCGTCGGCAGGTCTCCCGTGAAAGCGAGCGGCTCATGAAGCGGGACGGTAATCGTGTGGTTTCAGACCGGAGGCGCCGAAGCAGGGCCGCCTGTCTGTTGACTGATCAACCGACTGTGATCGGGAGGAGGTGACACACAGATGGCATGCAAAGGACAGCCCGCCAAGCCGGCTCCCAAGCCCGGCGCTAAGAAGTAGCGCCTGGTCATCGCATTCTCGAGTCTGAACGAACTAAGGAGGAGGTGATACATACATGGCAGCTAAGGGACAGCCCGCGAAGCCCGCTCCTAAGCCCGGCGCGAAGAAGTAGTGCCCGGACGACCTGATTATTCGTATCTGAATGAACTAACGAGGAGGTGATACATACATGGCAGCTAAGGGACAGCCCGCGAAGCCCGCTCCCAAGCCCGGCGCGAAGAAGTAGTTCGTGACCGACGAGGCGCCGGTCCGGCACCGCAAGGTGGCTTGGCCGGCGCCTTTCTTTGCCCGTTTCCCTGCCGGGATCGTAGGGTTCTACGTCAATAAGTGTGATGGACCTCATGCAGCGATAGGCTGAGCCTCCTGTCTGTTGGTCAGCATGATTCTCTCTCTGAAGTTCTGGGGATTG